>Ga0180007_10002814_pt1 | contig 20147 bp, 24 predicted proteins | sample MM_PC_MetaG_FD_121122 | JGI IMG/M metagenome (GOLD analysis project Ga0180007, IMG submission 121122) | Groundwater microbial communities from the Aspo Hard Rock Laboratory (HRL) deep subsurface site, Sweden - MM_PC_MetaG | ecosystem: Environmental > Aquatic > Deep subsurface > Groundwater... | reverse complement strand
CATATAATTATTATAATGGAAATAATACTTTGTTTTGTATTGGGGTGGGTTATTTACTCGGTATTATTTAATGTATTTATAAGGAACTAAATAAGGAGAATAGTTACTATGAAAGAGAAACCAAAAGTAGGCACTGAAGAAATGACAAAAATAGCTAACAAAATAGCAAGAGGAGAAAAACCTTTTTATAGAGATAATATAATGGAACAAATGTTCGCTGAGGTAAGTCCTGAGGTAAAATTTATTGACGCTAAAGTAGAACCAAAAAATATAGACGAACTAATCAGAGACTCAACCCAAGCAAATCCTATGCCTAAAAGTGAAGTAAGAGCTAGAATAAACGACCTTCTCAAAGAAGAATATAAAAAAGGTTTTGACGCTGGGGTGCTAAGCGTAGGAAGAAAAGGACTAAAGAACGCTATAGATAAAGCGTATGAAGACTTAAAGGAGGAAAGATGAAAAATAAAGACAAGATAGGGGAAGGGAAATGAAAATCTGCAACCTTTATGCCGGCATTGGTGGCAACCGAAAACTTTGGACTCCAAATGGTAATGAACACGAAATAACAGCAGTTGAAAATGTCCCTGAAATTGCCAAGATTTATCAGGAGTTTTTTCCAAAAGATCAAGTTGTGGTTGCAGATGCACACCAGTATTTGCTTGAACATTTTCAAGAGTTTGATTTTATCTGGAGTAGTCCACCTTGTCAATCGCACAGCAAAACTAATTTTTTCTTAAAAGGTCAAGGCATATTCCGTTATCCCGATATGAGATTGTGGCAAGAGATATTATTCTTGCAGTATTTTTTTAAAGGAAAATATGTTGTTGAAAATGTGAACGGATACTATAAGCCATTTGTTGAACCGCAAAAAATAGGTAGACATTATTTTTGGGCGAACTTTGAAATACTAAATATTAAGATTGATTATGTACAAATTGGCACAATGAACAGACAAGCGTCAAAAGAAAGTCAACGCAAGGCAATCATCAGAGAAGCACAAATACCAGAATTGATTGATTTACACGGGTTGAAAGATTTTAAGTTAAAAAACAAACGCCAAGTATTGCGAAATTGTGTCTACCCAGAATTAGGGAAACATATTTTAGATAATCTCAAGGAGTTAAAATGAAAGACAAACTGAAAGATATTGACAAAAACAACTAATTCTACTAGTCTTTATTTATGAAACGAAAAAAGGCACTTCGTTTGTGAGCCGGTAACTCGGCTTTTTTGATTAGTTTCTTACACGCTGGGGATAACAAAGTCTTTGGAAGTTGCCCTCAGCTTGTAGGAAATTATCATAGGAGGTTGAACCGATGGAGATAGCTGGTGATACCAACGTACTTGTGATGACAAGACGTAAGGGAACGGACATCGACGAAGCGATCGCCAAGTTCGAGGAGTATTACCACAGCCAACTGCCTTAGGGGGGAGCTACCAAGGGGGAGTATCGAAGCAAACATCGTTCTCATACTCCCCCTACCATTTATAAACTACCAATCAATGCGGTGAGATTGGTTCCAAGCGTATTTCAGCTACAAATGGGTAAAACAAAGCTGGACTCTCCGTCACTACTTAAACGATATACCGCAAGTATCGAGTGGCGGAGAGATAATGTAAAAAGGGGGACTGTGGAAATACCAAAAGAAATTAAAATTGCAGGAAAAACATATTCGGTAGAGGTTAAAGATTTACTAAAGTCCGCAGGAGTAACCAACGCTGGGAAATCATACTCATATAGTCAAAAGATATGGATAGATACTTCTGCCCACCCAGAACAGCAAGAGGAAACTTTATTACACGAGATTATAGAGATGCTCAATGACACTTACGATATGGATTTGGATCATCAGGACATTTCTACTATATCAGCGGGGCTGTATCAAATTATAAAAGATAACAAATTAAGATTTTAGGAGGACAATGGAATCCATAGAAATGTTAAAGGGAATGGCTTACGATTTGTTGGTGACAATCAACCAAAGTCAAAGAAAGCTACAAGAGATTGAGCAACAGATAGAAGAATTAAGGAGGATTGAGGGGCAGGATGAAAAAGTGCAAGAAGTGCCAAAAGACGTACCAGCCAAGTAACTCACTTCAGCAAGTTTGTAGTTTGCGATGTGCCATTAAGTTGAGTAAAGAGAAAACTAAGAAAAAGAACCTCAGACTCAATAAGTTATCTGGCAAAGATCAAAGTAAGTTGATGAGAAAAGCTGATGCACTTTATCAAATAAAATATAAAGTAAAATATCCATATTCAGCAATTAGTGGAGAGCCGGCAGAAGCAATACACCACTTCATATTCAAATCAGATTCTAACAACACAAGATATGACGAAGATAATGCAGTGCCGGTGACGATCAAGGAGCATAAACAAATACACGATAACGCTAAACACGCTGGATCATTATTTAATCAGATAAGTTTATGGCTCGGGGTAGAACGACAACAAAGATTGGAAGTAAAAAGAAAGATAAATTGTAAGCTGACCGAAGATTATTTAACAGGAGTGATAGATGAAATGTCGTGCAATAATTAGTATGAAAACGAACGACAATCCCAAGATCAACGTCACAAGCACCGGAGCTGAAGTAACCTTTGAATTATATGATGTATCGGTGGATGAGGTAAAAAGCTATTGTGAAAAGGAATTAAATATAGAGATAAAAGATGAGTGAAATACCAGTTAGTGTGGATAAAAAGTGGCGTAACGAAGACGGGACATTAAAACCCGGACACCCTGTCCCTGAAGGTTGGCATAGACCCAAAGGTCAATCGCTTAAAGAGTATTGGCGGCAGAAGTTTTCAGAGATGACACCGGAAGAAAAAGAAGAGTTTACTAAAAGAGTTGGCAAAGAAACTATATGGCAAATGGCTGAGGGCAGACCACCACAACCACTAGAGCATAGTGGCAAAGATGGTGAAGACCTATTATTCAAAGTAATTTTAACTAAGGATGGGGATGGAGATTCGATTACACCCGAAGCAGAGCCTTCTGATGGAGGACAACCACAGGTATAGGGTTATAAGATGTGGCAGAAGGTTCGGCAAGACGTGGTTCGCAGTAACTAAGATCATATTTGAAGCCCTGCAACACAAGGGGGATTATTGGTTCGTGTCTCCCACTTACCGACAGTCAAAAGAAATAGCTTGGCGGTTGTTTGATGATATAGTCCCTAAAGGCACGATCTTAAAGCGTAACGAAACAGAATTATCCATTGAGTTAAGAAACGGCTCAAGAATATCCTTAAAGGGTGCAGACAATCCTGACTCTCTAAGAGGTGTTGGACTAGATGGCGTAGTTATGGATGAATATGCTTTTATGAGTCCGATGGCGTGGACTATTATATCCCCTACCCTACAGGACAGAAAAGGTTGGGCTATTTTTATAAGTACGCCTGATGGGTACAATCACTTTTACGATCTTTACAATACGGTTGATGACGACTTTAAATCGTTCCACTTCACCTCGTATGATAATCCTTACCTAGACCCAGTAGAGCTTGAAAAGGAAAAAACTAGAATGTCCCCTGAGAGATTCGAGCAAGAGTATATGGCGGAGTTTATGAAACGCTCTGGTGCTATATGGCCTGATTTTTCAAGAGATATTCATTGCGTTGACAGACGACAACCAGCAGGAACAATCTTCGGTTCGATTGATTTTGGCTTTGCAATAGGACACGAAACGGCAGTATTGTGGCACGAGGTGACTTCTAAGGGCATTTATACCTTTGACGGGTTTGATGTCTCGCAAAAAGGTATAGAAGAAATAAATGAACAAATGAAAGCACAAACAAACGGACTACAAGTTCAGGGTATATTCCCCGATCCTGCTAGACCAGATTTGATTGAAGAGTTAAGACGTAGAAGTTGGCCCATACTTGAAACCAGCAAAGATGTAGAGTTGGGTATCGCCAAAGTCCACGAGTATATGCAGTTTGATCCTATCGAAAAGAAACCCAAGTGGACTATATCAAGACACTTGACTAAAGCTATTGAGCAGATTGAACAATATGTATGGACAGAGGTTCGAGGAACAGACGGAAAGTTCAAGCAAGTGCCTAAAAAAGAGGATGACAATTACCCGGACTCATTAAGATATATGATTTTTAACTACCTAAATCAACCAAGAACACAAACATCTGCAACTTACAGGAGGGGCAATGTACATCAGAGAGTATATCGATGAGATGTTTGTCAACCGCCTAAATAAACACAAAAAAGATGACGTAAAGGTAAAAGATCAGGAGTTTGAGCAGTTTTGTTGTATTATTAAGCCGATAATGGAAACACTCTCCAAGAAAGCAACCCTCCCGGGCTTTACCGAAGAGGATATAATGAGCTTTTTTTTTATGAAAGTCCACCAGATAATGCGCAGGGGGCAGTTAAAGCCACCTTATCCTGTGGCTTATGTGGTAAAATCACTTAAAACCTTACTTATGGAAATAAACGAAGTAAGAAGTTTCTATTTACAGGGGGAGTCCATGAACGAACAAAAAACAAGAGAGATGATTGCTAAACTAGAGCAACACTATCAAGAGAAGTTTAATGAATTGACCGAAATAACCAAAAAGAAAATGGAACTTCACCAGTCCTTAATGAGTCAAGACCTGCTTGATCTAGCTTTGCCCTTTGGAACGCTAGAGGAGCAAACCATTATTAAGGGTGATGAAGAAAACACCTATTACTAATGACTTCGTACAAGAACAATGTGACGAGTTTAAAGCGTGGCGTGAGGAATTAAGGAAATACTGGCCAGTTATAGACCGCAATCAAGACCTGTACGAGTTTTATAGAGAACAAGGGGAAACCGACAACAACATCTCCCTGAATACTCCTTTTGCTATTGTCGAAAGTATGATCTCAAAAGCCAATGACACTACACTTGATGTAATCGTCAAAGCTAAAGGGGAAAATGGACTACTAGAGTTTGGCACTTATATCGGGGCTATTATTAAAGACGCTATTGAAGATGTAGATGTCGCTCAAGTATATGGTTCGTTTAGAAAAACAAAAGAAAACTTTTTAAGAGAGTTTTTAGTCAAGGGTAACGCTATTGCTATGGTTGAGTATTGCTACAAGAAGTCTGGGGGTAAAGTAATAGCTGACAATCCCTATACTAGAATACTTAACTATAAAAACGTAATATTTGATCCCACCAAAACACTTTCTACTTCAGGGAAATATTATATTGAGTCCTATACTACTTGGAAGGATTTAACCAACAACGAATATGATACCAAGACGGGCAAGGGACTTTATAAGAATTTGGGAGAGGTTAAAAAGTACAAAGACGATAAGAGCCAAGACTCTGACGAATACAATATATCCGGGGATAGAAAGATCAAAAAGAGAGTTGCGCCTATACACATACTGGAAATCTTTGAGGGGACTTCATACAAAGTAATCGCCAATGACAAGATTTTAATTCGTGAAGAAGATGATCCGATGAAAGTCGGAGGGCATACTTTAGTTACGGCAATGGATTATGTCATAGGGGATAGACCTTATGCTTACGGGGAAATAGATGCTATAAGAGAACCAACCCTAGCCCAAGATAAAATCATCAATTCCTCACTAGATATGGTTGATCGGTATAATAGACCGTCAATAGTCGTAGATGACCCAAGTATGGACTTGGACGAGTTAATAATGATTATTGAAAATGGTGGGGTGATGTTTGGCAATTCCAAGGGGGTTGCTTCAGTTCCTGTTAATGTCCCACCGGCTCAAGCGTTTCAAACAGTTGATGTAATGCAACAAGCAGTGGAACGGGCGGCGAGGTTCAGCCCTTACGCTTCGGGTATGCCCTCAGTTCAAACCGACAAGACTCAGGGTACTATGGGAGGTATTCAAGCCCTACAGGCCGCTTCAGAGCCAAACTTCAAGATTAAACTAGATGCTTTAGAAGAGTCGTTTATGCAACCCGTGGCTATGCTTTATCTAAAGATGATCGCTTCCTTAATGGGTAGAAATGAAACACGCTATGGAATTTTACGAAATAAGAAGTCTGAATATGTTACGGCCACTAAAGGAATTTTACAGGGCAAGGCGACAATTACTGACTTGGTTATCACGGGACTTTTAACTGAAGAAGAAGCGATGGGGTATTTAACTACGATTGATCCGATGAGCGGTCAACCTATCCCGATTGAGGGAGCTGATAAAGCCCTAGTATTTGATATTGATTGGGTGATCGAAGTCCACCTAGACGATCAAAGTAAAATTGATAAAGAACGAGAAACCCAAAAGAAGATGGAAATTATTAAACTTGGTATGGAAATGGGAGTTCAATTCGAACCCGAAAGAGTAGTTAGCAAACTAGCCCAAGAACAAGGATTTGAAGATATTGAAGAATTATATTTAACAGACGACGAAAAACAACAGCAACAGCAACAGATGATGCAACAGCAACAAGAGCAAGTCCAACAGCAACAGGGTCAACAGCAAGCCCAGCAAGAACAACAGGCACAACAGCAAATGCAACAGCAACAAGTCCAATCACAGAGTCAACAGGAAATGCAGATAATGAAGACTCGGGGTGATCTATTAAAGCAACAAATGGGACAACGAGCGATGTAAACCATTATAAAAGGTGAGATGAAAACAGAGGACAAAGCCCAAAAGTTAGAACAGATTATTAAAAGAACACAGGTTTATTCTGATTTGAATGTATATCCTCCGTTTCAGACTTGGAAGAAAAATGTAGTTGACAAAAGGGTTAAAACTTACCTCGACAATGCTTCTAAAGCCGACCTTGACCAAGAAGAAGGGCAAAAGTATGCGATCAGGCAGTTAATCAAGTACCAAGAGCTTACAACCATTTCAGAAGATATATTCAGGATATTCGAGCAGGCCGAGACAAGTGCAAGGAAAAAATTGAAAGAAATTATTAAGTCTTGATATGGGTAGCCTGTCCTCGGCTACCCTATAAGGGCTTAAAAGGGGTCGTCCCCCAGATAGTGAAAATAGGGTTCACCACCCAAATAACGAAAGGATCGTATGACTAACGAAACAGTCAAAGCAGACGAAACTGCTGTGGAGGAAACCGAAACAGAAGTTGAGGAAACTCCCGAAGAAACAACCACAACGGAAGTGAACGACAGTGAAGTCGAGCCAACGGAAGAAACGGAAAACACCACGGAAGAAACTGGTAGAGGAGACTTACGAGTTCCCTTGAAAGAGGAAAGGGAAAAGAGGCGACAGTTAGAGGAACAGCTCGCCCAAGTAAATTCTCCCGAGTACGTTGCACAAAAAGCAAGAGAGTTCGGTTGGGTAGATGAGAACGATCAAGTTACTCCGGCAACCGAAACCAAGGGGCAGAACTTTGACTTTGGTACTTATCAGTACTTTAGGTCGCTAGAGAAAGCTCAAGAGAAGTATCCCGATCTTGTTAAGCACGAGGAGGACCAAACTGCAATCACAACGATTATGCAGCGGGAAAACATAAGTCCCGAGAAGGCCGCAGATAAATTCTACTCAAGGTTTAACAAGTTGAAGGAAGAGGCAAAAGCCGAAGGTGCAACACAAGCTATTGAACAGAAAAATCAAGAAGAAACTGAAAAAGCCCGTGCCCAGACGGTTAATGCTGGGACAAGTCCGACATCAGAGCAGGTCGAACTTGAGGAACTGACGAAGGCCTCAAAATCTTTAGACAGGAAAACTCAAGACGCTGCGATGATCGAACTGCTGAAAAGGAAAAATAAGGGAATATAGAGGACAGATAGGTAATAGGAAAAAATTATGGCTGCAAGTACAGGATCATTCTCATACGGAGACGACTCGAATAGAGAGTCCCTATGGGATCAAATAATGGATCTAGACCCAACTGATACTTATGTTACATCGCACTCTGGTTCAGAGACGATCTCTAACAAAGTTCACTCGTGGGTAAACGATCCATTCGTACAACAGACCACACAAACAGGAACAGTTGAGTTGACAGACACAACGTATGCCGCTGTAAACCCGACTTTATTGCAAAATACGACCCAAATCATAGAGTTTGGTGTTCGTGTTGGGGCAACTTCGGAGAATATAGACCACGCAGGGTTTTCCAACAAGTTTGCTCGTGAGCAATTAAAGGCGATGAAACAGTGGAAACAACAGCTGGAGCTTTCAGTTGTCGCTGGTGCGTTGGTATCAGGAACTGGTACGGCCGCAAGGAAGATGAATGGTATCTTTACCTTCGCTTCTCTTCTGGCTTCAACCCACGCTTCGGGTGTTTCGTTGACTTCTGACCTTCTCAACACTTTCCTTGAAGACGCTTATCTAAATGGCGGAGATCACGATACAGTTCTGGTTGGCTCAGCTCTTAAAACTCGTATTTCTAGCTTTACCGCTGGCAATACAAGGAATGTAGAAGCGAAAGCTGCCGAACTTATCGGTAGAATTGATGTCTATGATAGCGACAATGGAAGGGTTCAGATTGTTAAGTCTAGGTTTATCGACAAAACTGGTGCTGCTGTAACCGCAGGTGGATGCCACAATATTGGAACATACATTTCTGACTACGTTAAAGTCGGAAAATTGGATGATGTTCACTATGAGGACAGGGCAAAAACTGGTTACTTCAAATCAGGTGCGGTTGTTGGTGAAGCAACTGCAATCGTTGGCAATGTCAACGCAGTGCAAATTCATCAGTTGATTAAGTAACTCTAATCAATGGGCAAGGGGGCTTCTGCCCTCTCCCCATTAACTAGAGATAGATAGAGAGGACAAGTGGCTACGAGGACACAATGGGATTTAGCAGATATGGCAATAGAAGCTTTCAAAAGAGAGTTCCCCTTTGAGTGGATGGCTTTTCAAAAACAACTTCGGGAGGAGAGAACCGACTATAACCTAGCCAAGGAGGGTGGACTTAAAAAAGCCAGTTTCAGAAATACTGGCGCTTTCCCTGTAGTGTATAATCCCGACGGTTCGGAAAGGGCTAATATGCTCAAAATGATGAAGAAAATCTTTCCAAACTTTATTAAATCTAAAACCTATGCGGAGTTTATGCGTAAATACCCCGAATTAAGACCCAGTGCTAAAACTAATGCCGGAGGAATATGATTTCACTTTGTATAATTGTAAAAGACGACTCGGAGTTTGATAAGTTAAAAAGAGCGGTAAATTCTTGTGTAAAGTATGTCGATGAGGTTTGTATTACCGCCTCGGGTGGAAAGAATATCAAAAAGTGGTGTCAAGATAATAAATATAACTATTCTTATTTTAAGTGGAACAATTCTTTTGCCGAGGTAAGAAATTTTAATTATTCCCAAGCCAAATATAATCAATTTTTCTTAGATACTGACGATGTGGTGATCGGGGCGGAGAATCTACCAAAATTGTCTAAATTACTCGATGAGGGGATAGATTGGGTTTCGCTGGAGTATTTATATCACAAAGACGAGTTTGGAAGGGTGTTAGCACGTCACTGGAAGCCCAGATTGACACGAAAGGATACTGGCAAGTGGGAGATGTCGGTTCACGAGTGTTTTGATCCCACACAGGCGGTTAACACGACCACTAGCGATTTTGTAGTGATAGATCACCATCACGGCAATCAAAAAGAATCAGGCGAGAGGAACTTAAGAATTTTACTAGACGAATATAATAGGGACAAAGATAAGACCAACCCTAGGACATTATTCTATTTAGGTCAGACCTTGATGGGATTGGGGCAATTTCCCAAGGCAGCTGAATTTTATACTAACTATCTTAAAGTGTCGGGTTGGGATGAAGAGAAGTATATGGCACTACACGCTTTGTCGGTTTGTTTGGTTCAAATGAACGAAATGGATACGGCTATTGACGCTTCACTTCAAGCAATCAAGATGTTTCCTAACTGGTCACTGGCTTATTTTGACTTATCAGGGACTTATACAATTAAACAGGACTATAAAAGAGCTATTGAGTGGACTATTGTTGGGTTTGCAAAGGATAAACCAGACACCGCTAACTTAATAAACGATTTAGATTATACTTTATACCCGATGGGAAGATTGGCGGATTGTTACCTGATGACGGGTAAATATGATATGGCACTTGATATTGCCCGAAAGTTAATAAAGCAGTACCCGGATGATCCGATGTGCAAGGAACTTTTGAAGACCTCCAAAGAAGCGGTTGCCAAAGAGAGGTTTGTAAAATCTTTTGTTTTTACAGCCGAGGTAATAAGGCGAGAAGATAGATTGAAGGCGATTAAATTATTCGAGTGTATTCCAACCACGCTTGATAGTGATGTGCGTATTCAACAGGTTAAAGCCGAGATCGTCCCTCCCAAGAACTGGAGTAAGAAGTCCATTGTTATTTTCTGTGGACAAGGTAACGGGGAAAATTGGGCTTATCCCTCGATCTTCACGGGTATTGGGGGAAGCGAAAAACAAGTTATACAGATGAGTCGAGAACTGACAAAGTTAGGTTATGAAATAACAGTTTATAACAACTGCGGGCAAATGGAGGGAGAATATGACGGGGTGAAGTATGTTCCCTTTTACAATTTCAACCAAAATGATAACTTCAACATCTTGATAGCTTGGAGAACACCAATGTTGTTTAGTCTAAAGATGAAAGCCAAGAAAAAGATTGTCTGGCTTCACGATATAGCTTATTCCAATCAGTTTAATGAGAGAGTGATTAAAAACACCGATAAGTTTATATTCCTATCAAAGTGGCACAGAAACAATATGCCCTCAATCCCGAGCGAAAAGATATTTATCTCAAACAATGGGATAGTGCCTGAAGAACTTATAGGCGATGTAAAGAAGAAACCAAACTCACTATTATACACAGCTTCACCTGACAGGGGACTTTTACCATTTCTAAAGAATATATGGCCACTTATAAAAAAGGAAATCCCCGATGTAACCCTCGACTATTGCTATGGCTGGCAGAATATAGACAAGGATATGGAAGTTTGCCCAGAACTAAGGGATTTAAAGGAAGAATTGATACCTCTACTACAACAAGAAGGCGTTATCGATCACGGCAGAATATCCCACCAAGAAGTCGGAAAGTTATATCAAGAGTGTATGGTTTACGCTTATGCCTCAGAGTTCGGAGAGACCAACTGCATAAGCTCGCAATCAGCGCAGGTAGCGGGGTGTTATGTAATCTCTACTCCACAAGCGGGTGCCGTGCCAGAATACCTCAAGTTTGGTGAGTTGGTGCGTGGTAGTGGAGTTTATACAGATAAAGCCCAGCAGAAACGCTATGCTGAAGCGGTGATTAGATATTTGAAAAATCCCAAAGAACCGATGAGGGGGTTAGACAAAGAGTTTAGTGTTGAGCAAACGGCCAAAACTTGGGTTGAAGGATTGTTGTGAAAATACACGAAGTAAACGGATACAAGTTCTTTTGTCGTGATTTTCCTAGATATGACGATGAGTTTTGCGTCAACGAAGTAGTAGAAGGGGATATTTACAGGATTCAGGACTGGAAGTTTCAGGGCGGTACGATTGTTGACATTGGGGCTAATATCGGTGCATTTGCTATCCCAGCTTCAAAATACGGTAAGGTGTTAGCTTATGAGCCAAGCGAAGAGAATTTTAAATTATTAAAAATGAATATAGCTTTAAATAATGCCAATGTTGAGGCCTTTAATTGCGCTGTTGGCAAACCGGGGTTGGATACAATCGAAAACGACAACTCTGGTCATTCACGATTGGGTTCTGCTGGGGGAGAAGGCAATCAACTAGTTAAGGTGATAGGTTTTGATGAGATTCCCTTCGAAGAGTGTGATTTTTGCAAGTGTGATTGCGAAGGGGGCGAATATAATGTTTTCAAATACGCTTCCGATGAGAAATTAGACAAAATCAAACAGTTCTCGGGAGAATTTCACTCGTGGATATTTGATGATTATCAGGTGCAAAGAGATTTAGATGTTAAGCATAGCGAATTAGTTGGAAAATTACAGAAATTCTTTGATATGGACTTTGAAGGATACAAGGGAAGTGCAATTTATGGGAAAAAGAAGTGAAACAAACTATTGAATTTAATCTCCCGGATGATGAGATAACCGAAGCCCTAACTCCCGAGGAATTTAATGTACAGGTTATTGGTGATAAAGCGAAAGCAATCTACCCCACCCACGAAACGGGTGTGAGTGTTATTATCCCTTGTTATAATCAGGGCGAGTATTTAGAAGAAGTCGTTGAGTCGGTATTGAACTCAACTTATAAAGACCTTGAGATAATTATTGTTGATGATTGTTCAACCGATAATTCCCTAGAAGTAGTCAAGCGACTGATTGAAAAGGATAAACGTATTAGGGCGTATCATAATAAGGTTAATCAGAAACTCCCCCAAACAAGGAATATCGCCATTGAAAGGGCTAAATATCCCTATATTCTACCGCTAGACGCTGATGATAAGATAAGTAACCAACTGATTGAAAAATACGCCCAAGCTCTCGGCGAAGGGGATAAAGGCAGAGATATAATATATTGTGACGCTAATTTCTTTGGAGAGGAAAACGCTGTTGGTATTTTTACAAAAGATTATGACTACGAACTTCTTAAAAAAGAAAATATAATGGTTTACTGCGCAATGTTCAGAAAAGAGCATTGGCGGGAAGTAGGCGGGTATAACAAGGAGATGACCGAGGGATTTGAGGATTGGTTGTTCTGGATTAAAATGGGACACGCTGGACACTACGGACATCATCTGGCTATTGCTGAATTTTTCTATCGAGTTAAAAAACAGTCAATGATTAAAGACGCTCTCAAGAAGAGAACGAAGTTAATAGCCAAAATGCGACAGTTAGAACCAGAGTGCTTTATAATTATTCCGAAGAAAATCTATTGGACTTGGCAGGGGGACAAGAAAATACCCGACATATTCAAAAAATGCTATGCTTCGTGGAAAAAGTTTTGCCCCGACTATGAAATCATAGAAATCAAAGACGTTCCCTATCATCCTTATACTGCTAGACTGATGAAAGAAAAGAAATATGGATTAACTGTGGATTATATTAAAATGTTCTACTTATACCATTTCGGTGGGATTTGGCTTGATATAGACGCTGAAATTATAAAACCAATAGATGAGGTCTTAGAATACAGTGCGTTTTTTGCTACAGAAGAAGGTGATTGGATAGGGACAGGTTTTATGGGTTGCGAAGCAGGCCATCCAGTCTTCAAGAAAGTGCTTGAAAAATATAACGAAGAAAACGGATTGACGACAGAAATAGTAGTTAAGAAAGTAACTGAAGTCTTAACTGAAATGGGATGGGAACATCGAGATGAAACCCAATATGTGGCCGATACTATGATTTACAACCATAATTATCTCTATCCCCATAATTGGCGAGATAAAGATAAGTGGAGAGAGGGTAAAAATAAAGATATTAAACCAGAAACATTGTCGATCCACCACTATGCTGTTTCCTGGAAGGGTGAATTATAATTAGCGTAATAGTCACTACCCACAACCACGAGAAATACATAAAGCAATGTATAGAGTCTATTCTTGCCGATAAAGCCGAAAAGGAAGTCATAGTAGTAAATGACAAATCAACCGACAAGACAGGGGAGATATGCAAGAAGTTCAAGGATATAAAATATTTTGAAACTGATTTTGGAAATGGCAACAAAGCGAGGAACTTTGGTTTCGAGCAGTCCACAGGCGAATTGATCAGTGTCTTTGATGGTGACGACTATCTATGTGGAAATTTATTCTATGAAAGTGAGAAGTTTATTAGGGATAACAATTTCGATTTTTGTTATGCACCTTATGAGATAGATAATCTCGATCAGATCGAAATTCAAAAAATGCCGTCAAGTGAACTAGAATTTACTAGATCAATGATAGAAATGGGAGCGAACATTGCTAGTGTTGGGCTTGTGAAGAGAGAATTTTGGGTTACTTGGGACGAGAAATTAAATCGCTATCAAGATTGGGATTTTTGGTTGCAGGTCACTACAAAGACTACCAACGGGGCAAGACTAAATAAACGATTATATGTTTATAAATTATATGTAAAACCCATACCGCACAAGCATTATTTACACGGCTTGGCGTACATTCCCAAAAAACATAAATTAAAAGATAAAAATTGCGAATTAACTCTAATGATCCCCTTTTCAAGAGAAGTATATTTACACAGATTTTTCAACTGGCTTGATAACGCTGATATGGATCGAGAGAATATACATTTAGTTTTTCTCGATCACACTAATAGTGGTTACGCCACTTGGCAGTTTCTCAAACAAGAGGGTAAGTGGGCTTCGGTTAGAGTATTAAAAATACCTTGGGACAGGTATCTGAAACCGTCCAAAGAAAGATGGACTGTAATCGCCAAAAATATGAACTACGGGTTGAAGTTGATTGACACTCCATATCTGGCGATAGTAGAGGATGACACTATACCTCCGTTAGACGCAATACCTAGGATGTTTGAAACTATCAAAAAAGATAACTGTGTTTTTGTGGAAGGCGTGGAGGTTGACCGTTACGAGGGAACTACTATTGGAGCTTGGGATTTGTTAGTGCGTGAGGGAATAATTATAGGAACTACTAAGCCGATAGGCAAGGGATTAGAGAACATAACCGGTGGAGGATTTTACTGCTGTATGACCAAGACAGATTTAGCCAAGAAAATTACTTTTACAGACAACCTCTATGGTATACCAATGGGCGGAGATGTAAACTTCGTCTATGAATTATCCTTGATAGGTGACTGTTATATTGATTGGAATATCAAGTGTACCCACCTATCAGTGACAGAAGACGGCTCTATAACTGAATTTTATCCCAAAGTTACTAAACCCTATGGGAAAATGTTTACAAAAGAGTGGTTCAGATGACAAGCGATTACAATACAATTCCAGATATAATAAGAAAGATAGTCCACACCGATTTTTCGTCGGTACTGGACATAGGTATGGGACACGGCAAGTATGGTTATCTCATAAGGGAGTATAAGGACTTTATTTATGGGAGGTTTAACAAGGGCGAGTATAACATAAGAATAGACGGACTTGAGGCATATCCCAAGGTACTTACTTATCAGGAAAAATTCTATGATCATATCTACACTGGGGAAATAAAAGATTTTACTCCAGATATACAATACGATCTAATGTTGTGGGTAGATATTCTGGAACACCTAGAGGAAAAAGACGCTACGGAGCAGTTTAATAGGTATAAACCTTTTGCTAAACAGCACATAATATCAATCCCGAAGGTATTTTATAAACAAGAGCTAATTTTTAATAAGGACTATGACCAACATAGATCTCTTTTATCTCCAGAATTGTTGGGTAGCGATGAGAGTATCTGCTCCAAAGATAGCGATCATCATATCTTTATAGTTGATGGGGGGATTAAATGAGAGTTTTAATTACTGGAGCCGGGGGAACGCTAGGTAGAGCCCTTATCAATTATCTCAAAGAAGATATTATTGCCCTTGAGTTTGACGAAACAAAGGTAGCCGAACTCAAAAAACAAGGAGTAAATGCAATTCTTGGGGACTTCGGAGAATGGGAGTATAGGAAAATCCCCTGTGATCTGATCATCCACTGCGCCGCTTACAAGCACGTTGACATTGGGGAAAAAGATATAATCCCCTTTATTGAAAACAACATCTACAAAACCCATAAACTCTTTGCTGAAGCATATCGTAATAACGTAGATTTTATTTTTATTTCAACCGATAAGGCGGTCGAGCCAATATCTCTGTACGGCTACACTAAAGCAATCGGTGAAATGCTCTGCAAATATTATGGCGGTTACTGTATTAGACTGGCTAATATACTCGACTCAAGCGGTTCGGTCACAGAGATTTGGCGAAAAGCGATTGAAGAAGGTAAACCGCTCAAAATCACCGACAAGAGAATGAAAAGATTTTTTATGAGTGAAGAGGACGCAGTAAGTTTTATTTGGAATAGTTACAAAAAAGGCAATAAAATGGCTATACCAGAAGTCGAAGAACGGGGTTTAATAGATATTGCTAAATCTTTAGCTCCTAATCATCCGATAGAAGAAATAGGAATAAGAAAAGGGGAAAAATTAAGAGAGAAGATGAGGTGGAGTTATGAAAGTAATGTTAGATACACAAAAAGCTCTTAAATCTCCTGTAAGCGATCAATATCGTAACAATTACGATAGGGTTTTTAGAAAACCCTCTGTCGCTTTTGCTACTAAGTGTTGGGCGGGGGATTTTCACAAGTTCCTAGCTGGGGAGTTTGATCGTAAAGCGGACTCCTGCCAGTATCCCTTTGATGAAAAGTGGTTAATGCTCAATAATGAAGTACCCGAAGGGGCGTTTAAGGATTTCAAGGGAAAGACGATTGATGTACTCAAGGAACAAGCCGAAACGCTGGAGTTTTTTGATTTAACCGAAAGTGACTTCAAGACAGATAAAGGTAATGGATATTGGTATAGCATAGCGGAATTAACCGCTATACGCCTCGCAGAAGGGTTTGATTACCTTTGTTGGGTGCAATCAGACTGTATCATTGAACCCGCCTCTGATTGGATTACACGGGGAATTGAGATACTGGAAGAAAATCCTTTAATTTCAATCATTTCCCCCGGGAGTAAAGTTAATACTTACGGGGAAATTGACGCAGAATGCAGTGATCAGGCATTTTTAATTAGAGTGCCAGAATTCAGGAAGAGGATTTATAATTATACCGAACCTAATCAGGACAACTACCCCAGTTATGGCGGCCAATCATTTGAATATAAAGTAGGACAATATCTCAAAAACACAGGTCAAAGAAGGATGATACTATATGAACACAACCTCGAACACAAATAATCCCTGTATAGTTTGTCCGATATACTATAAACCAGAATTGTATTTAACTATTGATAAGTGCCTTAAAAGTATTAAAAGACACTATCCCGACTGGACACTTATCACCCTTGATGATTGTTCACCGACATACAGCCCCTTTCCGACTACTATTCAAAACGGAACTAATATGGGTTATACATATTCCGTCAATCGGCTTTTAGAAGAGGGGTTCAAGACATCGGATATAGTGATTATTCTAAACGATGATGTGGAACTTAGAAGTGGGGATTTGAGTAAATTCAAAACTATAAAAGACGGGATTTATTCACCTCCCGACACCGCCTCGGGGAGTTTGGAAACCTTTGGCTGTTGCTGGGGGCTTAACAAAGCAACCTTTGAGAAAATGGGCAAACTGGATGAGAGGTTTGTTAATTACTTCTCGGATATGGAGTATTTTGAAAGAGCCAAGAAGCTCGGAGTACCTGTTGTAAAGTGGTCAGAACCAAGAATAATCCACCACGAGTCCTCGACCTTTAACCTAGTGGATAAAGACGAACTCTTTGAAAGGGATTTCGCCACCTATCGCCAAATGCACTCATAAACCATTATTAAGGGTGAAAGGAAAAAATGAGTACACTTGGAAATATCAAGGTAGGTGTAGCCAATCAACTTGGTGCGGACAACGGGGCTGTATCTGTTCCCAAAAGAGATAAAATAATCAATCGCGCTAGAAGAAAGTATTATTCTGAAAGACGGTGGAGTTTTTTGCGTACCAATGGAGCTACACTAACCTTTACCGCTCAAGTGGCTAGTTTACCTTCTGATTTTAATTTAAAGTTTGATCCTATTGCGGTTTATACATATTCGGGCAACGCCAAGTATCAATACGATAAGGTGGCTTGGGATGATTTAACAATGTACGGAACTTCGGAGTATGTTTATGCGGTTGATAAGGTTAATAAGAAAATAAAGATTTCCCAAACTACTTCGACACTTTCGATAGACTACACTGCTTTACCTACTGACGCTCCGATAGACACTACTCAAGACGCTACTGATGAACCGACTGATGATGTTGAACCGATTATTCTTTTATCAGTCGCTATGTGGTGGTTATCTTCAGAACGCTCAACCGCTAAATATCAGTTATTTATGGATGATTACAGGGAAGCTAAAAACCAATCGATAGCGATAGATAATGCTTCTCAACCAATTAAATCTTTTACTTTTAGAACGCCTCATATAAGATCGGGGTACCTCGGTAGGAGGTCTTAGATGCCAAAAACCTACAAAGAAGACGAAACCTTAAAAGCACATACCCTGTCCACCTTTAATCGTGGCTATAATTCGTATAGTGGCGGAAAGTCCACAGTAGAGGATGAGGAGTATCCCTATGGACTCAATATAGTACCTGATTATAACGGCTCTAATACTAAACGAGCGGGAAGACAAAGGTTTGGCGCAGAAGTTGCCTCGGGACACGCTATATTCGGCAGGGGAATACTCTTAAACACTACCTATAATAAATTGATCGTAGCTTCTAATACGACTTGGTACGATATTACTTCTACTACATCCACAGCTTTAACAGGAGTTGCCTTTACGGCTGATAGGGAAACCGATTTCTGCCAAGCGGTTGACAGATTATACGGAGCTAATGGAACGGACGCACTTGCTTATACCGATGATGGCTCGACAATGACTTCCGTTTCTTCAAATGGAAATATCGGTCGTTGGCCTATTTTTTACAATCAAAGAATGTATATGACCCAAACGGCTAATCCCGATAGAGTTTATTATTCTAATCCGATTACCGCTACCGAGTCGTCTTATGCAATAGGAAACTTTGGGACTTTCAACACGGATTTAACTGCTACTCCTAAAAAGAACGCTGGATTTATTATTCTAATCCCGGGCGGAGGAGTAGAGATAACAAGATTGTTTAAGGACAACCAATCGGGAGTGGACTATTTATATGCCTATACTAAAAAACACGGTATTTGGAGGATTGCTTATTCGGCAGTAAACGCTGACGGGTCTATTTCTCATACAATTTCTCAAATTGTAACTTCAAATGGCACACCCTCGGGAAATTCAGTAATCAAAGTAGCTAACGATCAATGGTTCTATGGAGGTGATAATTATTACACTTTGGGAGAAGTCGCCCAATATCAAAATGTTCGTGTTTCACCCAAGTCGGGTAGAGTAAGGTCGGAAATTCAAGCCATACCAGCTACCCTAAAAAGTAAAGTCGCAGGTGGGTTCTATAAGGACAAGATTTATATTGCCTATTCAACGGGTACTAATAACGATAGGTATTTTATTTATGACACCAGATTGAACGCTTGGTCTTCGCCTTTAACAGGGAACTTTAGTGGATTTGTTGAGTGGGAGGACAGTAGTAGCGTGGTTCACTTTTTGGCGACTTCATCAAACTCGACCGACTCCTATGTCTATGAACTTGAAACAGGGCTAAACGACATCTCTACTGCAATTAACGGATACTTTGAAACCAAATCAACCGATTGTAAATTCCCGGGTCTTATAAAAAGGTTTGCTTTTATAGATGTATTTTACGGGACTTTGTTCGGGAAAATCACCTATGAAGTGTTTTTAGATGAGGTTTCTTCTATAACGGGTGAAGTACAAGTGGGAAATTCAACCGATTTACCTGTCGGAATAGGTACGCAAATAATAGGAACTTTCGCTATCGGTAAGGAATATAACGCTAATACGACCTTTGCTTATGCAGATTTTAACAATAATTTTAGGATAGATTGCGGTTATTCGGCAGGTAAAAAGATTTCAGTCAGATTCACCAATAATGTTGCTGGAGAGCAGTTTGTTATCAATGGAATAGCCCCATACTTTTTGCCCGGTTCAATTTATGAGACTTCAGGATAATTGTTTTACCTTATGCCCATAATACCTATGCAGACAGAACATATTACAAAATCTACGTTTATTCCAGGCGTTATGAGTTATCTTGTAACGTGGGACAGGAATCATTTTTCCACAACTTATACACTTCTTAGGTTTTGGCTTAACATATCCAATTGCCTGAAGTTTACGCTCGTTGTCTTTAAAGCCGTGGCAACAAAGACACAAAGTCTCAAGGTTGCTAAAAGTATTATTTTTATTTTTGGAATTAATCCCATTGCCGTCTTTATGGTGAACATTCAAATCCTTCCCAAATTTCTCGATATGATTCAGGCGAGTTATACCACATTCTACACATTTTTCGCCATCTCGCTTAATAACCTCTTCTCTCTTTCCACCAAAAAGAAATTTACCAATCTTAGCCATATCTTTATTATAGGCAATCTGCCACGCTCTAATTTCTGGTCTTCTAGCTCTATCTCGACCCAATTTTCTTGTTTGTTCTATATGTTGAGAACGGTACTCAATTTGTTTGATTCTT
>Ga0180007_10002813_pt1 | contig 20149 bp, 17 predicted proteins | sample MM_PC_MetaG_FD_121122 | JGI IMG/M metagenome (GOLD analysis project Ga0180007, IMG submission 121122) | Groundwater microbial communities from the Aspo Hard Rock Laboratory (HRL) deep subsurface site, Sweden - MM_PC_MetaG | ecosystem: Environmental > Aquatic > Deep subsurface > Groundwater... | reverse complement strand
TATTTTAGATCAGTTGTTTTCAGATGCTAAAGAGATTAGCTTAAAAGATTTGTCTCCCAAACGAGATTTTATTTATATAAAAGATATTATTGACGCATTTTTTGTTAGTTGTCAGCTTGAATCTTTAAAGGGCATTAATATTTTTAATCTGGGAATTGGGCAGTCGTATTCGGTTGAAGAGGTTCTGGCGTTAGTTTTTAAAGTAAGTGGGGTCCGTAAACCCGTTGTGGGATTAGGGGTTTCCAGAAGAAACGAGATTCCAGATACGGTAGCTGATATTAAACAAGCCAAAGAGCAATTGGGTTGGCAACCGAGTTTCACTTTTGAAGAGGGACTTAAAGACATGCTTAAAATTGAGGGGCGGATTTAAATGTATAAAGGAAAAAAGGTACTAGCGATTATCCCGGCGCGGGGAAGGAACGACGGGATAAAACATATGAATATGCGTGAATTAGGTGGTAAACCCCTGATTTATTACACGATTAAGGCTGCGCAGCAGTGTGATTTTATTGATAAGTTGGTAGTTTCAACCGAAGATGCCGAAATTGCTGAATACGCAAAATCCCTTGGGGTCGAGGTTCCGTTCTTGAGATCGTCTGAGCTGGCAGGGGAAACGGTAGTCATGCAAGATATTATTGATGAGATTTTATCCTTTTATAAAAAGAGGGGAGAGCAGTACGATTATTTATTAAATTTCTACCCTAATGCACCTTTTAAATCGAAAGAACTAATCTTAAAGTTTGTAGATAAAATTGCGGATTATGATTGTGTGATCCCTTTATTTGCTCACAAAAATTATTTTTGGGAAGAAAAAGGAAATCAGGTTCACTTAACCATTGATAAACAAAGAACTACTCGTAAAACGGCAATCAAAAAATATGAAGAATTAGGTGGAATTTATGCTTTTAATCTGGCCAGTGAAAGATGGCGGGGTGGGCCGGACGCGAAGATTGGTTTTTGCGAATTGGATTTTCATGATTCACGGATGGTTAATTCGGTTTACGATTTAATTATGTTAGATCGGCTGGTTACCTTGCCGAAAACCTTGGTAAATGATTTATTAGATTTTGAATAAGAGGAGAAGAATTATGAGCTTAAAAAATAAAAAGGTTTTAGTTACTGGGGCAGAGGGTTTTATCGGTAGTTATCTGGTAGAAGAACTTTTAAACCGGGGGGCCAAAGTCAGGGCCTTTGTTTTATATAACTTTTCTAATAGTTGGGGATGGCTGGATACATTAAAAAAAGAAGACCAGGCAAAAATCGAAATCTTTACCGGAAATATTTGTGAAGCCTACAACGTGAGAAAGGCCATGGAAGGGGTAGACGTGGTGTTTCACCTCGGCGCTTTGATTGCTATCCCATATTCTTATTATTCTCCGGAATCTTATGTTTCGACCAATGTAATGGGAACGCTAAATGTTTTGCAGGCAGCGCGCGAAGCAAAAGTGGAAAAGTTTGTGCATACTTCAACCAGTGAAACCTACGGCACCGCTATTTATGTGCCGATCGACGAGAAGCACCCCTTACAGGGACAGTCTCCTTATTCAGCTTCAAAAATTGGAGCCGATATGATTGCAGAAAGCTTTTATCGTTCGTTTGGGATGCCGGTAGCGATTTGTCGGCCATTTAATACCTTTGGCCCCCGACAATCGGCGCGGGCCATTATTCCTACGATTATTAGTCAAATTGCGGCGGGTAAGAAAAAAATAAAATTAGGATCGTTAACTCCAGTGAGGGACCTTACTTTTGTTAGAGATACAGCCTTGGGCTTTGTCAAGATTGCTGAATCAAGTAAAAGCATTGGTGAAGTTATCAACCTCGGAAGCGGAGTAGGCATTACCATAGGAGATTTGGTAGAAAAAATAATAACATTGATGGGGACCAAGGTGGAAATTGAATGTGAAGAAAAGCGGGTGCGCCCGGAGAAAAGTGAAGTTATGAAGCTTATTTGTAATAATAAAAAAGCCCTTGAGTATGTTGGCTGGAAACCGGCATATTCATTAGATCAAGGATTGACCGAAACCATCGATTATATCAAGAATAATTTAAATTATTATAAACCGGATATTTATAATGTCTAACCAAGGAATTGATGCTTAAATTATGAAATTTTCAGTAGTAATTCCATTATATAAAGGTGCTCCTTTTATCGAGTCCACCCTGGATAGTGTGTTGGCGCAGACCTATAATAATTATGAAATTATATTAGTAAATGATGAATCTCCAGATAACGTGGGGGAAATTGTTAAAAAGTATATTGCGGATCATCCGGGGGTTAAGTTTATTTATATCGAACAAAAAAACAAGGGGCTCGGGGGAGCTCGCAATTCCGCGCTTAAGCAGGCTTCGGGAGATATTATCGCTATTTTAGATCAGGATGATATCTGGTATCCGGAAAAATTGGCCAGGGTTGCCAAAATCTATCGGGAGCATCCCGAGATATCAATTACCACCCATAATTTACACGATCTTAGGGATGGAAAAATTGTAGGGGTGCTCAAAAATGGTCCCGGAGCTGCGGATATGCAGCGCGCTTTATTATATTCTGGAAATTTGCTTTCTACTCCGGCGGTGACTTTTAAAAAATCTATCATTGAGGATGTTGGATATTTTTCTGAAGATAAGGAGCAATCCTTTCTTTGCGAAGATTATGATCTTTGGTTGCGGGCGGCGGCGGCCGGACATAAATTTTATTTTATGCCGGAGATTTTGGGTGGCTATACCTTACATGCCAATAATTTTACTAATTCACATCGGGAGCGCATGTATCAGAGTGTAATCAACATCATTTCTAGCCAATATTTAAAACTTAACAATAAAAATATTTTTGATTGGTTCCGTTTTCGTAGAGCCAAAGCTAATATGTATTATAATTGGTCTTACTATTTATTGGCATCCGGACGCCCGCTCAAACATTCTCTTAAATACTTATGGAAATCTTTTAAAACTGACCCGTTGTTTTTTTCGTTGTACGTAAAAGTTGGCAAAATAATTGCCAGAAAAATATTACCAAAAAGGAAAATAGGTGGTGGAAATGAAAAAATTAAAATCAAAAATTAATAGTAAAGGGGCTAACGTTGCGGTCATTGGGTTGGGATACGTGGGCTTACCGTTGGCGGTATCCTTTGCGCTGCAGGGCTTTAAGGTGATGGGAATCGAGCAAAATAGACGGCGGAAAAAAGAGATTAATCAATGTAAAAACTATATTGCAGATGTATCTGATAAAGAACTTAGCCGGGTGGTTAAGCAAAAGAAACTTAAAGCTTATGACGATTTTAAATGTTTAGCCAAGGCGGATGTAATTTGTATTTGTGTGCCTACGCCGCTGGATAAAAATAAGCAGCCGAATATATCTTATGTTCGATCGGTTACGGATCAAATTGCAAAGTACCTAAAGAAAGACCAGTTGATTATTTTAGAAAGTACGACTTATCCGGGTACGACCGAAGAAATTATCCTGCCAAAATTGCAAACTAAGGGCATGCAGGTTGGCAAAGACTTTTTCCTGGCATTTTCGCCGGAGAGGGTTGATCCGGGTAATAAACAGTTTAAGACTAAAGATATCCCGAAAGTACTGGGGGGAGTAACTCCCCAATGTGCGGAACTTGCCAAAATCTTCTATGGAAAAATCATATCTAATGTCCACGTGGTTTCATCGCCGCGGGTCGCTGAAATGGAAAAATTGTTGGAAAATGTTTTTCGCAGTGTGAATATTGCTTTGGTGAATGAGCTAGCTATTCTTTGTAAAAAAATGGATATTAATGTTTGGGAAGTGATTGATGCCGCTAAGACCAAACCCTATGGTTTTATGCCATTTTATCCGGGGCCTGGTATCGGGGGGCATTGTATTCCGCTGGATCCTTTCTATTTATCATGGCGGGCACGCGAATTTGATATTACCACCCGCTTCATTGAATTAGCGGGGGAAGTAAACGAAAAAATGCCCGAATATGTGGTTCAACTGTTACAGGATGGGCTAAACCAAAACCGCCAGAGCTTAAAGGGAGCCAAAGTTTTAGTTCTAGGAGTTGCTTATAAAAAAGATATTGCCGACTGGAGGGAATCTCCGGCTTTGAAAATCATCGAGATCCTGAAAGCCAAGGGGGCAATGGTTAGCTATAACGATCCCTTTATTCCTAAAGTTAAGATTAACGGTAAAATGCATACCTCGGTCAAATTAAATAATAAAGCATTGCAGCAAAGTGATTGTGTTTTAATTGCCACTAACCACTCACAATATGATTATGAAAATATAGTAAATCGATCCGGGTTGGTTATAGATACCCGTAATGCCACGGCTAACGTGGCTCGCCCTTCAGCGAGGATAATTAAGATCTAATGAATAAAAAAATAACTATTGCTCAAATTGGTTTAGGTAATTGGGGAAAGAATCTCTTCAAGAATTTTTCTTTGCTCTCTGATTGTCAGATGAAATATGGTTGTGATTTAGATCCTGAGATAATTGAAGCCTACACCCGCGATTATCCTCAGGCCAGATTTACCAATAATTATGAGCAAGTACTGGCAGATCCAGCAGTTGAGGCAATTGTGGTGGCCACGCCAGCGCCGGCTCATTTTAAACTTGCCAAAATGGCGTTGGAAAAAGGAAAACATGTTTTTGTCGAAAAACCGATTACTTTGGATGTGGGGCATGCCGACGAGCTAGTGAATCTGGCAAAAAAGGTAAATAAAAAGCTCATGGTAGGGCATTTGTTGCTTTATCAACCGGCGATCACCAGATTAAAAAAGATTGTTCAAAATGGCGATTTAGGTAACGTTTATTATCTTTATACCCAGCGATTGAATTTAGGCAAAGTTCGTAATACCGAAAATGCCATGTGGAGCTTAGCTCCGCACGATATATCGGTGGTATTACACCTTTTAGGTAAATCACCGGTAAGTGTTTCAGCACTGGGGGCTGCATATGTCCAAAATGATATTGAGGATGTCGTTTTTATAAGTATACGATTTGATAGCGGAGAAATTGCCAATGTGCACGTAAGCTGGCTGGATCCAACTAAAACTAGAAAAACGATTGTCGTGGGTAGTAAAAAAATGGCGGTATTTGATGAGGTTAATGATAATACTTTATCACTGTTCGACAGGGGCGCCGACCATCAAAGCAATGGCAAGGTGAATCTCAGATCAGGGAATGCAGAAATTGTTAAAGATATTGCAAAAGAAGCACCTCTCAAGCTAGAGTGCCAACATTTTATTGATTGTATCACGAAAAATCAGGAGCCTTTAAGTAATGGACAGAATGGCTTGGAAGTATTAAAAGTTCTGGCCGCTGCCGATCGCTCTTTAAAGAATGGAGGAAAAAATGAGTTACTTTAAACATGAGACCGCGGTGATTGATGAACCAGTTGAAATCGGAGAGGGAACTAAGATCTGGCACTTTTCCCATATTTCTTCTGGGGTAAAAATTGGGAAGCAGTGCAAACTTGGCCAAAATGTTTTTGTGCAGAATAATGTTAAGATCGGTAATTTCGTAAAAATACAAAACAATGTTTCGGTTTACGGGGGCGTGGAACTGGAAGATTATGTTTTTTGCGGACCGTCAATGGTCTTTACAAATATTTTAAATCCACGTTGTAAATATCCTCAGGAAACTTCGGATAAATACCATAAGACGCTAGTGCGGGAAGGGGCTTCATTAGGAGCTAACTCAACCATCGTTTGCGGGATCACCATTGGCAAGCATGGTTTTGTTGGAGCCGGATCAGTGGTGACTAAGGATGTTCCAGATTATGCCATGGTTTATGGTAATCCGGCCAGGATTAAGGGGTGGATGTGTGAATGTGGAACCAAACTAGTGTTTTTAAATGATCGGGCCGGCTGTTCCAAATGTAAATGTAATTATCAAAAGGTAGGAGATAAAATTAATTTATTGTGAAACCAAAATCGCTACTCACGTTAATATTATTTACTGAAAAATATCCTTATAGCAATGCCGGGGAAAAATCTTTCCTGGATCCGGAGCTTAAGCAGCTGCGCCAAGAGTTTAACCGTATCATTATTGTGCCGCGACAAAAATCCGCGGTTGAACATTCTCTTTCAAATGAAGTTGAAGTAGAAGATGCCTTTGCTGATTATCTACAAAAGAAAATGTCGCGCAGCTATATAATTTCAAGGGTGTTGAGGTCGAGCCTCTTCCATCAGGAATTATTTAATCGACCAGTGGTTTTATTTAATCCTAAAGCTTTAAAAAAGTTGATCATATTTGTTGCCGAAACCGAAAGAACTAAAGATTGGCTATCTACTTTCCTGAGTAACAATAAATTCGATTTACAAAAAAGTGTCTTTTATACCTATTGGTTAAATGAGATTACTGCTGCTCTAGGTTTGATTAAGCAAAAAAGTACTGGGATTAAGTTGGTTTCCAGAGCCCACGGGTATGATCTTTACGAAACGCGCTATGATCCTCCGTATATACCTTGTCGCCGGGCATCGCTTAAGGCTCTGGATAAACTCTTTCTTATTTCTGAAAATGGTAAAGACCACATTACTAAAGCTTATCCTTTTGTAGTTGATAAATGTGCAGTAGCTCGCCTCGGAACTCAAGACCCTGGTTTTAAAAATCAAAGATCAAAGGACGGGGTTTTACGTATCGTTTCCTGCTCAAGCATGATCCCACTGAAGCGGCTTGATCTGCTAACACGAGGAATTAACAAATTGGCGCGGGATCGTACTGATCAAATGATTGAATGGCATCATTTTGGCGACGGAGAAATGAGATCCGCGATCGAGCAATTATGTAATAATATTTTGCCTAATAATGTGACTTATACTTTTCATGGTTCGGTACCAAATGAACAATTAATCAGCTTTTACCGCAATAATCCGGTGGATATTTTCATTAATGTTAGTTCTTCAGAAGGGATTCCGGTTTCGATTATGGAAGCTTTGAGCGTGGGGATCCCGGTGATTGCGGCAGCGGTGGGGGGGATTCCTGAAATTGTCTCAGCTGCCCATGGTCAACTTTTGGCAACCGATCCGACCGCGGATGAAGTAGCGCTGGCGCTGGGGGAGATGTTGAAAAATAATGAAGCAATTGAAAGGAAACGAAAAGCAAGTAGGGAAAAGTGGCAGAGTGATTATAGTGCCGAACGAAATCATCGTAACTTTGCTCGTCAGCTTTTAAATTGTTTTAATCTGGATAGGTGGCTGGATTTAAATACGATTCAGGACCAGGATATTATTTGTGTAACGCTCTCAGACTGGGACGAACCCAAACGTTGCCGACATCATTTAATGTCGATATTAGCTAAAAACAATCGAGTGTTGTTTGTTGAAAGACCGGTTAATCTGAAATTATTGCTAAAGGGTTCTGCGGAATGGAAACGGTTGCTCAAGGTTTTTAAGGGGATTCGACATAAGCAAGATGAATTATATCTATTTGCTGCGCCGCCGGTTCTGCCAGGAGGCGACTGGATTCCTTGGATAAACAGGATTAATTATCAAGTAATCTTGTTCGCACTTAAGCGGGCATTAGCTAAATTAAAAGTAAATAATCCGATCCTGTGGTTATTTGCGCATGATTCATGGAGCCTAGTTGGTAAACTCAATGAGAAAGTGTCAATTTATTATTGCAATGATCCCTTTGCAAAGTTTGCGCCGCCCGGCAATAAACGTGAAGGGATTAGAAAGATAGAGCGAAAATTGACGGAAATCGTTGATTATGTTTTTGTGGTTAGCCAGGAGTTGCTGAAGGATAAATCTCAATATAATCAAAAGACATATTTGATTCCGCATGCGGTGAGCGAACGATTTATAAGCCAAGATGAAAGCTTGATGCCGGATGACCTTAAGGGTATTAGTTCACCTAAAATAGGCTATGTTGGCGTGGTGCACGGGCTTTTTGATTTTGAGCTTATTGAACATATGGCAAAACAAAGAAAAGACTGGCAGATTGTTTTTATCGGGCCGATCGCTGAGGGAAAACCAGAAGATGTAAAGCGATTCTTTAGACTATGTAAATTGGAAAATGTGCATTATTTAGGAGGAAAGAACCAGGATGATCTAATTCATTATTTAAGGACTTTGGATGTTTGTATTATTCCATTGGCCAATAGTAAATTGAAGGAAACTTTGTGGTTGCCATTAAAATTCTTTGAATATCTTGCTGCAGGCAGACCAATTGTTTCCAGTATGGAAATGCAAGGGGCTCGGGACTACCCTAATTTTGTTGTTAGAATTACAAATGATAAGGTACAATTTGTTGCATCTGTTGAAAAGGCTTTGAGCGAAGAAAAGGAAGAGAATATTAGAAGTAGAATTAATATCGCTAGCGAAAATACTTGGGAGAAAAGGCTTGAGAAAATAATGGGTTTTATTATAAATCAATAGATTGGAGAGGTGAAACGGATGGAAAATATTAGAGACTTGTATATAAAAAGATTTAGCAACAAGGAGTGTTTACAAAAGGCAAAGCTGTGGGAAGTTTTATGCAGTTGTTTTCTTCAGAAATATATTCCTGCTGATTCGGTGGTTTTAGATGTTGGGGCAGGATATTGTGATTTTATTAATAATATAAAAGCTAAGGATAAATATGCTGTAGATCTAAATAATGACACCGTAAATTTTGCGCTTCCAGATGTGAAGGTTGTTAATGCAAATTCCAATAATCTTTCCTTTTTGGATAATGATACGGTTGATGTAGTTTTTATGAGCAATTTTTTGGAGCACATGGCTAATAAGTTTGAAATAAATCGGACTCTTACTGAGATCCATCGCGTTTGTAAAATTGGAGGCAAAGTGATAATAATCCAGCCTAACATCAGATTCATATATAATGAATATTGGGATTTTTATGATCATAATATTCCGTTGAGTGATAGAAGTATGGTTGAAGCATTAAAAATAGTTGGTTTCAGAGTTGATAAAGTAATTCCAAGGTTTCTGCCTTTTACCACAAAAAAATGGATACCCAAGTACGGTTTTCTTTTAAAGTTGTATCTCAGATTACCTATCGTCTGGCATATTTTAGGAAAGCAAATGTTTATACTTGCTCGAAAGGTAAAATAAAGTGATGTTAGAAGTAAAATTAATATTGCTAGCGAAAATACCTAGGAGAAAAGGATTAAGGAAATAATGGTGGTTATTAGAAATGATTAAAAGAGCTCTAATATTCGGCGAAGGTCGTATTAATATATTGCTATTAATTATTCTATTTTATGTTGTTGGCCACCTCCCTTTTATGTTTGCTCCTTTTGTTAACTTGGAAAGCTGGTATGCTGGCGCAGCAGATTTAGTTTCTCAAGGGAAAGTAATTGCAGCTGCGCATTTCTTTGAAGTAACTATTGCTAATCCAATTTCTTCAGTCTTTGGCATCATACCTTTTTATAAATTATTTGGAATTACAGAATTTTCCGCAAGATTATTTTCGTTATTTTGTGGGGGTTTTGCAATACTTATTACCTATGTGATGGGGAAGAGATATTTTTCAGAACACGTAGCGATCTTGGCATCTCTTTTGGTTTGTTTTAATCCTGTGTTTTGGTTATTTAGCGGCTTAGTCTTTACGGACGCCCCATTTTTCTTTGCTTCATCGCTGGCTATGTTTTTGTTTTTCTTTGCCTTAGAAAAAGATTCGTTTTTGTTGCACTTTGTGTCGGGCATAATATTTGGATTATCCTTCCTATTAAAAATGAATGCGGCAACTTTTGTTCCTGCAATTTTTATCATTTGCATTTTGCATGTTTTTAGTAAAAGAGAAAATTTACAAGAAAAGTTTTTGTCGATTGCAAAATTGACTTTTCTTTATGCGGCCGCCATAGGAGTGATCTTTTTGCCGTACATTGTTTGGTCATTTGGCAATCTTGGATATTTAATCCCCCCTGCTTATCAACAGGGTGTTGGTTTGACAATGCCAGCACTATTCTCAAATTTCCTTTTAAAATTTTCAAACTTTTGGGGATACGTGTTATGGATTGGTATTTTTTCCGGTCCGATTTTTTTGGTAATTTATTATGATCTTTTTAAGCAATTTGGTGTAAAAAAAGTCCTAATTTATTCAATTGCAGGGTTAATTTTATCTTTTGTTTTAACGTTTTATATGCGTGAATCTGGAGAGTTGAATTTGGGATGGCTTAAATTCTTTTTTAATGAAATAGAACTATTTATCATAAGCGGAATACTTCATTTTGTTGGCTTGTTAGTGGTTTTTGGATTCTTTATTCAAGGAATAAAATCTAAATCAATCGTCCGTTATCTTGCTGTTTGGTTTTTTGTTGTTATTATTTCTCATTCTTTTGTTAAGGTTGCAGCACAGCGCTATTTGTTGTTTATCTTGCTCCCCTTAAATCTTTATCTAGCAAAAATAGTTATGCAAAATATGACAAACCATTTATTAAGAGTGGTTAATTATTTTATAATTGTGGGATCTTTTATTATATTCATATCTCTCGATGTTTTTAATAGTGCCTATTTTGCAGCAGAAGGCTACGCTGCTGCAGACCTTGCCCATTTTATAAATAAAGAGCAATTAAAAGGAATTGACCCTCATCCAAACCACGGAGCTAATCCGCATTCCGGCTATTTAATTAATAAGGATTTATATGTTGAAGGAGATGAGCGTCCTAAATATATAACAATTATTGCTGGTCGAAAACAAAGGATCGATAATATGATTAAGGATTTTGGGGTTAAGCCTTTTGGGATTATAATAAAACGCTTTGTCATAATAAAAAATGTGGAGTAAATCACTTTGGCTAAATTAATGAATAGTTTCATTTCGTCTAAAAAGATTAACTCATTTATTAAAAATAATATTAAGTATGTTTTTTTTCTAGTGCTTATTTATATGTCATATCGGATGGGGATGGATGTCGCGGCTAAAAAATATTTCGGAATAGTAGTATTAATTTTAATTGGTTTTTGGCTTTTTGTGTTTTTAAATAAAAAAAGCGCAGTTTATATTTTGATTGTATTGATCCCCTTTAGCTACGTAATAAAAATATTGATGACAACCATCGGCATTCCTTTTGCCGGAATCTTTGGAGCTTATAAGGATTTAATGATTATTATGCTCATGTTTACAATTATGGCTAGGATTGCGATCGAATCGTCGCATACGTTTAAAGCTTCAAAACTGCACTGGCCTATCATCATGTTTTTATTGGCGTCCTTGTTTCCTTTTTTAACAACGTTAATTTCTTACGGAATGCTGGATGCAATTCTAGGCCTGCGCCGCACGATTATCTATGTTTTAATGTTTTTTATAGTAATTAATGTTCTTAAGGATCGTGAGGACGTAATTAAGTTTTCAAATACCATGTTTGTTATTGGGTTTTTACTATGTCTGGGAGGATTATTGCAGTTGTTGTTCTTTCGTGGGACTCTTTTACGTACTTCTATAGCGGCCTTGTCGCCAGGCATAGGAATAACAGCATTGCGACCGTATTCAGTTTTTCATGGCCCCCCTGAATTTGCCACTTTTACGGCCTATTTTTCTGGTTTTTTTCTGGCGATGAGCTTTTATTTTAAAAATATTAAATGGAGCCGCATTTTTTCGGTATTGTTGCTGATTACGTTTTTAGTCCTTTTGTTTTCGTTTACCCGCAGTGCGTGGGGAGCTTTTGTTTTGAGCTGCATGATTTGGGGTTTACTGAAACCCAAAATTGCCTTTCGGCGCGTAGGTTTGATAGTGATAATCGGAATAGTCATTGCTAGCATCTTTATTTTTAATCCATTAATTCTTTATCGGTTTAGTCAGATTTTTGACCCGGAAGAAGGATCGCGCAAGCACCGCTCCTTAGATTGGAGGGAAAGATACGCGGTAACCAAGATAAAAGATATCCCTTCAATTTTGTTTGGACAGGGTTATGTTTATGGGGTTCGGTCTTCGATTATGCTTGAGCGTGATAAAGCTGAAGGGAAGGACGTTCAATATATCCATAATTTTTATCTACAGCTTTACTGGGAGATGGGGCTTTTTGGGCTCATTAGTTTTACGTGGCTTTTAGCCGCTTATCTGGCTTTGCTGCTCAAAACTGAGAGGTTACTTAAGGATGAATATCTCAAAGGGATTGCAAACGGGATGTTCGTGGCAACTTTAACTTACATAATTTCTTTGTTTTTTAATCCTTTAACGTTTACTATGACTTCTATATTTTTTGCTTTTGCCGGTGTTGCAGTGCTTATGCAGCGAATTGCAATCAGCGAGCAGAATTAGATTACTTTGAATAAGGAAATCATTAAATGAAAATAATGCGGTTAACCAATGCATATCTCCCTGAAATCAGGAGGATAATGTGAATATATTATTCATTTATTCATTATATGATGCTGATTCTCCAGAAAAGCCAATGTATACTCCAGAGTATATACAATTTGGCATTTCATATATTTCTGCGCTTTTAAAAAAACATGGACACCAAACCAAATTGTTAGTTCTGAGTAGGCTTTTTGGGAACAAAAACACTGAAATTATTGATGCCGTAATTCACGAATTTCAACCAAAATTAATTTGTTTTACTGCGGTTAGCACTGAATATAATTTTATTTCAAGTTTAGCGAAATACATAAAGGGCCGTTATGGAAATATTTATCTATTAGTTGGTGGGCCGCATGCTTCTTTGAACCCTCATGATGTTATTAATGATGATTTTGATGCGGTGTGTGTTGGTGAGGGTGAATACCCTACGCTTGAATTAGTTTTACAATTAAAAAAAGGTAAAATTCTTACAAAGATTCCTAATCTGTGGATAAAGCATAGTACAGAAGTTGAGATGAATGCGACCCGCCCATTTATTCAAGATCTTGATAATTTGCCATTTCCTGATAGAGAAATGTGGAAGGAATGGATTGATGAACAACCTGGGTCAAGGTATGCGGTTTTATTAGGTCGCGGTTGTCCATTTCAATGTACTTATTGCTGTAATCATGCTTTAAAGAAGTTGGCAAAAGGACCCTATGTTAGGTATCGATCTCCAGAAAATATTATAAAAGAAATTGAAGACATTGCGATTGCTTCCCCAAAAACAAGAGAGCTTTATTTGGAAATTGAAACTATAGGAGCAAATAAAAAATGGGCAATGGATTTGTGTGCACAGTTGAAAAATTTAAATGCAACGTTTGAGCAGCCATTTACTTTTGGGGTCAATATAAGGATTATGCCTAATGTTGATTATGATGAATTATTTGCGACATTGAAAGAAAGTAATTTTAAATCTATAAATATTGGACTTGAGTCTGGAAGTGAGAGAATACGCAGAGAAATTCTAAAGCGGAATTACTCTAACCGCGATATTATTAGCGCTGTTAATTTGGCTAGGAAATATGGGTTGAAGGTTAGCTTTTATAATATGTTAGGCTTTCCTACTGAAACTTTGGCTGATTTTATGGAAACCATCAAAATTAATCGTACTTGTATGCCTGATTATCATAATACTTCGATCTTTTTTCCATATCCAGGAACTTCTTTATACGCTTTATGTAAGGAGCATGGATTATTAAAGAAACCCCTTGATGTTGATATGGAAAGAAACAGAGCCGTCTTAGATCTTAAGTCATTCACAAAGAAGCAAGTGCAAAAAAAATATGTATGGTTTGACTATTATATTTATAAAGGGCGTAAACCCATGTATAAAATATTAATGAGAATTTTTGTATTAAAGCTTAGGTCAATATCTCTTGTTGGCCATTTTTATAATCGCCTTAAACGGTCATTTATGTATAAGTGGATGAGAAATAAATTAAGAGATAAATAGTATAATAATATTAGATCGATGGGGATCTAATTATTGGGAGATTTGTTCTAAATGAAAGTAATGTTTTTAACAAATGCATATCCTCCTGAAATAGGAGGTACCGCAAACCTGTTTTTTGAGCTGGCCCAGGCTTTAAAAGGTCGTGGGCATTCGATTTCTGTGGTAACTTGTGTGCCGCGCGATATTCCTATAGAAATTAATCCCCATGCACAGCAGAGTGGAATAGAAAAAGAGAATAGAAAAGAAGCGGAAGTGATTAGAGTTAAAATTCCTAGATTAAATCATAGAATACCTTTCATGAAAGAATTTGAGCATTTTATTAATGTGTGGCTTTATATAATTGCTTGTTTGAAATGCAAAACTTCAGATGTTATTTTAATAACTTCTCCTCCATTGGTCATTGCTTATGCAGCATTAATTTGTGGATTTTTTAAAAAGGCAAAAGTAATCCTTAATGTCCAGGATATTTTTCCGCAAAACTTTATTGACTTAGGAGTCATGAAGAATAAACCTCTAATAGCATTAAGTCGGTTTTTAGAAAAGGATATATATAAGCGTGTGGATTGGTTAACGGTGATGTCTCAAGGGAACAAAAAGATTATAGATGAAACCTCGCAGCAGCCTGGAAAAGTGTCCGTTGTTGAGAATTGGATTGATGCCGATTATATTGTTCCCGGCGAAAAAATGAACGAATTTAGAAGTGAGTTTGGGTTGGGCGATAAGTTTGTTTTGTCTTTTGCCGGTTGTATGGCTGATTCGCAAGACATGAAAATTATTTTGGATAGTGCCAAGCTTTTGGAAAAGGAAAAAGATATTATATTTTTGCTGGCGGGAAACGGACCCAAATATGATGTGGTAGTGAAGATGGTTAGCGATAGCGGTTTAAATAATGTCAAACTGATCCCCATTCAGCCGCGTGAAAAATATGTCCAGCTTTTGGCGGCATCGGATGTGGGTATGGTTACTTTAAACCCATTAGTGAAAACGCCTACGGTTCCGTCAAAGATAAAGAGTATTATGTCTGCGAGTCGTCCGGTTTTAGCTAGTTTTCCTGAAGGGGGAGATGCGCCGCGGTTAATTCGTGATGCGGATTGTGGAGTGGTTGTAGCGGCAGGAGATACGTTAGCTTTTACCGATGCGATACTTAAATTATATTGGAATACCGAGCTGTGCAAAACACTTGGTCAAAATGGCCGAAAATATGTCTTAGAACATTTGACCGTTCAAAAAGGTGCCGAAGCGTATGCAAACATATTTAATCGAGTTTATAAAGATGGAGTAGGGTGTTGAATAAAACCGAAAAATTATATATTGAAGGAGAATATTTAAAAAATAATCCATCTTGGCATGCAGAGGATTCTTCCTGGAAGGCAGTCCAGATTGTTAAGCTGTTGGACCGAAATAAGATTGAGCCAAATTCAATTTGTGAGGTTGGGTGTGGGGTGGGTGAGATATTAAGCCAATTGCAAAAAAAACTAGGAAAAAAAGTTGAGTTTTGGGGCTACGAAATATCTCCACAAGCTTATGAAATTTGTAAGAACAAGGAGAATTCAAAATTACATTTTGCATTGAGAGATATCTTAAAAGAGGGAAGCGCAACTTGCGAGGTGATGCTTTTAATTGATCTGATTGAGCATCTGGAAGATTATTATGACTTTTTAAGAAAAATAAAAGATAAAAGCCAATTTAAGATCTTACATATTCCTTTAGATTTGTCGGCGCAGGGTGTATTGCGGAAAACACCCCTTTTAAGGAGCCGTAAATTAGCCGGGCACCTTCACTATTTTAATAAAGAGTTAGCTTTGCAGCTTCTTAAGGATTTGGAGTATAAAATTCTAGACGTCGTTTACACTTCGGGAGCTACCGATTTGCCGGCTCGTTCGGTGGTATCTTTTATATCAAAACTTCCCCGCAAAATACTATATTACTTTAACCAGGATTTTGCGGTGCGCCTTTTGGGAGGGTATTCGTTACTGGTTTTAGTGAAATAGAAGGGAAAAAGTATGCGCATTTTACATGTAATTCAGTATTTTACGGCTACCAAGGGTGGTTCGGTTTTTAATGTTTATAATTTATCCAAATATTTAAGCCGGCGTGGTCACGAAGTTACTATTTTTACCACCAAAAATGAGTTTGATCCTGAGTTTGCGGCTACTCTCCATCCGGTTAAAGTAGTTCCATTTAAAAGCTACTTGGGTTTTTTGCGTTATTCTCCGGAGATGGGGAGGGTGCTTGAAGATACAATCAACAATTTTGATGTGGTGCACTTAAATAACTACTGGAGCTATCAAAACCTAGCAGTTTCGCGCAGCGCGATCAAACATAAAGTTCCTTACGTTTTGTCTCCGCACGGATCGCTGCCGATTATGATGAAAGGGCATGCACGGAAAATATTATTTGAACGTCTCTTTGGTCATAAAATATTAAATAATGCATCCAAAATTGTTGCGGTTAGTGAAATGGAATATAAACAGGTAATTAGCAAAGGGGTTTTGCCGGAAAAAGCCCAGGTTATTCCTAATGCGGTTGACTTGTTAGAGGATACCCAGTGTGAAAAAGGAACTTTCCGCCGTAAGTTTGGCATTAGCAATGATGAAAAAATTGTATTATTTTTAGCCCGGATTCATCCGATTAAAGGGGTCGACCTTTTAGTTAGAGCATTTTACGAATTAACTAAGATCAGGTCGGATGTAAGGTTGGTAATTGCCGGTCCTGACGAAAATTTCCTGCCGCAAGTTTTAAAGGAAATTGAGAACTTTGGAATAATGGATAAGGTTGTTATCACCGGACCTTTATACGGCAAAGACAAATTTGCAGCATACATGGATGCCGATATTTATGTGCTTCCTTCCCGTTACGAAATTTTTGCCATTTCCATTTTAGAAGCTTGTTCTTGCGGGACGCCGGTCATTGTTACCGAAAATCAGGGGATTGTTAATTTTATTAAGGGGAATGCGGGGGAGGTAGTTCCTTTCCGTTGGCAAGAGTTTTCGCGCTCGATGGAGAAGCTTTTAGCGGATGAAAAATTGCGGGCAGAATATGGACGCCGTGCAGAAAAAATGGTAAAAGAAATCTTTTCCTGGGATAAAGTTATTGACCAGTACGAAAATGTTTATAAAGAGGTGGTAAGGTAAAATGCCTAAAGTATTTTTAGATTACATTAACGGCGAATACCAGAAAAAAATCGAAGCCGCATTAAATTGGCTTAAGGTTGATGCCTTTATTAAAAAAGATGCGCAGGTTTTTATTAAGCCCAATTTAACTTATCCCCGTTTTAAGCCTGGGGTGACAACTACTCCGCAATTACTGGAGGCTTTGATCCGGGTATTATTGGATCGAGGGTGTAAAGTTATCGTGGGGGAGTCCGATGGCGGCTATAACTCACATGCAGTCAAAGACGTTTTTCATGATTTTGGTCTTTATGAATTTGAAAAGAAGTATGGTATTCGGGTGGTAAACTTATCAAAACTGCCATACGAGTTTATCAATATTCGTAAATTTGGCCGCGATTTTAAGATAGAGATTCCAAAGCTCCTGGTGAATGAAATTGATTCCTTCATCACTTTGCCGGTGCCCAAGGTCCATGCGATGACCAAAATTAGTCTTTCCTACAAAAATCAATGGGGCTGTGTGCCTAATGTTATGCGTTTGCGTTACCATTCGGTTTTTGATGAGGCCATTTTTGCCATTAATCAGAAACTTAAAAATAAAATTACCATTATTGATGGAACTTACGGTTTGACCCGCAGTGGACCCATGGCGGGAGATGCAATTGAATTAGGTTGGCTTTTGGCTTCTACTAGTTTTGAGGCTGCGGATCTGATTGCAGCTAAATTGATGAAATATGATCTTAAAAAAATAAAACACTATCGTTTAGCTTATAAAAATGGATTAATGCCTAAGGAAAAGGATATTGAGTTTAATCAGGATTATCACAAATTTATTTCTGATAAATTTTATTTGAAAAGAGATATGTGGAGTTATCTGGCGCTTTCTTCTTGGCTACACCCGTCGATTAGTCATTTCTTTTACGAATCAATGTTTGCAGATATATTACATAAGATTATGTATACCTTCCGGGAAAGACCGGTCAGTGATAAATAGGAGCGAGGATGGAGTTTAAGCTAAAAAAATCAAATGAACTTAGCTCTCTTGAGAAAGAACAAATCTGTGCTTTGTTTGAACGGGTGTTTGGTAAGCAAAAACCCCTTGATAAATTTAAGCGGCAGTTTGAGAGCACGGTTTTGGGCTATTCTTATCACGGTTTGATGGTTGAGCATGAAACAATCGTAGGGAGTTATACGGCCATCCCTTTTAAGTACCGATTTTTTGGGAAAAATTTAGTCTTTGCTTTGTCGGTTGATACCATGATTGATGAGGCCTTCCGCGGTTCTCCGTTTAACTTAAAGAAAGTTGCAAATTTAGTGTATGACACTTTAGTTAAAGATAAGGTTCCTTTTGTATTTGGGTTTCCTAACGAAAATGTTTATTTGGTAAGAAAAAAATTATTACAATGGCACGACATTGGTCAGCTAAATTATTACGTTTTGCCGATTGAGATTGGTGCATTTAAGAAAATTTTAAGTTGGTTGAATTTCGGTTCAAAAATTGTTTCCAAAATTGTTAATTCCTTTTCGAAGCAGATTAATCTGCAGAAAATGATTGAGCCAAAACCTTATCCCGTTGAAAAAGAAGTTGATGCCAACTTTATGCGTTATCGCTACGATGATACTTATAAAGTAGTAAAGGGAATGGGTGATAGCTATTTTGCCTATAAGTTGGGGGAAGAAAAAGGGGTTAACGGAGCGTATTTGATCGATGTGTTTCCGTTGCAGAAAAAATGGTTGGCAAGCGCCGTAAAATATATCTATGAGAATGAAAAAAGAATTGATGCAATTCTGTATGCCGGTAAGCTTCCTTTTTCGGCGATTAATTTATTTAAGGTTCCTAAGAGCCTGGCGCCGAAAGATATTAAAATGTCAGGTAAAATATTAATTGACACATTAGTTGATGATCGGATATTTGATATCACTAACTGGAACGTAAATTTGTCTAATTTTGACGTGCGCTAAATGGTGCATGAGGAGCAAAGATGGTAAATAATATTCTTAGTTTTGATGTTGAAGAGTGGAATAGCTCTTTTTATCTAGATAAGGATGCTTCGGTTAAAGAAAGCCGAGTGGGCTTAAGTATTAATAAAATTTTAGAAATTTTATCCAGTAAAGATATTAAAGCAACATTTTTTGTGGTGGGGAAGCTTGCCGAACAAAATGAAGATATTGTAAAAATGATTGATGCGGCAGGACACGAGGTTGCCTCCCATGGTTATGCTCACCTTCCGGTTACTACTCTGTCACCAGAAGAATTTCGCCGCGACTTAAAGCAATCCATTGCGGTATTAGAAAAAATTACTAACAAAAAAGTTTTAGGCTATCGAGCGCCGGGTTACACCATTACGCGCAATAATCTTTGGGCAATTGACATTATTCGTGAATGCGGACTACGTTACGATTCAAGTATTTATCCGGTTTCCTTGAGAGTTTTTACCAGTGGGGGTGCGGCTGGTTTTCAGCAGGGTGAATTTATGATCAGCAAAGATCTTAAAGAATTTCCTTTAATTACTGCAGATGTTTTAGGAGTTAAATTGCCGGTAGCCACCACGTCATATTTTAGGATTTTTCCGTACCTGGTAACTAAATGGGCGATTAAGCGACTTAATCAGCAAGGGATGCGGACCTGTTTAAATTTTCATTCATGGGAGTTTGATCCGGAGCATCCTAAAGTTAAGCTTCCTTTTCCGCAAAACGTTAAACATTATTTCAATCTTTCAAAAACCGAGCCAAGATTTAAGCAATTAATTTCTGATTTTGATTTTATAAGCTGTAGGGAAGCGATTGAATAGGTAAATATTATATGCACGTTTTAATTATTTGTGAATCTTTTCCGCCCGAAACTAAATCGGCTTCAACGCTTTATTATCAGTTGGCGGAATCGCTGGTTAAAAAAAATCACCGGGTTACGGTAGTTACCCGCATGCCTAAATATAATCTGGCGGATGGGGCAACCACTAAAAATGTTCCGCGGCGTGAAAATTTGGACGGAATCGACATCCATCGTTTACAAACGCCGACGGTCGCCAGAAATATTCCATTGATCAGGGGATTCGAGCACTTTCTGCTGGCATTTATTTTCTTTTGGGGAGCCTTTGCGATTAAAGATGTGGATGTTATCCTGGTTTATTCTCCGCCGCTGCCCCTGGGAATTGCCGGACATTATTTAGGTAAAATTAAAAAGACGCCGGTAGTAGTTAATGTTCAGGATTTAATTCCGCAAGGCATCATTGATATCGGACTTTTAAAAAATAAATTCTTGATCAAATTATCTAAAATGATGGAAAGATTTGTTTACCAGAAGGCCGATTACTTAACCGTTCCTTC
>Ga0180007_10002812_pt1 | contig 20151 bp, 19 predicted proteins | sample MM_PC_MetaG_FD_121122 | JGI IMG/M metagenome (GOLD analysis project Ga0180007, IMG submission 121122) | Groundwater microbial communities from the Aspo Hard Rock Laboratory (HRL) deep subsurface site, Sweden - MM_PC_MetaG | ecosystem: Environmental > Aquatic > Deep subsurface > Groundwater... | reverse complement strand
CTCACGGCCGATGGGGTTGAATCTTTTGGAATGGAAGACGAAAGAGCAAAAAGACTTTTTAGTTCAGGAAACTATTCAAATATTTTATAAGTTGTTTGATCCAAATCAGCAAGGATTTATCGGCCCCCAATTTGAACACTGGATGAGAAACGCCGCCCTGACTGTGATGGAATATCCGGACGGCGGGACACTGCTTGAAATTCCAAAATTATTTACTGATGACAATTTTAGAGAAACGAGAATCGCTTACATAAAAGATCCTGTAGTCAAATCATTTTGGACGCAGCAGCTTGCCAAAACCGCCGACTTTCATAAGAGTGAAATGTATAATTACTTCATCTCGAAGTTTGGCCGTTTTATGACTAACATCACAATGAGGAATATTATCGGGCAGCCAAAATCGGCTTTCGATTTTCGTGAAGTGATGGATAGTGGAAAAATTCTGCTGATTAATCTAGCTAAGGGTGAAATAGGAGAAATTAATTGCAATCTGCTCGGAATGATTTTTGTCGCTAGATTATTTACTGCCGCCCTGTCGCGAGGAGATGTAGAAGAGAGCGATAGAAGAGATTTTTACCTTTACGTTGATGAGTTTCAAAATTTTGCGACCGATACTTTCGCCTCCATCTTATCAGAAGCCCGTAAATTTAGATTGGATCTTAATATTACCAATCAGTACATTGCCCAAATTCCGGAAAATATCCGCGATGCCATCATCGGTAATGTTGGAACCCTGGTTGCTTTCAGGGTTGGCGTACCTGATGCTGAATTTATGGAAAAGGAATTTGAGCCGGTAGCCAATAAGACAGATCTAAACAATATCGATGCCTACAATGCATATGTAAAACTACTTGTTGACAATGCTCCGACCAGACCATTCTCAATGCAAACAATCAAGGATCCGACCGTAGAAAACATCAAGTTGGGATCGGCAATAAGCGAGCTTTCCAGGTTGAAGTACGGTCGCGATGTTAGTATAGTAGAGATGGAAATACAGGACAGGATTAAAATCTTCGAGGGCGCAACAGAAAACCGAAATATTCCAAGAGAGGCAGGACAGTAATGGCTAAGCGTCAAACTAGCTATGACTTCAATGAGGACCGAGTTCTCAGCCGGTTACTGATACCTAAAAATAACGAAAAAACTCCGGCAGCGGCCGAACTATTTTTTGCCGCACTTCATGGTGTTTTTGCCCAATCAAGTCGAATTCAGCCGATAATGAGTTTTGAAATAGTTTCAATTAATTCATTTATCCAGTTCTACATTGATGTCCCTAAGTACTTAAAAGAATTTGTCGAAGGACAACTGTACGCTCAATATCCAAACGTTGAGATAAATCCCGCCGAAGAATACGTTCGGATGCCCTCTGAAAAACACGCCATCGGAGCAGAACTTCTCACAACAAAAGAAGATGTTTTTCCGATTAAAACATTTCAGAGCTTCGAGGCTGATCCGATGAGCGGAATAACAAGCGTGTTAAGCCAACTCGATAAAAACGATGAGCTTTGGATACAGATTTGCATAACACCGGTCAAAGACACTTGGCAAAAAAAATCGGTATCGCACGTAAACGCAATCAAAGCGGGCCGCAATCCAGGGGAGGGATTATTGAAATCAATAGTGAGAGGCGCCTGGGGAATAACGCCTACGATAACTGGAGAAAAGAAAGACACAACTGCTGATATTTCCGGACCCATGGCGGCAGCCCTGAAAGGAATAGAAGAGAAATGTACAAAGCTTGGCTTTGAGACAAAAATCAGAATTGTTTCGCTTTCTCCCGATCAAAATGTTGCCTCGCAAAGACTAGCTGCAGTAATCGGAGCATTCAAACAATATAACACAAACAATATGAACGGTTTTATGCAAGGTCAGCCGTTAACCGGACAAATGATAGTTGAACAGTATAAAAACCGTTCGATTGGATTCAAGCCCTATATATTAAACACCGAAGAGCTCGCCTCGATTTATCACCTTCCGGGAGAATCAGTTGTAACTCCGTCGATGAATTATGCGGGTTCCAGGAAGGGGGAGCCGCCGCTAAATCTTCCGATTATCGGTGAAGATCCCAAGGACGAGCAGGAACTTTCGGTGCTCGGTACGACAAATTTCAGGGGAACGGAGAAAAAATTCGGTATTAATATACAAGACAGAGCCCTGCATATTTACGCCATTGGTAAAACCGGTACTGGTAAATCGACATTACTTAAAAATATGATCATTGATGATATTTATAAGGGCAGGGGAGTAGCTGTAGTTGATCCGCATGGCGACTTAGTAGCAGATGTTATAGATCACATTCCGGAGAATAGGATCAACGATGTTATCTATTTTTCACCGGCCGACAGAGATTATCCGGTTGGTTTCAATCTGTTTGAAAATGTCGACCCTGAATATAAAAATATTGTATCTTCGGGGATTGTCGGCGTATTTAAAAAAATCTTCGGAGAATCCTGGGGACCGCGACTTGAGTATATTTTGAGAAACGTTGTCCTTGGATTACTTGATTATCCGAAAGCAACGCTCTTGCAGGTTTTAAAGGTCCTAACCGATACAAAATTCAGGCGGATGGTAGTCGAGCAAATTTCGGATCCGATTATAAAAGATTTTTTCGTTAACGAATTCGAACGATACGACCAGAAGTTTAGAACAGAAGCGGTTGCTCCAATTCAAAACAAAGTCGGCCAATTCTTATCTTCAACAGTAATTAGAAATATTGTCGGCCAGCCCCAAAATAGTATTAATGTTCGCCAGGCAATGGATGAAAGTAAAATTCTTCTAATCGATTTATCAATCGGGAGGATAGGCGAGGATAACAGTGCACTCCTCGGATCGCTTATCATTACAAAAATTCAAATGGCAGCCATGAGCCGAGCGGAGATGACGCGAGAAAAGAGAACACCTTTTTATCTTTACGTTGATGAGTTTCAAAACTTTGCTACCGACTCCTTTGCAGTGATACTTTCAGAAGCTAGAAAATATGGTTTGTCGCTAATGGTCACAAATCAATACATTGCCCAGATGCCCGAAACTGTTGCTAATGCCGTCTTTGGTAATGTCGGATCGATTGTCACATTCAGGGTTGGGGCAGGGGACGCAGAGTTTTTAAACAGAGAGTTTGTGCCGGTTTTTGAGCCATCCGATCTGGTTAATCTAGACAATTATGTCATTTATTTAAAAATGGCTATCAATGGGGTAACGAGCACACCGTTTTCAGCTAAAACCGTTCTTTCAAACTGTGAACCCACCGGATTCAGAGAGCAAATAATCGAGCAATCTAGAATAAAGTATTCACGCTCTAGAGTCGAGGTGGAAAAAAACATTGCCGATTCGACCCTTGCGGGAGGTTCAACTGGTGCAAGCCCGAACGACATAATCGGAAAAACAGAGAAGGGCGATACCATAAAGTCAAAAAATGATGCTCCCGCGCCGAACGAAGTAGGGGAGGGGGAAAAGAAATTTGAGGACAATTCCCGAGAAATAGACGATGATTTGCCCGATGAACTATCGAATGTCAAAAGAGCAGAGGATTACGACACTAATAATTGGTATTTTTTAACACGTACCAATTTCCGCAGATTATCCGGCAAAGGAAAGGAAGAAGACATTGACATTAAAGCAAAAACTACTCCTGTTAAATAAATTGTGCGACATACATAATTTCTGAAATTAGTGATTGAACTAGCTCTTTGCTGCAGCTTGTGAAATCTGTGTAAGTACTCATTATATAATCACATATGTATTCGTGTTTAATTTCCCATATTTATACATTATATATGCCTCATGGGACTTGAATCTCAACTTGTGCGAATCAGATACTCAATAAGGGGGAATAGATGCTTCAATTAACGCAATAGAAAAGTTGCATTTGCCTTATCCTGATTCGACAAAGCATAATTCAGCGCGATAATGATGTCGTTGCTGTTTGAATTTATCATGTCGCATAATATATCTTTGACGACATTAATTCTATCGATGTCGTGAAAGATCAAATGGATTTAGCGACATTTTGATTATGTGCGCTAAATCAATTTTTGAGACATGACGATGTCGTGAAAGATCGCACTCTATTCTCCTATATCACGACCGTAAAATTGCTAGATTGAACCCGTTAGGGACTCTGTAGTCGCCGTAGAGACGTTTTAATTTAAAATACGATAAATGAGTCGTCTAGCACTAAAAAATCACAAGTAGATTGACGATAGTAACTTGTGAGCACGCTGACGCGTAAGTCAAATGCCTTTTTTTATAAAAAATTTAATACAAACTATTTATTACTTTTTTGTCTTTCGATCCACCACGCCAGCATCGGCGAAGCTACAAATATCGAGCTATAAGTCCCTATTCCAATGCCCAGTATTAACATTAAAACAAATGGTTTGATCGTCCCTCCGCCTAAAATCAGAAGCGCTACCAAAACCACTATCACTGTCAAGGACGTATTTAAAGACCTTGCTATCGTTTGGTTTATTGCATTGTTTGAATTTTCTAAAATTGATAAACCCGGATGCTTGATCATATTCTCCCTAATTCGATCAAATACGACGATTGTATCGTGTACAGAAAAGCCCATGATGGTCAATGCTGCCACGACAATCATACTTTCCACCTCATAGCCGGCAAATAATCCTATTACAGTGTAGGCTGCAAACGAAACGATTAGATCGTGCAATAATGTAATGATGGCAATTGTACCAAATGACCACGGTGAAACTGATTTTGAAGCGGACCGAAATGCGTATGCTAAATACCCTATTATCAGTACAGATGCAATTATAATTCCTATAATTGCCTTGCGAGTCAGACTCGCACCAACCGAAGCTCCGATAGATTCATGTCGCAAAATATTAGTATCGGGTAGAGCAGAAAGTAGTCCCTCTTCAAATTTTTTGTAGTCACTTTCTGTTTGAACTTTCCCACGCAAGATAAATTGATCGCTTCCCGATTCCTGTATCAATATCTCCTTCCCGGTATAGAGCTCACCTATTTTCTTTCTTACCTCTTCGATCTTTATTGGCTGACCGCTTTTAAACTCAACCAATGTTCCCCCTGTAAAATCAATTCCAAAGGTCGGCTTAATAAGAAAAATCAAAACCAGTCCGATTATGATTAACACCGAGGAAATTATTATAAAAATATTTTTGTACTTAATTATATTCATACAGATTCGTCTTTCTTGACTTTAATAAAAAACCTCAGGATTGTTCTGGTGACATAAATTGAAGTAAATAGTGAAACGAAAATACCAATCGCGAGCGTTAGAGCAAATCCTTTTACCAAACCTGTTGACATATAAAACAGAATAAATGCGGTAATGAGCGATGCGATGTTTGAATCTCTAATGCTCGGCCAAGACCTCGTAAAGCCATTTTCAAGCGCCTGAGTAATAAGTTGATTTTTTTGCTTTTCCTCTTTGAATCTTTCAAAAATTAAAATGTTGGCATCTACTGCCGCACCTACTGAGAATATAAATCCGGCAATACCGGCAAGTGTCATGGTCACGGGAATTAATTTAAAAAGAGAGACAACGATGAGCGTATAGATAAAAAGAGCCACCACTGCCACCACCCCCAGTCCTCGATAATAGATCAACATGAATACAGCAACCAGTATTAAGCCGATTAGCCCCGCAACCAAACTCTTTTCGACCGCGTCGCGCCCGAGAGACGCACCGATTTGGTTCTCGGAAACGAGATTAATCGGAGCCGGAAGCGCTCCCTCGTTGATAAGCTTAACCGTTTCCTTGGCTTCTTTAAGTGTTTCGATACCTGTTATTTGTGCTTCCCCTCCGCTAATTTCGGTTTGGACTGTAGCTACATTCACCACATCGTCATCAAGCTTAGTCATAATCGGTTTACCAATGTTTCTCTTTGTAATTTCCTGAAACTTATCCGCCCCCTCTTTGGAGAACTCTAAAAATATAATCGGGCTTGTCGCTGAAAATCCGGCTTGATTTGAATCTGTCCCGGCTTGGGCCTTGGTGACATCCGATCCGGTTAGATCCGTCAGTTTTTCATTGCCATTCTCGTCGAGCTCATAAAACTTAAGTTGGGCGGTTTTTCCAATGGTTGATTTTGCCTGTTCCACTTCTTTTGCTCCTGGAAGCTCCACAAGAATTCCAAACTTATTGCCAATCTTTGTACCAGAAATTTGCGGCTCGCTTACACCCAGACTATCAACTCTTCTCCTAATCATATCAATAGTTTCGCTCTGAACCTGAGCGATTGGCCTGTCACCAATCCCTGAGTCATCGATCTCGTATACGATCTGAACTCCACCCTGCAAATCAAGACCAAGATGCATTTTAATTTCCCTAGAAACAAAATTCGGCCCTTTGGGAAATACAACAATCCCCGCAAGTACGGTTATTGCTACTACTAATAAAAAACTCGTTAGACTTTTTTTCACGTAATTAAAGGTAGCTTATAACTGATTACTTTTCAAGATATTCATTTACAGACATTGCCGCCTTAGCACCGTCCCCACACGCGATAATTATTTGTTTCCAAATAACGTCTGTAATATCACCGGCAGCATAAATTCCAACATGTGTAGATTGATTAGTTTCATTGACTTTAATTTCCCCTTTTTCATTAAGATCAACAAGACCCTCAAACATTTTGCTTCTTGGAGTGTAGCCAATCTCAATAAATACCATGTCGCACAATAATTCCTTCTCCTCGGCAGTTTTGGTGTTTTTATATACAATGCCGACCAGCTTTCCTTCTTTTTCGACAAATGAAGACGTTTTGACCCCCTTTATTACCTCGATATTACTAGCCCGCTTTATCCGATCTATCCGTATCTGCTCGGCTTCCAACTTCTCTTTTAAGGAAAGCATGGTAACTTTTTTGGCAATCTTGCTAATCATCAGTGCCGAATCTGCTGCAGAGTTACCACCGCCTATGACGGCCACCGTTTTGTCTTTGGCAAAAGTCCCATCGCATGTCGCACAATAACTTACCCCTTTACCTACCAATTTGGACTCGTTTGCTACATTTAATTGGCGTGGCTCCTTGCCAGCTGCGATTAAAACAGTTTTACCCTCATATTCAACATCGCCTGCCTTAATTACAAAATGATCTTTTTTTTCCTGAATCGAAGAAATATGCGACGGTAGGATCATCTCTATATTTTTATACTGATCAAGTTGTTTTTTTAAGAGCTCGCTAAATTCATATCCCGAGGTTTTTAAAATCCCCGGATAATTTTCAATTTCTCCTGCCGTAGAGGCCTGACCACCAACATTTTCCGACACTACGGTTATATCGCGTCCGTATCTCGCCAAATACAATGCGGCGCTAAGACCGGCTGGGCCAGCTCCTATAATTATGCAGTCTTTCATGATCCAATCCTAAGAACTAATTCTATCATCCTATTTGAGTATCCCCACTCATTGTCATACCAGGCAATAATTTTAAGTAAATTACCATCAACTACCTGAGTTAAAGAAAGATCAATAATTGCCGAGTATGGATCCCCTATTATGTCTGATGAGACCAACGGATCATTGGTTGTCTTGATAATTTGATGCCATCTGGGATCTTTGCACTCTTCTTCTAGAAATTCATTAACCTCTTCAACGCTCACATCTTTCTTTACGAGCATTGTTAGATCGGAAATCGAGCCTACTGCAACCGGCACCCTGATAGAAAGACCATCGAACTTATCTCGAAGTTCAGGAATTGTTTGAGTCGCAGCGATCGCTGCTCCAGTTGTGGTTGGAACAGTATTTATAGCGGCTGCCCTTGCTCTTCTTAAATCTCTGTGGGGTCCGTCAACAAGGGTTTGATCAGCCGTGTATGCATGTATAGTCGTCATCATCGACTTTTCAACACCAAACTCATCATTAATGATTTTTATAACAGGGGCAATACAGTTAGTTGTGCATGAGGCATTGGAAATTATTAAATCTTTTGTGGTTATTTTTTCGTCGTTTACGCCCAATATGAATGTCCTTACTTTTTCATCTTTAGCCGGAGCAGAAATGATTACTCTCTTAGCTCCCGCTTTAAGATGAGCACTTGCTGACTCTCTGTCGGTAAAATGACCCGTTGATTCTACAACGACATCAACTCCCAATTTTTTCCAAGGTAATTTCACCGGATCGTTTTCGCAAAAAACTCCAATTTCCGCTCCATCGATAGATATAGATTCTTCAAAAATTTGGCTTTTGGATTTTTCAACCTTAATTTCATTTGGCATTAATCCATAAATAGAATCAAACTTCAGAAGATGAGCTAGTGTTTTTGCATCGGTTAGGTCGTTGATTGCCACGACTTCAATCTGGCCTTTGTTTATCTCGCCTTGGGCTTCTTTTTCCAAAAGCGCTCTAAACGTTTGTCTACCTATTCTTCCAAATCCATTAATAGCTAGTTTAATTGCCATAATTAGTCCTCTCTTTACTCAACTTGTGTCTTGGGCGGTCTTCCCGCCAGGACTTCTTTAATATTTTCGACTACGCACTCCCCCATACTGACTCTCGCCTCATATGTAGCGCTGGCAATATGGGGTGTTAAGACCACATTGTCCAATTTGTAAAAGCGTTCATCCACGCAGCCTTCTTTCTCAAAAACATCAAGTCCGGCTGCAAAAATCTCCTTGTCTCGCAAAGCTTCTATAAGAGCTTCTTCATCAATAATCGCTCCCCTAGCGGTATTTACTAATATCGCAGATTTCTTCATTTGTTTCAGTTCTTCTTTGGCAATCATGTGCTTTGTTTCATCTAAAAGTGGAACGTGAAGGGAAACAAAATCACTTCGTTCAAGTAGACTCGAAAGACTTACTCTGTCGGCTTGAAGGTTTCTTTCTATTTCTTCATTTTGATTTATGTCGTGATATAAAATCTTCATCCCAAACCCATGATAAGCGATTTTGGCTAACGCCTGTCCAATCCTGCCCATTCCAACAATCCCAAGATTTTTACTGGCAATTTCGGGGCCGAGCAATAAATCCGGCTCCCATAAACTGTATTTATCCGCCCTTACATATTCGTCTCCTTCGACAATTCGCCTGGCACAAGCTAAAATAAGCGCGATTGCATGCTCTGCCACGGCTTGAGTCATAACCTCGGGCGTATTTGTAACCGCCACGTTTTTTTCTTTGGCATATTCAGAGTCAATATTATCAAACCCAACTGCATAATTTGCAATAATTTTAAGCTCTGGGCAAAGCGCGTCGATAATCCCCTTGTCTATCTTGTCAGTTAAGAGTGTGACCAGACAGACGCAACCCTTGGCTTTTTTGATTATCTGATTTTGTGTAAGCGTCGTGTCTTTAGGATTTATGACAAGCTCAACATCGTTAAGCTTCCTCAAAGCATCAATTGCCTCTTTATTTATTTCTCTTGTTATAAATATTTTCATTTTTATCCTCATTTAATTTGAGAAAATCTTAAGACATTATTTTTTTTAGCATTTTTTTCGATCTCATCATCAGTTAAAGCTCTCTGATTTGCTCCGAAAGAATTTATAATCGAAGCGGAATTAATCATACCCCATCTAGACGATTCTTCTAAGGATTTACCATTAATTATGCCCGATAAAAGTCCTGCGGAAAAGCCGTCTCCGGCACCGGTTGGATCAACCACATCGCAGACACCTGCATGCATATGAAAATATTGATCTGGTATACCGAAATACGCCCCGTTTTTAGCGTCGGTAATCACTGCGACTGCTGCCCCGGAAGCTAGGATTTGTTCAAGTTGACCCTCGATTTTGGACGCATTGAATAGCCTATCCGCCTCATCCTTATTTAATATCAAAATGGATGTTATCGGCAACAGTGATTTAAAAAGATCAAAATTTTTTATCTCGAAACTGCCCGGATTGAAAATTAATTTTGCTCCCCTTGAGACTTCTGCGCGAATCTTGTTAACAAGATCATCGCTTCCTTCTCCGGCAGAGGCAATATATATGTAGTCGGACTTGGGTATCTTGAGACGCGAATAATTACGCTTGAGGTGATTTGACAAAACGGTTCTCTCGCTTTCAAAAACTATTATGTACGATTGGTTGGTTGTTTGATCTAAATTTATATAATCGGTTCCAATTTGTTTTGAATGAAGGAAACCCATCGCCTCTCTACCCTCAAAATCTCTACCCAAGAAAGATGCTAATTCTACGTCAGCACCCTGAAGATTGAGTGAAACGGCAACATTGAGGGCGCTTCCTCCAAACGAATCAAGTGTTTTTTTAACAGGAATTTTCTCGCCATAATCAAAACAAATCTTTTCATCACCCGCTTCACCTTGGTGAACTACGCCGCGATCGCGACTGTCCATCATCAAAAAATGGTCAGTCGATATATCTCCGACTACTGCAACTTTGTTTCCCATTGGTTATATTTTACCCCTACACCCATCCTTTATCAACCGAGCTACTTATAGAACTCAAATAGTCAAAAATTTTACATCTCCGGAACACGAATCAAGTAGTGCATATTTTCCTGATTGTAGCGTTGGAATTTGAATATGCTTCGTAGAGGGATACTGCTTTTTAAAAGCTTTATTGTGCAGATGACCGGATATGTGAAGCTTTGGTGAATTTTCAAGTTTTTTATCGACAAGTGGCTTGATCGGCGGACGATGAGATATAAATATGCCCTCTGTGATTTCGCTGGGGGAACTTAAAAACTCCTCGTGATCGCATAGTCCGCAAATTTTAGTTTTGCCAAAGGCTTTACATTTTTGGTTTATCGAGTAGTCACTTTCATCGATCATTTTCCGGCAATCATCAACATCTGCATTGCCACAAATTATGAATGCCTCCAGCAAATTAGCGCGAAAAATCTTAAACAGGTCATCAATAAAAGTCGAGTCACCGCTTGAAATATCTCCGCTTATAATCACCCCATCGGGTTTGTTTTCTTTGATGATTTTCTCTAAATATCGAAGGCAGATACTTTGACCGTGCAGATCGGAAATTAGGACTAGTTTCATTTTATATTTGCTGCGCTACGAGATCTGGCAGGTCATTGAAGTTATCAACCGGAGCATTATTAAGGTAAATACTTGGCGTTCCCTGTAATCCTAATCCCAGCCCATCCTCTTCGTCTTTTGAGATTCTTGATTTCACCTCATCACTTGTTAAATCCTGCATAAACTTATCAACATCAAGGCCAAGTTTACCGGCCAGCTCTTTTACCGAATCTTCGTTAGACTCTGCTTCCCCGTTAAAAAGGGCGTTATCCATCTCGACAAATTTTCCCTGTTTGAAGGCCGCTTCGGCAGCTTGTGAAAAAATCCTCGCTTCTTCATGAACGATAAAGCTTCTTAGTTGTAAACTAACATTGGGGTTATCTTTAAGGATACTATTCATAACTTCATGGGCATCTTTGCAGTACGAGCAGAGGTAATCCGAAAAAACCACCAACTTAACTTTTGCATCTTGTTTGCCAACTAGCGGCGCTTGATTATTGCTGATCAGAGCAGGGTCCAAAACATCTGCCGGCGTTTCGGTTGCATTTGGATTTGTACTATTGGTTGCTCCAGGATTGAGTAGATACCCCCCGAATACCAAGCCGACTGCAACTATGATTATCAAAAATACCATTTGAGGATTCCTCATTATATCCTTTCTTATAATATTGCTTGGGTTTTCATTCCCCCTGAAAACCTTCTCAAAAAACCTTACCATAGATTTTTCTTTTTTCAAATTTTAGGAATTCGAGATTTCGTTTATTAATATATTCCTGACATGCTTTACGGTTTCATCTAATTTGCCGTCTTTATTTTCGACAACATGATCGCAAAGATCCTTCTTCGCCACTTCGTCTTCGGCAATCATCATTCGCTTCTTTATATACTCACCACTGTGGCAGCCGCGAGATCGCAATCTTCTCTCAAGGTCGTTCATTTGAGTCCAGACAAAAATTGAAACGACCTGACTGTAGATTTTTTTAAAAGATAACAATCCGTTGATATCAATATCAATCAGAAGGTTTTTCCCATTATTGAGGGCTTCTTCAATTTTTTGCTTCGGCGTTCCATACCAATATCCTCCAAAAAAATTAGATTCAATAAATGATCCGCTACGCTCGAGCTCTTTGAATTTTTTTCCGTTGACGTGAATCCTCCACTCTTTACCATCCCGTCTCAACGGTCTAGTAACGTATGTCTTTGGCCTGACGAAGTCAAATTCTTCCTGAATAAGATCAATCACGCTGTCTTTTCCGCCTCCTCCGGGTCCGCAAAGAATGAATATTTTAGGAAATTGCCTTTTCCTTATACGCTCAAAAGCAAGGCTGATCATCTTTTTGTGATTTTCATAAAAAAGAATCTTGGTAGCATCTGCCCTATTGCACCACTTAAACTTTTCGAATTCTTTTTTGTCAACTTTTTCCTCTGCCCCTATCTCTATAGCAAAGACCTTTTCTGCATACGAATCATTTTCGGTCTTAAACCGCAGATATTTATCAAGAGAAAAAAGGTTTTTAATTTTAACCTGACCAAGCTCTTCCATCACCTCACGTCTTGCTGTTTGCTCATACTTTTCACTTTTCTCGCAAGTTCCAGTTGGATATTGCCAGACTCCGTCATTTGGTCTTTGGCCAATGAAAAACTCAATTCCCCTGCCACCGGTCCGATAAACTACCATTGAAACTTTCCGTGTAGTGAAAATTTTATCTTTCTTTGCCTTGTTCATATCGAAATTTTAAAATTTATTTTTTTGGTCAAATGAAACTCACTGCTAATTCAATTTCTACTGCCCGGTTTCTTTGTCACCTTTCAATCTCCAATTCTTGACCGTCTGTAAGACGCAGTTTATCCCAAATCTCCCGTAAATCTATAATTCTGTGAGTGTGCATCGTCTTAGAACAATTACATGGAATATCATATATCCTCAATTGCAGTTTTTGCCCACCCAAAATATATTCACCCTCTCCAACTTCAAACTCATCAGAGACTTTCTTGGGTACTAAAAGCATTCTATCAATCTCGCTAAATTCACTTATTTTATGGCTATGGCACTTGAGTCTAAGCATTATTTAGAAGATCGGAGCTCTTTTAATTGAGAATAGACCATTCCCATACCTGTTAACATAACCAAAAAACTGACAATCCCTCCAACAATCGGAATGTAGCCAATTAAGACAAGTGCCAAAACTCCGATTATCGCTGCTGACCAGTCAACCTTCATCGTTTTGGATTTGGAAAGCCACCTGATCATGGCGGAACCCGTTAATAATGCGCCATACGCATAAGCGAAGAACCACGCAGCGATATAGACAAAAAGAATTGCTAGGGCAAAGGTTATGCCAACATATGAGATTAGCAGGATCATCAGGGCAAGTGGTAAAACAATCGCAATCAAGAAGCCCGCTAGAAGTGTAGCGCCAAACTTTTCATATGCACTAGTAACAATTCCCTCAAGTTTCTTGCCAAAAAGAAACAGCACCGCAAGAGCCAAAAAGGCAGCCATAACTAGAGATGAAATTACAGCATAGCTGCTCGAAAAAGTCTCCGATTTTACCTTATTGAACTCAACCGCACCCTTTATAACGCCTTCGGGGAAATTGGCCTTTTTGGCTGACCAGTAAGACAGCTTCCCATTAATGGAGGAGCTTTCTGAAATTAAAATTTGATCGGATTTAATTTGAGCACTCTTTTCAATAACTGCTCCCTCTAACATCACCTTCCCACCGCCTGCCCTTAGATTGCCGAAGGTTCGTCCGTTAATATAAACGTTTCCGCCGTAAGCAAAAATATCTCCGCCGATAATTGCAGAGCTGTCAATACTTACTGTCCCGCCAAAAACAATCAAGTCCCCTTTTATATTTCCCGAAACATCAACTTGTCCTCCAAAGACAACTAAACGATTTGCAATTTCTGGTGAGCTAATATTGGCCCGACCGGCAAAGATATAGGCACTGCCATCAACCTTGCTATCTATATTTACTGTCGATGAGAACGAGGTTAAGTCTCCACTTATACCTGATTTAACCTTAACGTCGCTTGCAAAAATTATTGGATTCCTTTGCTCTTTTTCCACGGTAATGAGTTCGCCCGTTGAGATATCCGCCGCAAACGCAAACGATGGAAAAATTATAATTACCAACAACACCAAAAGCTTTCTCATATTCTCCTTTGTTACTTTACCTCGTTTGAAAAACTATTGTCTCCTGCCTACGCCAAAACTTAGGTAGTCAGGCTTGTCGTCAGTTGTTTAACGGGGTTTTCTATAAGATACCACGAAGGCGTTTGCTGTCAATTATATTATCTGCTTAAATTAGATTATGAAAATATTAGTCGACGCAGAAAAATGTATTGGATGCATGACGTGCGCAAATTTGTGTCCGGAATGCTTTGAGATGAAAGATGGTAAAAGTTCCGTAAAAAATAAAGAGTGTGAGAAAAGTAAAAGTAAATGCGATCTCGATGAAGTTATCGACAGCTGCCCAGTTGAAGCGATTTCCAAAGGAGAATAAGTTAATAATTTAAAGATTTTTTCTGAACCCTAATTTTTTTGTAAAAAAGTTGATTATATTGCGCTTTTTAGGTATATTTTTCGTTAACTATCTGTAACACCGTAGAGCACCTGACAGGAGGCTGTCAAGATGACGCGAAATCTCGCAGTAATGCTCGTGCTTTTCCTGTCTTGTCTGCCGCAAGCGATCGCCGACACTGACCACGATTCGGCGATCAACGTATCACTAGGAGTGTTGAGCGGTGTAATGACCGGCACCGGCCTGTATAACTACTCCGTTCTTGAGAGCTCACGGGTGCTGGTTCGATACGACTGGCAGAACGGGGCTGGGTTCGACGATCCAAGCTGGTCGACAGATTCTCCGGCCATCGAAATCCGCTTCGTGCGCCTGAAGATAGCGGATCGGTGCTTCCTCGAACTTGAGATCCTGGCTGCAAAGGCCGGCGAGAGCAATCTCACGATGATAACGGGAGATCATCGGATGAAGCTCAAGTTCACAGTCCGCTGAAGAGGTACGCGCGGGTCTTAGGGACGGTTTGCCTGCAAACCGTCCCTTTCTTTATGATGAGAATTTCTTAATCTGCTCAAATATCTCTATGTGATTTTTTGCCCATCGTCCAATCAAAACTCCGTCAAGATTGCCAAGCTTATTTTTGAAATCTTCAACTGATTTGACATCTCCGCTTCCCAATACCAATAGCTCGGGAAAGGATTTTTTTACTTCATACGCATGAGTCCAATCCGCTTCGCCACGATATTTTTGAGTTGGCAGTCGTCCGTGAATTGAGATCATATCAATCCCCGCCTTCGCAACACTTGAGACCAATTCTAGGGTCTGCTTAAGGTCTTTATCGGGAATTCGTATTTTGCAACTTAACGGAGTACTAATTAAAACACTTCTAACTTCTTCTATTATTTCTCCGCATTTATGAGGATCCTGTAGCTGGCATGCGCCAAATCCTTGCTTTTGGGCTTTTTGAACCGGACATCCAAAATTGATATCAATTCCGTCCGATTTGAATTCTGTTTCGACTATCTTGGCAGCTTTGGCCATAACGGATGATTTGTTCCCAAATATTTGGATAATGATCGGCCGCTCGGACTCATCAAATTTCATCATTTTTAGCGCTTGAGGAATTCGCCTTATAATCGCTTCACTTGCTATCATTTCGGAAAAGACCACATCGGCTCCAGCCCTGCGCGCCTCCTGTCGCAAAGCACTTCTTGAAACTTGGTGCATCGGCGCAAGCCCTACGATTGGCCTATCTAATTCCTTAAACCAAAATTTATTAATATTCATTGGCAGTAGAAAATTATACAAATATCCACGATCGCGGAAAATAGTATAGTAGATAGTTTATTTAATGATTGGTTTTATTTTTCTCAATATATTTTGTAAATCATTCGGAAGCGGATCGGAAAACTCGACAGACTTTCCAGTATCATAATCTTTTATTTTAAGTTTAACCGAATGCAAAAACTGCCTGCTGATTCCAAGCTCTTTGGAAACCCCTTTTGAAGGCTTGATGAAATATGTTTCGTCTCCCATTATAGGGCATCCTTCGAACTTCATATGAGCCCTGATTTGATGTTTTCTACCGGTATAAATCCGAACTAGAAGTAATACAAGGGTCCAACCCTTGTAAGAATACTCCCGTTCCTTCCAATATTCGGTTGCTGAATTTTTGCGCTCCCGCCAATCAAGTTCAAAATCAATTGATTCAGCTTTCTGCTTTTTGCGGTTTTTGTAATCTCTTGATAGAAAAGCATCGATAAATCCGTGCTCCTGCGGAGGTTTACCAAAAATTAAAGTTTTATAATACTTCTCAACCTTGCGCTCGCGAAATTGGTCTTGAAAAAAATCAAGAGCTTTCGGTGTCTTAGCCAAAATCATTATTCCGGAAGTGTCTTTGTCGAGCCGATGAATTATGCCGACACGATCTTGCGAATGCCAAGCCAGCTTCTCGATCCCTGGATACTTTTGCAAAAGCCAATCACGGATAGTAAAAGAATCCCGGCCAGCTCCAGGGTGAACAGCGATCCCTATCGGTTTTGAGATTACCAAGTAAGATTCCGTTTCGTGTAAAACCTTTACCCCCACACTAAAATCATCACTACTTAAAACGTTCTTTTTATCACGATAGTTGGTGTGGGGGTTAATATTCATAATTTGATTATAAACTTATCCGTTGAACTTTACCTGTTTTCTTGATATTTTTCAAGGGTATGGCTAAGAAAGTTATTGCAATAGATATCGATGAGGTTTTAGCCGATTGGTATCATTTCGCTCTGCCAAAATTAAATCGGATACTCGGCACTTCGGTAAAAATCGATTCAAGGAAAGAAATACCATTTAATCTTGATGAATTTTTCGGCGTAAGCGAGAAAAAAATACATCAGGCGCTAGACAAGATGTACAAAAAATCTCCAATTTCTGAAATCTTACCAGTTGCGGGAGCGCAAGAAGCGGTTGATAAATTGTCAAAACAATTTAAGTTGATCGCTGTAACAGCTCGGCCGAAAAAATTTTGGCGGGAAACCAAGGACTGGGTAAAGAAACACTTTGATAGTGAGATTGAAGTATTTTTCGGTACCGGACAGGGAAATCCAACCGGTGGGGAAAATCATAAAGACGACAAGCTGACTATTTGCAAAAAAACCAACGCTAAATTTATAATTGAGGATAACCCCTCCGAGATTCTTGCATTTTTAGGAACATCAACGAGGCCGCTTTGTCTAGCTTGGCCATGGAATAAATCGCTTGAAGGCAAACCAAACATAGTTCGCGGTGATTGGAAAAAGCTACTTAAATTTATCCTAGATCGACGGGGGGCTGGAAAAATTTAGGGTAAATCTTCCGGTTCAGCCGGTGATTCAACTGTCTCCTCCAAAAGCTCTTTTTGTTCGCTCTCAAGCAAACTTACCTGTTCGATTTTACCCGAAAGCCGGGAGAAGTCCGAGTCGACGCGCTCCATTGTAGATTTGGCGTTTGTCACGTGACGACTTAGCACACCCAGATTATCTCCAAATTTTCTCGTCTCAGATTGGATAATTTTTAAAGTTCCCATTATCTGCTTTGACATTTCGGAAATTCTTTTACCCTGAAGACCGAGCATGATCGTACGAAGATAATAGAAAAACGTATTGGGGCTGGTCGGAATTACTTTAGCTTTTACCGCGTATTCATGCAGATCCTGCTCGTTTGAAATCAGCTCGTAAAATAGAGTTTCGCTTGGCAGGTACATCATTGCAAAATCCACCGTTCCTTCATCCGACAAAATATATTTTTTGCTTATTGCATTCACATGTACTCTAAAATCTGACCTAAACTTCCTCCGAGCGTCTGATCGTTCCTGATCGCTTTTGGCGTTCAAAATCCGATTGAAATTTTCAAGCGGAAATTTAGCATCAACCGGAACAATTCCTGCTTCGATCTTAATTGCCGCATCAACCGTTTGTCCGTTTTTAAATTTGTGCTGCATTTTATAAAGTTCATTTGGAAAAGTTTGGGCCAGCATGTCTTTTAAGCCCTGTTCGCCAAGTCCTCCGCGCATTTTGGGAGACTTTAAAAAATCCTGAAAACTTTGCAAGTTTTGTCCAATTTGCGACATTTGCCCCAGTTCGCGATTAACCGCTCCGATTACTCTGGCAGCATTATCGAGCCGCTCACCAAGTACCTGATTAGTCCTGTCCAGTTTATTTTGAAAGCTGTTTTGGAGATTCTGCATGTTCTGATTAAGCATCTGAAGCGACTGATCATCTTTGGAATTATCCTTTAAATCCTTAACCATTTTTCTCAAGAAAAAAACGACAACCGCCGAAAGCAGAACCAAGGCACCAATCACCACCAGAAGTGTTGTTAATAATTCCTTGCTCATAATTTTTTCGTTTAAAATACAGAATACAGTATATAGGATTTTTTAAAATTTACCAAACAAAACACGAACTGTCAGCTTCTCGACGCCGCTTCGTTTCGCTCGAAGAATACTCAAAGAATAACCGCTCAAGAAACCATTATTGTTCGAGCCAGTCGAGAACTTCCATTAATTAAACTTTAGAGTGTTTAGGGCTCGCAAGAACGTATTGGCGTAAAGAGAATTGTCAATCAGCATCATCGGATTTGATTTATCGAAGTAACTCTTGTTGTATTTGAAGACAACCACGCTATCACCTCTGTCGAAAAAATAGTAGAGCGAAGCCTCCTGACCGCTTTGGAGAAGGTACGAATAGCCATTTTCATCTGAATTAAATTTGAAGAGTTGATTTTTGTCAACTCCCAAAAAAGCTTCGGCCTGCTCGTCAAGGGCTCCGTCAAATCCTTTTTTATAGACTATTACATTTGCAAGGCCTGGATTAGCCAAGGCGGTATCATTTGGCGCCACTACCTTAATGAAAACTTCATTTGGTGTAATCTGTTCTCTCTGCAAACCGAAGCTTTCGGGAACCACAAATGTAAAGTTTCCCTGCGCTTCGGTATAGATTTTCGACTTATCGAAGATGTCTCTGGGGAGAAGATAAACAACAAAAACAAACGCAACGACAATTGAGACAAAAACCACAAGCCAAGCTGCCCTGGCGTTATCTGATAACTTCATGGTTTATTTTTCGCCGATACTGACCACCGTCTTAAGAGCAACTACAAACGCGGCTGAAGCGACAAAGGAAACGAAATTGTTTAAGACCATTTGAACAGTTCCGGCAAAATCAGCTCCGTTAAGCAAAATTATCGAGAAGCTGGCTGTGCCGATGATTAGGAGTGCTGTTGTAGCAACCAGAAACTTTTCTGCTTCCTTTTCATTGATATTAAGAAACCCGACTACCAGTCCCAAAATAACCAGCAAAATCGCGCTGTATGACAGCTCGAAAAATGCCAGTAAAATTGCCACCAAAACCCCTAGAATGAATAACCACTTCTTATAGTTCATATTCCCCTCTTTTTCATCCTCCGTAGCATTGGCTTTGGAGGATAATTATTTTTACAATTCTATTATACCAAAAAGAAATTCGCAAATTCTACCTCTACCTAGGAAAGTGAATTGGGACAGATATTTTTGTAGGGGCAATTGCGGCACTGGAAAGGATTTGGCTTGGCTTTGAAATCTTCCTTTTTTATTCCTTCGGCCACGTTCTCGATCATCTTTTGGGTTTTATCAAGATCTTTTTGGCTAAATTTCTTAGTTGCTTTGAGATCTGACTCGATAAAAATCAAGGTTGTTTTGCAAATAGCATTATATTTGCTTTGCCACGCCAGAGCATACATTTTCATCTGTGTTGACTTAGAGGCCCGAGAGTCTGCATCCTTCTGTGAATCAACTTCGGAGGTTTTGAAATCAAGCACCTCCCCTCCCTCGCCCTTAACAACCAGATCGTATCGACCCCTCACCAAAACATTTCCAGCTCTAAACTCAAAATTCTCCTCAACGGCGTCAGGAATGAATTTGTTCTTCTGGTCCTCGTTGAAAAATTTTGCCAGAGTTTCAAGGCCTTTTCTCTTTCTCTCCTGCTCCTGTTCACGAGTGATAAAACCTTCGGAGACAAAGGATTGCTCAAAGTCAGAGATCATACTCTGAAGGTCGGGCTTCTCACCGCTCATTTTGCGCGCGTGATATCGCCCGACCGCTTCGTGAATAGCGGTTCCATACATAAAGTGCCAGCTTGTTGGAAGTGGAATTCGTATGATATTTGAGAAATAATATTTTTTGGGACAAGTAAAATAGTCGTCGATTTG
>Ga0180007_10002811_pt1 | contig 20161 bp, 20 predicted proteins | sample MM_PC_MetaG_FD_121122 | JGI IMG/M metagenome (GOLD analysis project Ga0180007, IMG submission 121122) | Groundwater microbial communities from the Aspo Hard Rock Laboratory (HRL) deep subsurface site, Sweden - MM_PC_MetaG | ecosystem: Environmental > Aquatic > Deep subsurface > Groundwater... | reverse complement strand
TTCTTTTCAGTATTTTCTATAATTTCCGCAGGAGATTCAGCTTGCCCGCTTAAAGACGGTTCAACCCCAATAGCAGTTGTTACATCCCCTTCAGGTACTTCTTTTACTTCAGGTACTTCTTCTGAAGCGGTTTCTTTATCCGCAGTCTCTTTTTCTACAACCTCTTGAAGTTCTTTAATATGCTCGTCAAGCTCTACGCTCCTGCCTGTTAACTGATCGAAAGCGCGCATTAACTGCGTTTTCTGGTTTTCGAACTCATTACGTTTCTTCTGCAGTTTCTCTAATAATTCTTTACTCATCTTATCCAATCTCCTTTTTTTTGGTATAGGAGCAGTGGAACTTGTGGGTTATTTTGCTTATTCTCCCGATAAAGACAAACACTAGGTTTTCTCTCCTAGCGGACACAATCCACTGCCCCTATAATTACTAAAACATTTTATTATATTGTAAAGTCAATCCATTCTGCTCTGGTTGTATTGACAGGGATTTGATTTTATTAAAGTATAGATACGACTGTAATCCTGCAGCCCCTGCCAGCCACCCCTTGGATTGTCCTGAATGCTTTCTCCATATATTAATATCATTATCTTCTTGCCAGCCTGACGCAACTACATGAGCTGGAAGGTCAATATAAGTCATAAATGACCAGTATTTTAAGAAATTATTATCTTTTTCTGGATAAGTTTCTCGATATTTCAATAATCCATTTAACACAAGAAACTGCGTTTCGAAACTAGCAAGTGCTATATACTCTGGATCTCCATCTTCGTATTTAATATACCCAGCATATGATTGGCCATCTGTAGAACCAGGAGTAATTTTAAATTCAGTTACTGTACCGCCTGTTGCCTCGACTGCAATATAATGGCCGAGTTCATGGCAAGTGGTTGCTGCTAATAACGCTAGGGCAAAAGATAGTATGTTCATGATTTATTATCCAATAATAGTTCCTCCTGTAGAAGGAACATTTGGTATATTCATCCAAACAGAAACATAATGCACCCTTAATTGCCACCCACTAGTTCCTCCGAGAGATACACATTTAAAAGCAACCCCAAATGTTCCTGTAGGTAAATTAGTCGTAATAGTTGCTTTTAACGTTCCATTTACATAAAATTTACAATTTGTTCCGCTATCTAATAAAGCAACATATGTATTCTCCGCTGCAAGATTCACTCCTGCACTAATATCAACTGTAGTTTCTGTACTTCCATCGGCAGTAGTAGCATAAAGAGTCCCATCAATGGCCTTAAAGCCAAAATGATTTGCAGTGCTTGTACTTACTGTACTACTACAGAGTCCAGTTACAAACCAAAGGGTTCCTGTTCCCCCTCCATTGGTCTCAGAAATTCTTGCAACAAATCCAGGATCTCCACTAAAGTCGATTTCTCCTATTTCCAATATAGCATTATCTGTTCCACCAGAATCAGCTCCAGTATCTAATTCTATATAATTACCTAATCCACCTATAGACCCATTTCCGTTTACAACGGTTGGGAATGTATTGTCAGATCTAGAACTAAACCAATGGCTGAATAACATATTTAATGATTTACCAGGTATTGAAAATAATGGAACTAAAATAGTCCCTTCATTAATTTCTAATCCAGAAGTTGTTGTTAATTGATACCCAGCGCTACCTGCGGAATAGTCAGCACTTTGTATTGCTCCGCCAGCAGCTACTGTTATAGTTCCATCAACTGCTATTTTTGATGCTACAATAGATCCAGCAGCTATTCTGTCTGCATCTATTGTTCCTGTAGTTATATTCGCACCGGATATGGTTGTTCCTTGCCAAGTTGTAGTAATAATGCATTTCGCTGAAGCTGCTCCTAATTCTGCGATAGCAATAAGAATTTTATTTGCCCCTGCTGCATCACTATATGTAGTTGATGTTTGCAGTACTGTTACAGATGTATCATTATCAAAATAAATATATGTTGTTGCTGCCATATTTCCTGTATTTCCAGCATCAATAGCTTTAGTAGTTCCATCTGCAAGGGTGATAGTTCCAGAACTCCATGTCGCTGTATCAAAATCAGTTGCTGTCCAGGTTATGTCAGTAGAATATCCTTGTGCATTAATTGTAAGCCTGGCAGCAGCTAATGTCCCAGTTGTAATATCAGATGCGTTTAACGCTCCTCTAACAGTCATTGTTGCGCCATCCCATTCTACATAATTAGTTGCATCTCCTTTAAACAAGAAGTTCCCTGTATTGTCTATATACGCCTTCCATACACTACTATCATAATAACCCATATAATCAGACCCTAGATATAGTCCTGCTCCACTAGCAGGCGCTACATTACCTGGGGCTACTGCACCAATATAGTTTCCAGTACTATTAATAACATCATCGAGATCGATACCACCAGTAATGGTAATGCTTCCTGTAATACGCATGTTGTTTGTAGCATCATACTTTAAAAATGAAGTTGAATTGCCAATAGCAAGTCCATATGTATCTGAAGTATAGCCTAAGAATCCATTGAGATTCCCTAATCTCGCGTGAGTTGTCAGTGTAGTCCAGGGCGCTCCTGCATGAGTAACAACACTAACATACGGTGCGTTAGACTCTGAAGCAGTCAGATAGATACCGCCTTCGCCGCTTGCGCCGAAGTTTACTACTGCAGTGCCTTTTTTCCAGACGGGATTAGAGTTTGCGTCATAACCACTTGCCTGATCACGCGTTACAGTATAGGTAGGGGCACTGCTTGTGTTTGTTACTTTCATCCATTCATCATCAGTGCCATCTTTAATACGAAGGAAGTCATTAACTGCAAAAGTTGTATCTCCTTTAATAGTTACTGTAGAGCTGTCTAATGCGGTCATGTCTGCATTCAATACATCTCCATCCATCACCAATAAGTTACCGCCTATTGTAGAGATACTTGCTTTTTCAAACACAGCTGTAGTGATTTTGCCTCTTGCCAGGATATCATTAAACTCAGCATTTCCTTCTGTGTTAATCTGAAAGCCAGAGCCTAGATGCCCGCTTACAAAGTTTGTGCTTCTTAACCCATCATTATCAATAACAACATTGCCTACATGAGCATCGTATATAGTAAATCTTGCAAGTTCAGTTCCTGCGTTATTATAGAAATACATGCCGTATGGATTGAATTTTGCTAATGTATTGCCAGCTAAGTCATATAACTTCATGCTGCTGCTGTCGAGCTCTAAAGTACCGGCGCTATTGAGTATTTTTAGATTCTCAGACAGCCTGATATTACCGATAATGTTTTCTGCCAGAATATCTCCAATTGATTCTCTCAGCAGTTCAACAGAGTCTTCTTCTAATTTACCATTATATTGATGCAGCCTGACATCTTGTAAATTAATAATATAACCATTCCAAGAACCATAACCAATGCTATTGTTCTTTGGCTTATCATCTTGTATGTAAACAGTAATCCCAGGCTTTGGAATAATTATCTTTGCAATAGTTAATTTCTTATTTTCTTCAGACCGTTGAGCGTATACAGCTTTAGTTTCGTCAAGCACGATATACCATAATCGTGTAGTTCCATCCATTGGTATTTCAACACGTTCTGCGTCATCGAGTTCTACAGACTTACCCCCGGCAACCCCTTTTCCAACAGCAACATTAACGTAATTTGTAGGCGCGCTGTCTGCGGTTACAACCAAGCCGGATATAATCCTGTTTGGTATAAGCACAGCAATAGAATCTCTTAAATTAGAGATAATCTCAGAGATCGCTTGCTGAGATATACCCGGTCCGCCGATCATATGTCGTTCAAGCTGAGAGCTTGTGCCTGATTCTGTAGTATTAGCATAACGGGGCGCGAGTTTTTTTATCTCACGATGTACTAAGGTATAAAGATCATCTGGTGATGGTGTTGTTGGTCTTTGAGCAGGCATTTCACACTTTCCTTATTCGTTGTCAACGACAGGTTCTATTGCTTGAGGATCGTCAATAACATCATAGATACGCATTAAAGCATCGAACTGCTTTTTTGTTATCTTTGCTCCTTTATGAGCTCTTGTTCCCCAGGTAAAAATGCATTTACAGAGATTAGCGTTTTGAAAGTCAGCTCCTTTACAGATCACATGCGGACAGTTCGTACCATAAAAATTAGCGTTTTTAAAGTAGCCGCCTGACATATTCGCTTTTGATAGATCAGCAAAGGAGAAGTTCGTGCCTCGTGCGATTACTTTATTCATACTTGCGCCAGTTAAATTAGCATAAGAGAAATCACAATCGCTAATGTCTTTATTTGCTAGGTTAGCGCCAGCGCAATTAGCATACGTGAAATTCTTAATTAAACGCAGGTCAATCTCCGGCTTTAATAAATCTGTAATAAGCACCCCTGACTTGACTCTTTTAGTAAACTCTCTTACTTCGAATTCTGTAAAACCGCGCATGGTCGTATCTCCTCTTATCGGCTAAGCTTCATATACAAGATTATAATCACCTGGATATCTTGCTAATCCAAGTGTTCTAAACCCATTATTATCTGTAATTGATTCTATGAAATAATTCGTATCAATATTGTTAGTTGAATCAACAACATTAACTGTCTCTCCAACTTCAAGGTGCGGGCCGTATAGAACATCTACTTGCGCTCTGGTTCTTTTTTTAACAACCTCTCTTAATATCTTCTTAGCGCGTCTATTAAGTCTTGTTTGCGTATTTAAATAATCCACGATTTCAGTATTTTTATATACTTTATCACCTAGATTATATAAAATTCCTTCCGGGTCGTACACTGTAGTTGCTGTCTCTTCGCTTTCTGTTACAATTTTACCAATTCCATGAGCTAAAACAGCATTTCCACCAGAAGCTGGTATGCCGGTGAATGTCGTTGCTGTTGTGCCTGTATACGTAAAAGTATCTACTACTGTATCGATAATATATGCTGTGCCTGAAGAAGCAAAACCTGCAGTATCGTTCACTGTAATAGATGTATCTCCTGCTGTAATTGCTGTAGTAACTGTAGTTGCATCAATAAGGGTTGCTTCCGCACGAAGCACTACATCCTGGAATGCTGCTAATTCAGAGAAAGCAATACACCATATCCCGTTTTCAAATTCTATTTTTTCAGCATCTACTAAGATGATTTTAAGATAGCGTGCTTCAAACCCATCTCCCAAAGCATCTTTTGCTAATGTAAGAGTCTCTCCGCTTCGTAATGAAAAATTTGTTGCATCTGGGCCGATATTCGAGTAAGTAACATTATCAGTAGAATACTGTATAGTATAATAATTAGTAAAATCAAATGCTCTCGTTTCATCAGGCTTATACCTCCCAGCTAGTAAGTCAATAATATCTATTGTCTTTGTTGATCCCAAGTCAATAATAGCATACGTTAAATTAGCTACCGGCTCTCCAAAAAACACAGTTTGAGTTTGCGTATTCCATCTGCCGTCAATTAAAAAGCCAGCCTGTCTTATTGGGGTAACAGCTTCCTGATATTCGAAATCAGCAGCAAGAGCATCTTCTCTATCCTTACTGACTAAATCCTTAGATATTTTAAATAAAGCTTTATCATAATCAATTGCTAGTTTTTTAGAATCATAAAACACAAAATATGTAGCTGTAGATGCTGTTGTTACTGTTGAATTTTGCTCTGTACCAGGTACTTTCCAAACTCCATGAGTATAATCTACATTAGCATCATTCGGGCCAAGAGTATATAAAGTTGCACCTGTTGAATTATAAATTGTAATCGTTTGGCCGGGCATAATGCCTGAATGAGAGAAGTAAACTGTATAATCATAATATGTAGTTGTTGATACATCTGTTGAAGAAGTACCTCTATCTACTGTTGTCTGAACATCGATATCAGTAATAACCACAACTTGTGTCATTACCATCTGTCTTGAGTTATTATCAATAGCAACATCGTTTATGTAAACTACAGGCGGCCCGAAATCTCCGTCATTAATAAGAAAGCCAGCTTGATTTAAGCCTGTTTTATATACCTGCCAGTTCCCTTCATCCTCTACATACGTTAAGCTGACGCTATACGCTGTCGCTCGATAGTCTGTAGTTGATATCTGAATGTCATCAGCATGAGTCGCAGCAGTCGTGCCATTCGCTCCTCGTGTACAATTAAGTAATTGCGTGCTTGAGGAAGTATGGTGTGAGATCTCTTCTGAATCGATAGTAACAGTACCACGAGAATTAAAGCTCCCTCCTGCTGCGCCATCATACGGAATTGTTGCTGCTGCCGCTGTAATGCCTCCGCCTTGATTTATATTTGCTGTTTTTGTAACTGTCGTAAATGAAACTGTATCAAACATAAGATTTTGTGGATTGGAGTTAGCACCATAAATAACAACTCTAGTATATATATCTGTAGGATCACTTGTGTACACAATATTCTGCATTAACCTTAATGTATGATCTGCAGTTATCTTCTGATTCATGTACTCAACCCATATTTTCCCATCTCCTTTAGTATGAATAACATAATTCGGAGCACATAAATCCCTGCATTTATTAATCGCATCAGTTCGATTCCTGGTATTCTCCTTGTTGAAATTTAAGTAATTTACCTGTATTCCAGTTGCCTGAATTGTCTTAAACGTGTAATTATTCGTACAGGTAACTGTAGAGGTAACAGAGACGGCAGCATCCAGTATAATTCTACCGTATCTCGCGTCAACGTAATCTACTGTAGAACCTCCTGGTACTGTAAAATCACCTGAACCTAAACTAGTTGTTATATTATTATACGATGTATACCAAACCCTGCCGCCTGCGTAAGTAGTTTCATACCCCACATACGCCCCGCTAGGATGAGCACTTAATGAATTCGCACCAGTTGCCGGTATGCCAGTTAAAGAACTACCTGAAATACCCGTCCAGGTAAAGGCATCTCCGTTAATATCTCCACTTCCTGAAGTCGGAAAACCATCCGTTGAATCTACAGAAACAGAAGTTCCTCCTGCTGCAACTGCACCACTAAGAGTTGTATATATTTTTATTGTCTCTGTATAATAATTCGGTAGCATAGTATCTGTTGCACCAGTACCCTTCATTGCACCAAGAGTTGTTTGCAAGTCTGAAGCTTGAAATACTGTGCTGCCATACCCATCTGTTTGAATGATTACATCTTCAATAATATCTTCTATATCTTCCCCAATAGGATAGTAAGAATAATCAGCTTGTAAATTATAATTATTCCGTGCGTTTAAAGGAGTGCCTAACTTTACCTGGCCATCTGCATACCTAATTTCAAAACCTTGAAAGTTCGGATCTGTTCTGTTTTTCTCAACATCATTAATTAATAACGTAGGCGGTGGATTATAAGAAATATCTGTATTCGCAAAGTTAAATACCTGTGCTAAATCCTCATTTGGAGATGCTAAATACGTTGGCACTAACGTCTCACTAGATACAGAAACCCGTGTTGCTTCGTATTTCTTTTCAATATCCATGTCTTGAAGCCTGATGATATCATCTAAAGCAGTTACCTCCATGACATTAACGCCTGCTCTTTTATTCGGGCTGAACTGCCTTACTTGCCCTGCAAATAAATCCCACTCTTCTGCTGTTGATATTAGCTCGTCATCATCCCATCCGTCATTAGAACCTAATGTTGAAATTGTTTTAGTAACTGTATTAACAGAAGTAATAGTTCTTGCTGTTTTCCTGGTTTTATTAAATAAATACCAGCTTTTAGCAAAATTCGATGGATTTGTTTCTTCATTGTACACAACATTTACTTGAGAAGGAGTACCGTTAGTAGTTGCTGCAGCATAAGCACCATACAATACCCCTTCGTCAACATCGACTGCCTGCCCAAACTTGATCTCTCTTGCCCCTCCATCTGAATATCTACCTGTATCGTTTGCAAGTAAAATCGTTGCTGACGATGCCCCAAAAGTAATGTTCTGTGCTACACTAACAGACATTACATCAGCAGAGACATCAACAGAATTAATCTGTATTTTTCTCCATGTGCTGACATCTTGATTTGATAAAGTTGTATCACCAACTGAAGTTATCTTTGCCATTACTCATTTACCTAAAATAAAAACTTTTAATAATAACAATTTCTTTTATATCATTTTTTAAAATCACTAAATTATTATTAATTTTTTTTAATGTGTCATTAGTTTCTTTTAATATGTCATTCAAGTTTTTGTTATTAAAATTATCATAAAAATTAAATATCCTATTAATCATTATTCAAAACGTACCAGTAGAATCGATGTTAAATCTCAAAATTTCTGCTATAAGCAGAAATCTCTGCGTAGATTTACCAGGAATCCATTGTTTTTCAAATCGAATAACATACCCAGCTATTTTATCACCAGTACCTAAAGTAATTCTAATCCCATTATGATTCTCTACATAACCTACAAGCTGGGCGACCATTCTGCTAACGGCAGCAGCAACCTTCTGATGCCATGTGATCATAATGTTTTCACGTATAAATTTTGTCGAAGGAGTCATTAACGCTCGACTGCCGTCATGTAAAAAAAGCTCTTGCATAGTAGATCGTACAGGTTCTGTAAATTGTAATGTGCCTGCAGGCAGCTTATCTTCAGTATCCCATGCAGCAGTTGCTGTATTATACTTTTCTGTAGTCCAATATTGATATGCCATTTTTCAGTCCTTTTTTTATAATGGCTGCGGCGCTCTTGCTGCTGATAATGCAAATGAACCTTCCGGCGCTGTCTGATAGCCGACTTGTGTACCAGGCCGTTCTCTAAAGTAAAAACTTGTTATTCGTAAATATGCATCTTGACTATGCCGTAAAGCAACAAGATTTCTATTTACTATCCTTAATTCTCTATTACTATTTTCGATCTTAGAGGTTATCTTTGTAGTCTCTTGCCTGTATTCATGTGTAGTCTCTTTGCCTCGATTAAGTAGTCCCATAATACCACCTGCTATACCTCCTATAATTGCACCTGGCGCTCCAAACATAGATCCTGCTGCTGCCCCGCCCATTACCCCTTGCAAAGCAGTAGGTTTTGATTTAGCCAAACTGTATGCTGCAGAAGCAGCTCCTAATGTTTTTGCGCCGCCGAGAGATTCAAATACATCTTTTGCTTTTCCGCCTATATCCTTTAGTTTTTTACCCAAAGCTGTTTGCTTCATTGCTTTTATTGATTTATCAATCATTGATTTCGTTTCTTTAGATTCAACTCCAGGGAGATCTCCTAAAGCTGCTCTTGACGCCTCATCAGTTGTTCCGGCAAATGCTTTAGTTTCATCAGCAAATTTATCTACACCTTTATTAAAATCAATGACTGAATCTTGGAATTTAGTAGTTGCTACATCAAATACAGGCTCAATTACTAATTCCCTTACAATTTTCTCTAAAGACAATCCTAAGATTTGATCACCAATATTCTTGATCATATCTCCCCATGTGCCTGTACTGAGGATAATATCTTTTAAGCCTAATGCTAAATTCGTTTCGATTATATTAACAACATCAATCATTTCTTTTTTAAGAGCAACTGCAAGATCATTTCTTTTTTTCTCAAGATCAATAATATGCTTTATTGTTACGCCATGCATCTGAGTAAGTTCGAATATTTCCTTCGCACTCATATTCATCATATTACTAAGTTTCGCTCTAACAATATCTTGCTCTTTTGCATCAGCTAATTTCATTACAATTCGTTCTCTCCAGAAATTAATATCACGAAGTATAATGTCACTTTCTTTTAAATTATTCACTTTATCTAAAGCTAGCTGCCCTTCTGCTTCAACAATTTTCAATGCTCTTTCTTCTTCTAAACTTAATTTAGACGCCTCATCAGTTGCTTTTCGTGTTCCTTTAACTAATTCATAAATAACTTTTCCTAAATTAGATTCAATGTTAATAGATTCTCCTGTTATTTTTTCTAACAAAGATAATGTTTCCATAAATGCTGCTGGAAGATTTTGTTCTGTTTTTAAAATTGCGGATACACCTTCATTCCATTGCCTTGTTAAAGAAATAGTTTTTTTTGTTTCTTCTATTTCTTCTCTCTTTTTAGCAACTATATCTATATATGTTTTTAGACCTAATTCATTTAAAGTGTTATATAATTCCATCTCTCTTGTTAATTTAGGAATCAGACCGCCAAACCCTTGATCATCCCCTAAAAATGATGTCTCTGGGATTAAAAATGATTTTCTTAAATCTTCTTTTTGTTTTTTAGGTTCTAAAAAAATAGGGGGGCCTTTGGATAATGTTTTCTGAATTGCTTCAACATCCTTTAAAGTAGTAGTGACTTTTTGTAGTTCTTGCTCTGTTTCATTCCATCCTTTAACAATTTCATGTATTTTTTGAATAGCTGGATCAAGCAGATCAATCAAATTCGCTTGAATAGTATTGCCTAAAACACGTAATGCGCTTGGAAGGTCATCTTCCATTGTATCTTTCATATTTTCTGAGAAATCTTCAAAATCTTTTGCTGTTTTGTTAATAGATGAATCCCATTCGTTAAATCGATTAAGTATGGCTGCAACCGCTCTTGCTCCTCTTAATCCAAATACGTCCATTAACATACGCATTTCTTTTACTGATATTTGACCTTCTCCAAGAACTTTATTAATATCTACCATAACTTGTTGGAAATTTAATGGTTTATTTGGATCGAATGTAATCCCAAAACTTTCAGTAAGCATGTCTGCGTTTTTAGATACTTTAACAAGGGCATTCATCAAAGAAGTTCCGGATCTTGATCCCTTCAGCATCCCGGAATTTAGAAAACCAATAGTACCCACTAATTCTTCGAATTTAATATCCAATAATCCTGCTGCAGATCCTACAACATTAAAAGCAGCCGCCATTTCACTCAGCTCCACTTGTTGGCTAGAATACACAAAAGCAAGCACATCAGCAATTCTTTTAAACTTTGCAGATTCTGTAACAGCACCCTCAAGATTCTTCCCAAATACGTTAAAGCTGCCTGCAACCAGCTTCGCAACTTCTTCTAACTTCCCGGCAGTACCAATAGTTAAATTCATTACATGTTCAAGTCCCCCTATTTGCTGTTCTACAGAAAGTCCTGCGCTGCCAAGATAATATATACTTTTCGCAACATCTGTAAAACTTGCTTCTGAGCTTCGTGCATAATCTATAACCTCTTGTTTTAAAGCCTTCATAACTTTCTCTTGAGAGTTCCCAAGAGCACGCGTTACAGTTTCAACACGAGACATTGTATCTTCTAATTCAGATATTGTTTTAATATTTCCTGTAATGACATTTATCACACCTCTTAAAGTAGCATATATTGCTGTCCACCCCAGCCCCCATAGCAACATTGAACGAAGACCTTTTTTATGTGTCTTGCCTAATTTTTCTGTTTTCTTATTTATATTCGCAATAGACGCAGCAACCTGCTCTTGAGAAGCACCAGTTTTTAACAAAGCTTTACTATATTCTTCTTGACTAATAACGTCTTTTTTTAATTGAGTTTGCAGCTTCTCTCTTTGTTTAAATACTTTCTCTGTCTTCTGAGTGGCAACACTCTCAATATTATTTAAAACATCAGCTTCTGATTTACCAAGCAATCTATTTGTTTTCATATACTCTTCTTGAGTCATTTGTCCTTTTTTATAAGAGTCATCTACTTTCTGCCTCAGCTTAATCAATTCCTGCTCTCTCTTGACATCAGTGGGCGTAAAACTTTTTATAGCTTTATTTATAGCTTTAGATTGCTTTGCTATAATAGGAGGCAAAGCAGCTAAATCTGTTTTTAATGTACTCATATCCAAACCAACTGACAACATCACATCTCTTAAAGCCATTGTTTTATTCCTCTTCTTCTAAGTCTTTAATTGCTTCTATTAACTCGTTATAATAAATATAAAAATCCTCTAAGCCTTCGAATTTATTTTTCATCCAGTCTGGAGCTATAAGTTCTCCTAAAGGACGAATAATATTACTTTGCGTATCATCAGGTTCTTTATATGCAGAAGCCCATTCGTACCACTCATTAAACAAAATAGGTGTATCTTTAACATATTCAAAAGGTTCTGTAACAGCACTATAGTAACTTATCTTCTCCTCAATGTTATCTAAATAAATTCTATAATTAATTAATTTAAAAAAGTCATAAGGATATTGCCATACTTCTAACTGAGAGCAGGCAGGGTATTTATTTATTTTTCTTGAGATTGACCATTGGGCAAAAAATCAGTGCTCTTAGCGACCTCCTTCTTGGTCTTCTCAAATTCAAACATACGGAATCTTATAAGTTCTGTTAATAACCCTTCTATAACTCTACTGTCAAGCACTTTTTCGACATCCTCGATAGTATTAAAAAGCTTTTGCTTTGTCTTTGGATGCCTGCACATATGCACTAAAGAAGCCATATTAAACCTTGCAAGCCCATTCATCTCTGCTGTTCTTTCAATAGTAATATCAACAAGCTGATTAAGCAGCTCTTGCTCACTTTTTTCAATAAGGTCTTTCTTTCTGCCTTCTCTCCATTTCACAATCAATGCCTCTTGCTTTTCTTCTTCACTTAGTTCTTTGCTGTCTTCTTTATCATCTTCAGGAAAAGGGTATATATCAATGATCTCTTCTCTTTTAACCTGCTCGTAATTCAAAACCCCTTCAACCATTTGTTCTTTAGTTAAAGGGGTTAATCTCTTCTTAATAAGTTCAATTTTACCGTTAGAAGCGTTCTTTAAGTCTTTGCCTAATGACTTTTCATACTCATCACGAGCTAATTGAGATTCTATCTGAGTCATTTTGACAAGCAGAATATCAACACTTCTCTCATCTGAGTCAGTTATAGTGATAAGCTTTTCTCTTTGATATAAATCATAAATAGACCATTGTTGTTTTTTATCTGATTTAGTCGTTCCTTTTGCAGTACTCATAATTATCTTCCTCTATTATTATCCGGCTTATTTTTTACAGATACATAATAGAAGAAGAGAGCTTTTATAATATGCTATAGTCCAATAATTTTAGGAGGGAGCTTTATAGCATTAAACAATAAAGATGTCTCTCTTCTCCTATTATATATTATCTAATCAATTAGCTAGAAACAAGTTTACACTTGCCGTCTTGTCCAACTGTAGGATATGTCCCGCTTGCGTTATCGTATAAATAATCAACAATAACGTGAGTCGGCGCTGCGATTGTTTCTATGTCAGCCCAAGCAACGGTAACTGCTCTTGCTGCTGTAACCATAGTCGCAGTTATAGCCAAATCCTCTTTTTCGAATGTAGTAATTAAATTGTTTGTCCTTGCGTCCTTAACAAGTAAAACCCTTAAAGCATATACTGACTCCCCCGGAAGCACCCTTGGAGTCGCTGCTAAGTTCGCTGTATATGCAGAAGCACCTGATGTTAAAAATAACTTCTCCTGCCTAATCGGCTGATTAAATTCCCTGAGTACCGCTGAATTACCAGCAAAAGTACGCATTGCTCTTGCCCCGGCATCTCCAGACCGCGGGCCAGGAACAGGCAGCCAATCTTTATACCACGAGCTTGAAATATACTTATCGTCATCAGTAGGGTCTTTTCTGTTAATAAAAACACTTGTCTCTACTACATTCTCCCAATTATGCTGTTTATCAATATCAAAATCAGGATCGTTTTCAGTCAAAGCGTCAAGCGTCTTATTGTCTGCTTTTTTATCGAAAATAGTAATTGATAATGTACTATTATCAGTAGTGACATCAGACACTGCTTCGTTTTGTCCGAAAATTTGAATTACATCTTCAGTCGCAGCCACAGTCCCTGTAACATCCGTTACAGCATTGATTTTGTATCCTTCTATAAATACATCTTCTCTCTTACGGCGTACAAGATCTGAGGCTAATATTCTCTGTGCCATATTGCAAAATCACCTCCTCCCAACTATAACTCATAAAAACATCACTAACTATAAATAATAATGAACTTCTTCCCGCTTGTTTACCTGCTCAATTTATCCAATCTTTACTGCTCTATCGATCTGATCTTTTATTTTTGGGAAGAAAATATCATCTTCTCCTTAGCCGTCTGATTTAATAAACTGTACAGTAAATCCAACCTCAAACCGATATTTTTCAGCCTGCAACGGGCTTGTCGGCGGGATTTTTCTGCCTGTAATAGTTTCTCCCAAAACTAAATCAGAATCAGCACTGGTAAAACTACCGTCTTTATAATAATCAATTTTGTCTGTTTCTTCAAGTATGCCAATTATATCATTCATTAATTGGTCTCTTTGTAATTGGTTTTTATTGTCAGATGTATGGCCTCCAGCAAAACCATGTATGACAAAATCAAAATTTTGTTCATGTATTGTACTGCCAAAAGTTATTTCCTGTCTGCTTGTTGATTCAGAGTCAATAGCAATTGTTGGTACATCCATTTTTTCTAAAGCATCTGGAAATCCTGTGACTATATTCAAACCAGGGTCATTAAACCTGGACTTTAGTGTTCTGCCCCCTATTCCTGCTCCAGAATACGTTTGATTATTAAGAAAGTAATAAACAGACCTGCTTGTATTAGTAACAACATCATCAAGGTAAATACCCATATCTTATACTACCCTTTTTTTAACACACCTTTTAAGATCTTTCTGAAATCAGATCTTAAACCAGTTACTAAAGTACCATCTTTCATTGTTTTAGATAACCCGCCGGAAAACATTTTTCTAGGCTTAATAGTCTTGATCATTCTTGAAGTAGACACACCCTCTTCAGGATGCAGCCTTTTTCTTTTATCTCTTGGCATAACAACAATACTGCCGCCAAGTTCCCAGTTATGCAGCATATACTCATTCCAGCCATGCCATGCGTCTGAATCTGCTGTCGATCTTGTTACTGTTCTTTCATGCCCTTTTCCAGTACCTGTTCTTACTTGCGCTCTCCACCCAAAGCCGATCCTTGGGTTGATCTTTGCAGGATCTCCGAAATGCAATACAACTTTAGTTGTTCCTTCAATCGAAGAAGTAGGCATTGCTTCCTTTATCGCATCCTGTAAATATCTGAAAACAAACGGAGTGCTCGCTCCTACTTTAAAAAACCTGTTCTTAGCAGACGTACCAACTACCTGCCCTGAGAACTTACCGTCTTGCGCTCTTCCTCTGCTCAGAATATCTGCTTCTTCTTTTGGGTCTGGAGCTAAGCGCGCGATCTCCGGTTTAACAACTCTATTAAATGTTCTTCTTAAACTGACAACCCCCACTGTAGGCGCTGCCTGCCGAATGTGAAGAAGTTTAACTTTCCCTGCTCTTGACATTTTAATTGAATACTTTACTGCTGCCATTATGCTCCAGGAGAAACAGTAGTTGCTGCATGATTTAATTTCTTAACATTCTCAGGATTGTTATTGCTGATATTATTAAAGCTTTTGTAGGGCTTCTTGTGATACTTTTTTTTATTATCATATTGATTCGAACTACCGTTTTTAATGTCAGTTTCTTTTCTGTTTAATTCATATTCAAAAGGCCGAATATCTCCGCCAGTTCTTAATGTCTCAACTAAAATACCAACACTAATTGCTGCTTGAGATAAATTTGCATGTACTCTTCCTTTTAAAAAATCAATATCATTCTTAACAAGAGTCCGCTGACTTCTGTTTAACATATCTAAATAATACAATAACTCTACTTTATGATGATTTAAAATGCTTTTAATACCCTTAACCCAAATGCTTGGATTTTTCGTATCGTATGCTTTATTATCTTCCATATCTAATCCCTCAATCTTTCACAATAAATTAATAGTTCATTAGTATTGTAACTTTCAGAAGTCCTTCTGGCAGTTACGTTTATCTGATCAACAACAAAATACGAATTTTCAGTTTCTACAAAAGATTTTTCATCTAAAGAACAAGTAATAGTAACATCTGACTTTGGATAATAACCACCACTGCTATCTGTTCTTTCTTCATGAGTTACCCAAGCTACTGACCCTGAGAAAATTCGTGAACTAGAAGTAATTGTCTCCGCTGCATATATATCATTTGCATCTGACAGCGTTTTCGTTAATGTCCATAACGTAACGCCTTTCTCCTGGTTTGATTTCACTCTTTGACTTATTATGAATCTTCTTTGATATTCTGTTAATCTCATTATTCTAAGTGGTTACCTCAAACTCAACTACAGGTAAGCCTTCGTAATAAAGGGTACTTTTGTCCGTTCCAGAACGTAATTCCTGAGCTGAGTCTCCTTCAGCAAGTTCTTGCTCGATCATGCCCTTTGCTCTTCTGCTTTTATGATATGAAAATTGGGATTCAAGTCTGTCAAGATAGTCTGACAATGAGGTAGCTACTCTGGAGAGGTCTGTTCTTCCTGCTGCATTTGAAACAATAACACCTGTGTTCGCTGAACGCGCTATTTCACTTTGTAAGATAACAATAGCTGATGCTAATGTTATTAAAAATCGATCATCATAGTTATCTCTATTACTCGATGGATCAGGCGCTATAGTTGCGGCATCTCCAGAACCACTTACTGCGTATTGTTGGTAATGATCCTCACTTAAATAATCAATACCCAATGGGATATACGTATCCCTTAATTGCGCATCTGTGTACCTATAATTAGTAGAATCAATATCTCCAATAATACCCCGTAATTTAGTATATAAAGATATAACTGTTGTCGCCATAGAATTTCACCTCCTCTATAGTATATCATATATTTCCAATATTTTATACTACTTTTATATAAGTTTATAAAAGAGTTTAAGATATAAATAAATCTATATATAATAAACACTGCTTAATTACTTTCCTACTCTCTCTCTCCAGTAATTCAATAAATCTTCTAAAGTCTTATCAAATGGTATGTTAGGAGTCCACTCTGTAAGATTTTTAAACTTACTGTAGTCTCCAATTAATGTATGCAAATCAGATGGGCGCATCCGTTCTGGGTCTTGCTTGAAATGAATTTTATTATCAGACATGCTTGCTAATTTCATCAGGATCTGTTTGATTGTAATCTCAGTACCAGAACAAATATTATAAATCACACCATATTTACATTTATTAATCGCAATTTTATAGGCTAATACGATATCACGAGCGTCCGTAAAATCACGAATAGCATCTAAATTACCATGTTCAATAACTGATTCTTTTATACCTATTTCTATTTCTGCGATTTGTTTAGCAAAAGAAGAACAAACAAAAGAATCTCCTCTGCGCGGGCCTGTGTGATTAAATGTTCTTGTTGTAACAATTCTCATGCCATAAGCTTTTACATAATTCTGAGCAAGTAACGTCATTGAAAGCTTGGAGAGCCCATATGGTGAGCATGGCTTTGGTAACATACTCTCTGTAATAGGTGTTACTTCAGGAATGCCATATTCCTCAGAACTTCCAGCAATTTGAATTACAGTCTTTGGAGAATGCCTTCTAACAGCTTCAAATAAGTGCAAGCTGCCTAGCAGGTTTACCTCTAGTGTCTGTGCAGGATATTTAAAAGAAGAAGCTACAAAGCTCATTGCTGCTAAATGGTGCAGCTTTTGAGGCTTAACCTGCTTAATAACAGACTCAATGCTATGGCTATCTGATAAATCCATATCAAACCATTTTATTTTATCCTTAATATGATCAACATTAGTTATGTCACTTCTCCATTTCTTCGTAGCATAAACATCATATTTATCTGGCTCTTTTAAATATTCTTCCAGCAGCCAACTGCCTACAAATCCAGTGCCGCCGCTTATAAGTACTTTCTCTTTTCTCACTTTATTTTCCTCCTGTTCTCTTACCGATTCCAAACGCTTGGCGCTTTATCATTTACTAACGGCAATATCTCTTTTGTCCACTCTTGAGGTCCTTTTGTTTTACACCATATAGCCATTCTTTCTAACCCTTTATCAATGCCGTATTCTTCTTTAAACCCAAGCATTCTTTGTGACTTTTCATACGTACACCACGCGTATTTCACTTCCCCATGCCTCTCAGGAAGATGGATGATCTTTGGTGTTCCATATTCAGAAAATAACTTAATAACTTTCTCTGCTAATTCATTTACTGTCATCTCCTGCGTGCCGCCGATATTAAATATCTGCCCATGAAATTTAGGGTCTGTACAAGCAATATAACACGGTAAGCTATCGAGAATATAGCTGAACGCTCTTTTCTGATTACCGTCCCCATAAATATATAACGGTTCTTTTCTCATAATCCTATTCATAAAAATCGAAGCAACATTCCTGTATAGATCCGTCATCGATTGGCGTTCGCCTACTATATTATGAGGGCGAATAATAGTATACGTAAACCCATGCACTTCAGAAAGCATACGCGTTGACTCCTCCATTGCTGCTTTACTAATTGCGTATATATCTGCAGGCTGAGGCTTCATGTCTTCACCAAACGGCGATTCCTGCTCTCCGTATACGGCCATTGAACTATAACAAACGTAATGTTTTAATCCATGCTTAATTGCCGGTTCAATTAAGTTTATATGCGCGCCATAATTATCTTGTGTCATTTGTACAGGAGCAAAGAAGGAAGCACCTTCCCTGGCACTTGCCGCGCAATGATGTATAATCTCAGGCCTCAGTTCCTTAACGGCAACTTCTGCAAGTAACTTATCTTTTAGGTCAATATTAAAAAACTTACCTTTCATATGCATTGCTTCTGGGATATTCTCCTCTAATCCTCCTTGAAAATTATCTATTCCATAAACATCATGCCCTTGATTCAATAACTCTTCTGAGACCCAAGAACCAACAAAACCAGCAGCGCCAGTAACAAGAATCTTACTCATTTTCTATTCCCCCTAATGTTATTTTAAGTATATCTTCAACTCGAATAAGATGGAGATTTCCATCTATATCATGAATATCAATAAAAACTAATTCTTGCATTCCTGCTGCAATCACATCTAATGTCGTATTAGTAATAATTTCATCTGTCATACCAACTTTATATAGAATTGTTACTTTCATCATTACTTGATTTTTCCTCCGTAGGTAACTTCTTTAATCTTGGTATTGTTTTGTCTAGCTGCTCTGCAAAACAAATTAAACAATAATCAACATTATAAAAACCAAATTTTGGGATATCGACATTAATAGATGAATTATCTACTACACCATGCGTAGGACATTTAAATTTAACTACATCGAAAACTATTTGCTCTACCGTTTTACTAATCTCCACTGTTATTTTTTCCTTTTTGTTTGATTCCATAATCATTATCTTCCCTTTTTTTGTAAATACAATTATGCTTACTATTATCCTGCCAATACAATTCTAAATGCGCCAGCTTAAGGGCATCCTGCCATGCTTGATTACCGTCAGAACATTCTACTCCATCACTCTCCACGCCAAATCTTTTATAATTATTTTCTAAATGAAATAAATTATTAGTAAAAGAAACTGTAATGTAAATTAAACCAGTTTCTTTTAACACACTTGCTAAATACATTAAGGTATCATAGGGGCTTAATACATGCTCAAATACTTCTGTTGCAATAATAAAATCAAACTCATCTTTTTTATCAAAAAAGTTCAGCCAGTTACTTGCTTCTATAAATTTAAACGGTTGTTTGTCTTTTTTATTATGTTTTTTATGTCGATATTGTAAAAATAGATACCAATCAACAGGTAATTCAACTACAGTAACATCATAATTTAATTTCTTTAAAATATAAGAATTATCCATTGCTCCGCAGCCATAATCCAAAGCTTTTTTCTTTTTCATTGCATTGTGATCACGAGCTATTTGCACCCATTTATATTCATAATTTATTTCTTCAGAACTATGAAAATCTTTAGATAACCTGTTAGCATAAATAAATGCATTTAAAACTGCGTTATTATACGCATTTAATAATTGTTGATACGTTGGATTATAACAATCCACACAAGAAAAAGCTTGCTCTTCCAGTCTGGTAGAATGTGTTTCTGGATCAATCTCTACAAATTTATCTTGAATTTTTTGGTATTCCATTAATGATTTTCCAGTAAATTCTAATAAATCTTGCGCGTATAATTCTTCTGGTTTCACAATAATTTCCACATTGTTTTAGGAGGATATCTAATTTCTTTTTTATCATCCCATGCTTTTTCTTTTAACTTGCCATACAATACCTCTTCGTCATAATTTCCTTGCAAAACAAGATGTATTCCTTCCTGATCATTATCTTTTATATTTTCTAATAAATACCATGCTGTTGAGCCAAACTCAAAATATTTAAGTATTTTAAAATACATCTGCTGACAAAACATTCTAAAAGACTTTCTAATTAAAAACCCAGGATAGAAATGCGCGTG
>Ga0180007_10002810_pt1 | contig 20167 bp, 17 predicted proteins | sample MM_PC_MetaG_FD_121122 | JGI IMG/M metagenome (GOLD analysis project Ga0180007, IMG submission 121122) | Groundwater microbial communities from the Aspo Hard Rock Laboratory (HRL) deep subsurface site, Sweden - MM_PC_MetaG | ecosystem: Environmental > Aquatic > Deep subsurface > Groundwater... | reverse complement strand
CGTTTTTTTGAAGCCTATTTTTTTACCGATTTCATATAAAATTTTGCCGCTACCAGGAAGAATAACATTTGAAACTGCAGAAACCCCTTTGAACACAGCTGCTGCGGCTGATTTTTTAAGTGATTTCGCCATCCTTTTTGCAGGACTTAATTTGTTTTTATCTAGTCCAAGTTTATCTGCTAATTTTTTATATGGTTTGGAATTTGTAATTCTGTTAGTAAGCTTTCTAGTCAATGACCGATTATTAAAACTAGCTTTCCACATTCTTATATTTGGTTCAGATACTTCATACCCAGTTTCTTGAACATACTGATCCATTTCCATTAATTCTCTTGCTGAATAGTTTTCAAAAAAACTTGCAGATGGGTAGCTCTCTAAAACTTGGCCATTATTAATAAAATCAGCTAGGAGAAGAAGTTGGTCTTGCTCCATATAATATCGATAAGAATCATTCATGAACTGGCTATAGGCTCGTTCTGCCTCGAGTTGGTTGCCAATTTCCAAATATCCGTTATTTTTTACTTCCTCATATTCCTCAAGCGCCGTATTTTGCTCTTCCGCAGTTAATTCATCACTTCCTCTTATATTTTTAAAAGTTCTCAATGTTGATACGTCAAAAAATAAAAATTCTGCAATAAAGGGTAGTTTCGCATCTTTATTTGAAGCGTTAAAGGGAATGCTAAACTTGTTATAAATAATTCTCTGTTCTTCTGGTTGCAAATTTTTCCACAAAGGAATAAAAGATTTGTATTGTTTAGTTAGTTTGCTGATCTTATCGTTTCTTTTGCTATTCTCATTTTTTCCAGTTTTTCCTTCAATTCCACCAATTACCGTTTCTGTAGTATTTTTTTCAATTGCCATTCTAGTGCTATCCATAAAATTATGTTGAGTATCACCAATTTCATTGTTAGAATTTACCGCCATTAATCCTTTGGACAGAGAAGTGTCTTGAATGTGAAATGTTAACTCTGAGGCACGATAAACAGAGTAATTTTTAATTGCTAATTTAAATTTTTCTATTTGGGCCGGGCTCATGTTGTCCGTGAGGCCAAAAATAACCTTGAGCTTGTCAGCGTTCATGCTGCCAATAATTTTAATGACATCATGGTTATTTTTTGCGCCCTTGATAGAAATGATTTCTCCATTTTCATCTCTAAACTCTTGATCTATTCCATATTGTAGAATCATTGCATCGAGAGTATTTTGAACGTTTTTATTTAGAACAGCACTGTCAGATCCAGTGGAATCTTTAAGCGATTCTCTTAACAATTCAGTTGCGGAAATTTCTTTAGAGGCAGTGTCACTGAATAAAATATTATGGAATTCTTCGAATTTTGCTTTTTGTTTTGGAGTAAGTTTTTCATATGAGGGTAAGGAATAAACTCCCTTATAAAATTTTGAAAGCTCTGCAGAGTTTTCGCTTGCAAATTTTGGGTAAAATTTTAATAAAGCATTTTGTCTTTTTGAAGCACTTCCAAGCATTTGTAATAACTTTTCATCTCCAAGTCCTGAGGTAAAACCATATATTTCTGATCTTAGATTATTCAAAAGAGAAGGATCGACGTCACTTGTGTCTATTCCATGAGCGGTAAACATTTCATAGACTGCACGGTTGTATAGCCAGCCAGTTTCATATTGAATTTTATTTTTTTGTTTTTGTGTGAGTTCGTCTTTTTGAAGAGCTTTATCAACTTGAGCACGATTTTGTAATGGTTTTCCATCTGTATTGATGGGAGCAACCGGGGGCACAACTGCTGAATCGGCATCTCTCTCTTGGTCGTCACCAGCTTCAGCGGCAGTTGTTTCCTGGGTTTCGTCACTTGCAGTTGTTTTTTTCTCTTCTAGAGCATCGACGATTTTTTTTAGATCATCTTCAGAAAGTTTTTCAAGTTTTTCGGCTACGTTTAAAACATCTTTGTGAGCTCTATAGGTATTTATAATTGAGCTATGCATTCTTTCTATATCATCAAGATGACTTATGAAAGCAACTTCATCGATAGTTTGATAGCCAGTGTCATAGTTTCCCCATGTTTTTATTTTAAGAAACTCTCCTTTGGCAAATTCTGTTAAATTTGAATCTTGTTTAACAAAGATTCTTGCGATATTTGTAAGCGCTCTTATCAAATCACTAGGAAAAAGGTAAGTCGAGTAACTATTTTTTTCTATATTTAAAGATCCATCTTCCAAAGCCTTCAAATTTACTGAAAAAAGCGAGTTATTATTGCCAATGTTGACAGATTTTTTTTCTTGAGAAAAAAGATTTTTTAGAGAGGTAATTTGTTCAATACTCTCAATGAAGCTGGAGATTTTTTTAGGATTTCCGCCATAAGCGTCATGAACGATATCTTTTATATCGTCAATTTTTCTTCTAAATTGATATTTTAGTTTTTCATCAGCCACAAAATTATTATACCCTTTGATAAATGTGGTTAGCTAGGAGAGATTATCAGTTGAATATTTAGGAATTTAAGTTTTTATGTTTTGAAATAAAAATGCTACAATATGTAGAGTTATGAACGATAAAGAAGACAGTCAATCACCAGAAAATGAAATGACATCGACTGGTGGTGGTATTGATCAGCCAAAAAAGCCAGAATTTTCTGCATTTTCTAGTTTAGTCGATGGCCTCTTTGATAATTTTGATAGTTTTATTGCAGGAATTGATCAAGAGAGATTAAAGCAGAATAACCTTAACCCTGAAGAAAAAAAGAAGATAGTAGATCTTATTAAAGCAATTTCTTCAACATTATTGTCTTTTAGAAATGAACCCGGTTTTCCTAGTTTGTCTGACGAGGAAGTAAAGCATGTAGTTAATGCTGAGGCTAGGGTTAAAAAGCTTGCCTTAAACGCTTTTATGTGGGGAATTTTTCCAGATGATTTTAAAGGAAAAGTAACAGGTGAAGAAAGTGCAGAACCTAAAGAAGATGTTGAAGAACTCACGGGAGAAGAAAAATTTAAGGAATGGAAAGTTGATTTTACCGACAGGATGGTTGAGCTTGACGACCTTATTGAAAACGCATCTATAAGTGCAGATCTTTATATAATGAGAGATACATTTGATGGTCTCTATGATGAATATATAAAAATGCTAGATCTATTCTCTGGCGTTTTTAAAGGTGTCGAAGCTTTCGATAAGAGGTTTGCTAGCCAAGAAAATAAAATTAAAAATAAAGAGCAACTTGTATTTTTACTTGATCTTCAGGAGAATGTTATTGAAATAACTAATAAAAAAAATGAGGCCGATTATCTTCCAGACGAGGATATTAATAATTTAACCAGAATGCTTGAAGAGGCGGGGGATAGTCTTCAAAAAATTAGCGCGCTAGAATCAAAGAAGTACAAAAGTGGTTTATTGCTTGAGGCTAAAAAGTTGCTAGATTCTCTTAAAGAACTTAAAGAGAATCTAGTGCGTGAAGAATTTAATAAATGGAAAATTGAAATTGAGACAGACGTTTCGGAAAAAGTTGACGATTTTAAACTTAAATTCTTACCTACAAGTACTAAAAAGAATTTAGAGGATTTACTCATAGAAATTGACACCTATATAGAAACTATTTTCAGTAGAAAAATAAAGTCTGATTTAGTTGAGGAAGTTGGTGAGGTAATTTCAAAATCAGAAAACAAAGTAAAAGACTTTAGAAAAGAAGTCGAATCTAAATTATCGAAGATTAGTGGACAAGAAGAGTTTGAGAAGGAAGAAAAAGCTATTGAAGATTTTAAAAGAAAAGTTCAAAAGTTAGTTGATTTAACTAAAAAAGTTAATGACGATGGTTTTTCGGCCGCAAACACCAAAATAGTTGATACTTTAAAAACAAAATTAGAGGCTGAGTTTACTATTTTGGTGACAGCAGGTGTTAACTCAAAATCAAAGGATTCCTATCCAAGACTTGAGGCTATTAGAGTTAAAATTTTTGGTGGTGATTCTGATGAAGGAGATTATAAAAAAGCTTTGGACAAACTAGACAGATTAAAAAATGATCTTGATGAATCAATGACTTTGATAGAAAAGCAAATACATGCCTTAAATACTCATTATAACGCACAAGTTAACTCAACTACCGAAACTGTTATATCAGGGAATGTTAGAGAGCTAAAAACCTTAGTCGAGCATCAATCTTCCGAGTTTAAAGCCCTAATGAATTATTATTTTAGATTTAGGGATGGTTTTTACCCCAACACTACAAAAAATGTTCCAAATACGTTGATGTATGGAGACTCATCGAGCGAAACAAGATTCGCTATGAGATTGCTTTTCAATACACCCGAGCTTATCGGTTTTAGATCAATTGGGGAAGTTTCTTTTATGGATTCTGATGGAGGTGAGCATAAAATAGATGTAACAAAGATGGTTGAGAAATTAGAGTGGTATTTTGATAATATTAATTGGCAAATAGGCTATTATGATTCGGGAGCTCCTAAAACTTTCTCATATGCTAAAAATGGAAACCCGAAGGTTGGAGAATTAGACAACCATGGTCTTTCAGTTCCAAGAATTGAGGAGAGGCTATCAAACGATTTTCCGGAACTAGAAAATATGCCGTCGTTTGTTTTGGCTGCTTTTAGACTGTTCATTCCATTATCTGAAATGAGAAAAGATTCAATAGTAATTGATTTTGCTGCTTATCAAGTTTCACCTATTCCCAAAATTCAAGATTTTGAGGATCTTCCTGTAATTGCCCCAATGGCTCAACATCTTTATAACGTTCAGTCATCAACTTTTATAGACAAAGGACTTCAGTCTTATCTATTTAAACTTCCAACTATAGAAACAACAACTGCTATAGAAAGACATCATTGGGACAATGCCAATACTGTCGTTGAGTTGCCAAAAGACAAAGTTGGTTTTCAAATGGAGATGCAAGATAAGGTTTCATATATTTTACCAGCGGATGTTAGAAATAGAGATAATATTGAGCTGTCTACGCAAATAGAAGAAGTGCTTAGGACGTTTGCATCACCAACAGAAATAGGAAAAGTTCAACTAAAAACTCACTTAAAAATACTGCCTAGCTTTTATGAGATTGTTAAGGGTGAATTTGATGGTAAAAAACTTATATACAGGCCAACATTAGAAGAATATAATAATTTGATGAAAGATATCCAGGCTTTTTATGATCTAGTTAGTAAGGATTTTAGACCACTTAAAAATATAGATGACCTCGATACTCATGTAGGAGAATTGATTGCAAGTATTAAAAAATTTAAGGGAATATTTACCGTCATTGAAACTAAAAAAGATGAACTTTTTACACCATATGTTCAGCTATTAATGCTAGTTTATATTAAAAAGCTTTTTAACTCATATAAGGGGCTGATTGAAAAAGAAAAAAGAGAACAAGGCGTCCGTTACCTTAACTTAAAATATCTCTCTGAGAGAGTAAATTCTCCTCTTCATAGATTTGTAGAAATTGTCAGTCCAATGTTAAGGAGTTCTAAAACTCTTCCTCAACACCTTGTTGATACGGAAGCAGGCACAACTACAGAGGCAGACGCTACAAGATATCCTTTGTGTGGTAAAATTTTTGACTCAATACTTACGGAAAAAGAAGCTCATGAGAAAGGTCTTCTGAAAAATGCTTTTAAAGGGTCTCTAAAAAAGTTTACTTATTGGGGAGCATTTTTTGATAATAGTCTTTCTACTAGTGGAATTGAGGAGACTATCAAACGGTTTAAGAATCATTCCTTCTTCAAGAATCTTGAGATATACTCTAGAGAGAAAAACCTTGCTGCCGATGAATCGAGTAGCAAAAGGCAGCCGTAATATTCAAAAAATATTGGCAATATAAGTGATCGAGAATTTAATTAAAATTTTTCCCTATTATGTATTTTTTGTCTTACTTTTATGTACCTTCTTGATTCTTTTTTAATAGGTCAATTCTATCTTCCCAGATTTGCCTATTTTTTTCTTTTTCAGCTGTCTTTGGGTCTAGCTTGTCAATTGCGTTTGTTGCAGGGTTTAGATAGTCAGGTTGTCTTATTCCTGTTCTGCTAGCAATTTCAGATGTTGCTCTAATTCCTATTCCAGCTCCTGATCTGACACCTCCAAGTAATCCGCCTCTTTTTTTATCATTTCCATCTTTATCTTTATATTTGTATCCAGACATAGCACCTCCAAAAGTGTCACTTATTAAAGCTCCTCCTGCTTTTCTTAGACCTTGTCTTCTAGACAATATTGTTCCAGCATTTTTAGCTCCTGCAATGAATCCACCAGTACCGCCAATAGCTGCTCCGCCGACACCACCTAATACTGCTCCAGTACCTCCAAGACCAACTCTTCCACCAAGAGGGAATCCTTCTTTTGCCCTAGCTCCAGCAGCATTGAACACCATCGTTCCAAATCCTTCGGTTGCGCCTAGGGTTTTTTTGACTTCTTTAACAATTTCTGGCAATGCCAAAATAATTGCCAAGCCCATCAAAGTAGTAATTGCACCAGCTTGACCTCTGCCCAATAGAAATGGTGGGATAAAACCACCAGTTGTTGGAGCTTCTTTTGTAAATTGATAAAATAAGATCACGACCATCAATACGGTTGGGAAAGCTGATAGATTGCCAATTAAATTTTTTATCCATGGACCAAAGACATTTTTTCCTGGGAATGCTCCACCGAGTAAAAGTAGTGGGGCAGTGACAACGGACAAAACAATAGTTGCATAAGATTTTAGTAATTCAAAGAACAATTTAAATGTTCCAATTAGAATTGCCACAGCTAAGACAAGAGAAAGAGTGACGCCGCCAACAATTCCTAAGGCATTTCCAAGCCCTTCACTTTCTACCATTGAGCCCATTAAATTAGTAACGATGTCAATGTTATTGCTAAAGCCACTAACGTCTTTAAATAATTTGCCCATTAAATCCAAAATATTATAATCAATTATTCCAGTCTCTAAACCCGGTGCTGTTTGACCAAAAATACCAATCATCATAAACATTAACAAATACATGAGGTCTATCAGAAAACCAGCAATAGCATACGAAAAAGTAACAAAGATTAAACTTGCAATAACACTGGGAATTGCCTGTTGGGCAGTTACTGCTGATTGTCCCCCAATTTTTTGTCTGAACATAATCATGAATCCAAGAACAATAAAAATTAAAACAAACAACATATAGGAAACATTTCTAAAATCTTTCCACAGGTCTAAAACTGGATTTAGTGATGCAAAACCCAATCCTTGAGCATAGGCTGGGGTAATGATGTGAGCGTTTTCAAGAACATCGGCAATATATACCGAGGTTCTAGCAGCTGGATAACGATACATTTCTCCTATTAAATAGGTTATTCCTCCAACAAAACTACCTTGATTATTTGTAAGTTTTGAATCTTTGAATCCGGAGTCAGCTGTTTCTAGTCCCTTTGAGCCTGGATAAAGAATACTGTTAACCCATTCAATAGCAACAAACCTTGAGGTTTGATGAACAAGACATTCTAAAGATGGAGTTGCGCAGTTATCTGTTTCAATCGCGATTCTGTAGTCATCTATTTGATCTTGGTCATAACTAGGTCCCCATGCTTCGTTTTTTTCTGATGGCACTGGTTCTTCTGATGGTACTGGAGTAGGAGGAGGAGGATTAGGTGCCGCAAAAACTCCACTTGCGCTAATGAACAAAACAGCAAACATTAAAACTAGAAAAAACAAAACTCTTTTACTCATACAATTAATTATAGCAAAATTTGATTATTCGAGTATAGTAATAAATGATATCCAAATGATGTAGAAAGATTCTTAATGATAGATAAAAGAAAACTAGAATCGTTTAAGGAGATATTTGAACGATCTCAATCTATTCTAGTTATGTATTCTCAATACGCGACTAGAGATCAATTATTTGCGACAACCTCATTTTATGCATCCCTAAAATCTGCTCCTAATAAGAGCGTAAAATTGCTTTGTTCCGAGAATCTTTCAAAGGAACAAAGTGATATTACCTATTTAGAAGAAGCGCAATCTGAAATTGGACATGAAAATCTTTGTATTAGTCTGGATTATTTGGAAAATTCAATTGATAAAGTCAGCTATCACGTGAGTGAAGAAACCAAAAAGTTTTATTTAACTATCAAACCTAAAAAAGGTTTTGTCCCACTGTCAAAAGAAAATATAGATTTTTCATATACTGGAGCAGAGGCAGACTTAATCATATTAGTGGGAGTTGATGATCTAGATTCTTTGGGAAAACTTTATTTTGGCTATGAGAACTTGTTTAACACTGCTACTTTAGTAAATATCAATTCTTATGAGACTGATTTTGGAAACTTCAAATTTGATATCTCAGGCACCTCATCTTTTAGCGAGTTTATATCTCAAGTTTTATTAGAGCTTCAGATTCCAATAGATCCTGAGTCGGCAACTAATTTATTAGCAGGTATTAATGAAGAAACAAAAAACTTTAACTCGTTTTCAGCGACAGCCGATACTTTTTATATTGTTTCAAAATTAATGAAGTCAGGGGCAAGGAGAATTGCTCAAAAATCAAAGCGACTACCTGTAAAAAATTCTAATAAGGTTGTGGTTAAAGTACCTAAGAAAAAAGATTTGGCCGGAAGTTTTTCACCTAAAAAAATTACCGATGCCCAAAAAAGAGAAAAAGAACGGTTTAGATTAAAGAAACTTCAAAAGAAAAACAATTGATTTTAAGGAATCTTCCAACCCATGCGTTCAAAAATATATTGGCAATATGTAACATTTCCTAGGTGGGGCAATAATTTATCTCCTTCCCCATAATTGCATACTGCTTTATATAAGTCAGCATAGTTCACTATTGAAGCACTTCTTTCAGGTATGCTTCCGCCACAGTGTAGGCCATCGCCATACCTCCAAGCTCCTCCTGAAAACAGTATGGTTCTGATAGCTAAATCAGCTGCATCGTATGGATCGCATCGGTTTAATATGTCATTATCACATTGATCTAATCCATCATCTTGCCACTCTTCAGGACAGGCGTTTGTAACAATTTTATAAGTTTCATGCTTAATTTGGAATGGACCTGTGGCAGTAACTTCATTTGGAGTACACCAATCTGCATCTCCTGAATCAACGGCAATTTTTCCTTCAATTGCGTAGATCTCTTTCATCATTTGAGCTAATTTAGAGCTTCCAATAATTGGGAATAACTCTCCCCATTTTTGCGCTGCTTTATCTATAGCATCATCAATGTTGTTTTTAACATTTTCAATATCAGTACAAACCTCTGAACCAGATTCGTGGCTGCTACTATTTCCACCACACTTTCCAAGCAAGAACTCCTCCATCGTTTTACAGGACTCATAATAACTATGAGCAAAACTTACTTTTGCACTTAAAGCCACTTGAACTTTTCTAAGCCACCAACTAAGTTTTCCCCCTAAGACATCAATTTTCCCACGATCTTGAGCAATGTTAATTGTTGGATGTTCGATGCAACGCTTGGGATTTCCGGTAAGAACGCCGTTTATTTTTTCTGGTCCACATTCCCAGTTTGCTGTTTTTTCATAATCTTCGAATGACCAGCCAACGTTGCCACCACTAAGAGTTTGAGTTTGTCCAGTTACTTCAAAATTATTTGCGATACTTTCGTCAGTATCCATTTCCGCAATTTGAGTTTTTGTAAAAAATGTTCCTTTAATAGCTTCTTCAATGGTCGCTAATTCAAAACCTACAGGATAGACTAAATAAAAATGGACAAAGCTTTCATCGATGCTTGGTTCCCAAATTGGTTTTTTAATTGTCCAAATAGTTTGGATTTCTGCTTCAGGACTAATCGAAGCATAATCTGGGGTGGTCCCTCCTTCGTTATAGCTTAAGTCTCTAAATAAATTTAATAGTACCTGACCTCCATTTTCTTTTGTAAATAATTTTCCATATGTGTCACTAGCGTCTCTTAGTCCAGCCAAATCACTAACCTCATTGACAATCTCAATTTTGGTTTCGCAATCCGCTGTAGCCCCATTAATAATGTCAGTTAATGCTCTTGGTAGTGGATTATTACATGAGTTCGATCCACTTCCACTTGGAAATATACCGTTGTAACAATATATTTTGCTGTTACTAGTTTGTTTTTCTACAGCAATAGCTGCATTTAAAAGAGTCTCTCGTTTTTCGTAGCTTAGATCTTCTTGTATTTTATGGGAGTCATTGTTAGTCAAAACCAATCTTGTTAAATCTAGAGGGTCGTTCCATTTTTCATGACCGTAAAGTGAATAAGGTCCTTTATTTGTCCCTATATCAGGAAGCTTAAATGCAACTACCAATACTTCATCTAATTGATTTTCTTTTGTCTGAGGTGTAAAAAAATTAAACATAAGCGTGGCTTCATCGCCAGAAGTTTCTCCTGGAATCCTTGTTTCTATAGCTGCAACAATAAAACCATATCTATAACCTTTGTCTATGTAAGTTGGAACATTTATTATTGTTTGTCTAATTGGTTGAACTAAACCTTTTTGAAGAGTTGTTAGTTTCGATTCATTTGGATCAAGAGGTTCGGAAAATATAACATCACACCACTTTATTGCTAACTCTTCACCTACTTTGGGGTCGCCACCGGCCCAATTTCCTCCAGTAAAATCACTCAGCATACTCATGATGTCATGAACTTCATAATCGGTTCCGGGAATTTTTCTTTTGGTAAATTCACATGTGCTTGAATCTTGTAATCTATTACATGCCCTACGTTCTGCACCTAAAGTGATCCAACCTTGTACACACGATTGCTCTTGAGAGAGAAGAGAGTTAATTGCAGCAGTGTTTATTTCTGTTTTAGCAGCATCTTCTTCATATACATCTTTGAATCCAAAATATTCTTCAAGGGAATTCATTAAAAATTGTTTTCCTTCCAAATCTCTCCATATGGGGTAGTTAGCGCTTTCCATTCCAAGTATCTCATTTGAGGAGGTGTTGAGATTAATTCCTTGTGGATTTAACTCTAAAAATCTGTCAATTAATTGAGTTGAATATTCGGGCTTAATTTTTACTTTTTCAGCCATGCAGTAAGATTCATAGCCAGTTAGTGCTAACTCCATTCTTAGATTTATATATAGAGATTTTAAGTCGGAATCACTAGGATTGTTTTTTTGTAAGACATTTTTTATTGGGGTGATATAGAATTTGTCGTCAAAGTCGGTATAGCTTTTAGTATTGTAGGTTCTATATTGACTAACATCGAAGTTGCTACTTCCATTATAGGTGTCATCTACTGCATTGATCGGGTTTAAAATGGGTAAAAATACTAAACTTAGAATAAAAAAAACCAGTGGGGCAATAAATTGTTTGAGCACAAATTTATTATACAATAGACTTGTAGCGAAAATTGACAATACTTCTTATTTCGCTACAAGTCTAATTTAATTTATGGGTTTGAGGTAGGGATTATAAATTGTTTGATAGTTTCAACGCCAGTAAATCCAGCAATTAGGTTTAGAACAATAAAGGCGCCCAAGGCAACAACAATTCCAAGTACAGCATATGTCAATGTGTCGCGAGCTTTTTTTGTGCCTTCGGTACTACCGCCAGATATCAACCATAAAACAGATCCGACAATAAACATGACAAATGCACCGAGGCCAATTAAGGTAATAATGACAGTAAATATATTTGCAATTAAGCACTCTAAACCTTGAATAGTTGCTACATCATTAGTTGTAGCATCGTTGTCAATTCCTGAAACACATACTCCTGTCCAATTAGTTGTTTGGGCAAAAACAGGTGAAGCTGTATAGAGATGACTAATCAAAACTAAAAAAATTAGTAAAATATGTTTTTTTAGGTTTTTCATAAAACTGTTTTTAGCGAATATGTGAATTATATCAGGAATTTAATTATTAGTCTGCTGATGGTTTTATAACCAAAAACCCCCGCTCAAGAGCGGGGGTTTAAATTCAAATTCAATATCTGTTATTAAACTCCTGCGTTTGTGAACAATTCATCTAAGTCTGTGTCTAAGAATCCTAGTACTAACATTAGGACGGCCCATGCTGATGCGACAACGATTAGCCCGACAACAGCAGCAGTAATTTTATTACGTGCAGATTCTGTTTTTCCCTTATCTCCGCCAGAGGTAATCCACTCAATTCCACCCCAAATGAGATACATGAAAACTAATAATGCGCCTAAAATCAAAACAAAGTTTAATGCTTTTTCAATTAGAGATCCTATATCAGTAAAAAATGCTGGTGGAGCTGTAACTGTGGTAGCTGCTAAGACTCTGCTACTTGATACTGCCAAAGCAGCTGTTGTGACAGCTAGGTTTTTAATTCTTTTTTTCATAGTCTCCTTAATTACTTTTATATATCAGTTTTTTAGCTGAATGACTAATTATACCTGTTTTTGGGAAAAATAGTCAAGTTTATTTTTAACAATGGTTTTTATGCTCCAAAAGTAAAAGATAAAACTTCAAGACCGAGGAAATTTTGGATCATCACAAACAAGGCAACTGATGCAGCCAAAACAATCAATCCTGTTATTGATTGAGTGATTTTGGTTCGAGCAGCAGCTACTTTAGTGGCGTCACCACCAGCAGTAATCCATTCAATTCCACCCCAAAGCAGGTACATCAAAACCATGATTGCGCTGATGACGAGTACAATGTTTAAAACTTTTCCAATAAGTTTTCCAAATCCTGCCTCGCTATCTGATGAGTCGTAATCTGCGGTTCCTGGAATACTTTGAGTTTTTGCTGTATCTCCAATGTTTAATTCAACTGCATATGCTACAGGAGGAGCAAAAAAATTATATTCTTCAATCGCATTCGCAGCTTCTAAAATTTCTTCATCTGGAGGAGCAGGGGCAATAAATTCAAGATTCAAAATCGAGAATTCATCTCCAAAGAAAAGATGACTTATAAATTCAATAATTACAAACGAGCTAACCAGAATTAACAAGCCAATCATTGCTTGAGTAATTCTATTTCTAGCTTTTTCAACGATGGCTGTGTCTGCTCCAGCAGTAATCCATTCCATTCCACCCCAAAGGAAATAAACTAAGACCATAATAGCGCCGATAACAATAAAGCCTTGCCATACTGATACAAAATAACTTACAAAGGTTGCTCCACTTGTAGCAGCGTCAACGCCTCCAACACTGTTTCCACCTAGATCCCCGGTTATAACCGGATTAGTAAAGGCAGTAGCTTTAGTTGCCATACAGCTTAAAAAGCTTGCTCCTCCCAATAAGAAAGATTTAAAAGTTTTCATTAATGTGGTCCTATCACAGGAATTATTTTTTCGAGTTGAGTTATTGGGTTGAGTATATCAATTCCAACTAGAGTTCCTATTAGTCCAAGTATTCCATAAGCAGCTACTAAAATTACTAAACCAAGAATTCCTTGAACTATTTTCTGTCTGGCTTCAGTGAGTTTGCTAGCATCACCACCAGCTGTTATCCATTGGATGGCGGCCATTAAAAAGTAAACAACGAATATCAATGCCCCAATAATAGTAAACAAGCCCAAAAAATTAGAAATAATGAGATCAAAATTAGCAAGCACTCCTTCTTGGGTAGTTCCTTCTGCGGTATATGCCTTGGAAGGTGAGGTAATTCCATCTCCAAACTGTGCAATTAGTGTTGGTAAAAACATAATTTTTTTTTTATTTTTTTAACTAATTTTTATTATATACTAAAGTACCCCGTGTAGCCGAGGGTTAAGTAAAAAGGTTGGGTCTTTGAAAAATATGAGTCCCATTAGCCCTACAATTGTGTAGGCAGAAACAATTATTATCATACCTATAACACTGTAGGTAATTTTATCCTTAACTTTAGTGTGAGTATCCGCATTTCCGGCTCCAGTGATATACATTAGCCCAGCTCCAACAAAATTCCCGACTACAATAATTCCACCAACTATTGCTCCAAAATTAAGAACTTTAGAGAAAAAAGTAAGTAGACCAATGCCAGAAGTTAGATTCATATTGGCAACAGCTTCTGGAGCTGTAACTCCGCCTATGACAGCCGATCCACAATCTTCAGTAGTCCAGACACCATCAATACACTTTTTATTGTCATAACATGCTTCTCCACCACTGCAAGGCGCTCCTGCAAAAACAAAATGCGGTTGGAAAAATATAGAAAATGCTATAACCAAAGCTAAAAATATAGCTAAAGGTAACATTCTTTTTTGTTTAAAAAAACTAAACATACTTATGATCCTCCAACTGGTGTAATTATTGGATTAATGATGTAACTTGCATCGCCAAAAAATAATAGCCCAATCAATCCTGCAAAAGTATAAGCACTAACGATAATTATTAAGCCAGTAATGCTCATTGTTAGAATGCTGTTAACTTTCTGATGATTTTCAGATTTTCCACCACCGCTTAAATATACGTAGGCTGCATAGATAACGTTTACTGTAACCCAAACACTGGCGATAACAGTTACAACTTGCAAAAGCTTTGAAACTAAGAGCAGTATTCCGATACTGCGAATACTCCCTCCAGCTTCCCTATTCATTGCACCTACACCAGCTGGAGCTCCTATAGTGCCGATTAACTCATCAAATTCTCCAGCAAACACAGGTTTAATTAAATGAAAATTATTCATAATTAGTTACCCACAGCTATTCCAGGTATATTTATTCCGGTTAATAAAGAAATGATTTGAACAATCCAGAAAGCAGAAAACATTACTAAAAATCCAATTAAAGTTGTAGTGACAATTTTTTTTGCCTCTTCCATACCATCTTTACCTTTGGTAATAAATTTATAGCCCGCAAGAAAAAGCATTACAAATATAATTACTCCGGAAATAGGAAACATATTTTTAATGATAATATCAACTAAAGCAGACGGAGTATTATAGACTTCGCTTATTTTAGCACTGTCACTTAGTTTAAGACAATTTCCTAGATCAATTCCACCACCCTCTCCTGCACCACATGGATTTTCTTCTGCAAAAACGGTTGAAATTAACTTAAAAGACATATGCAATGTTATTATATAGCATATGGAAGAAAAAATACTATTAACTAAACTTAAACAAGGCGATCCAAGAGCGGTAAGTTATTGGTTTAAAACGTATAAAAATAGATTGTTGATGGTAGTGATTGGAAAGATTTCCAATGAACAAGATTCCGAAGAAATAGTCCAGCAAACTTTTTTAAATTGTTTAAGACATCTTCCCCTTTTTAGAGGCAAATCGAGTATTTGGACTTGGATGAATTCAATTGCCAGGCATGAAGTTGCCGATTACTTTAGAAAAAAATATGCCAAAAAAGCATTGAGAACAACACATCTTTCTGATCTACTCATGATAGATGACGTCGATGATTCGGAAGAAATTTCTCAGAAAGTGAGAGTGGTTCTAAAAAAAATGAAAAGCCAATATGGCGAGCTTTTGATGTTGAAGTATGTAGACGGAAAAAAAGTTACAGACATTGCAAAAGAGATGAAGAAAAGCATTAAGTCAGTGGAATCCGATCTCTTTCGAGCAAGAAAAGAGTTTAGAAGTTTGTGGGCATTTAGTGGTGTGGGAAAGTAACTATGAAAAATAGTACATTGGTGAAAAATGATTTTTTAAAAGAGTTGCAAAAAGAAGCAAGAGCTCAAAAAAAACTGAATGAGGAGAGAGTCTTTCCTGAATTTTTTGATGAGGTTACTTCTTTTATTGGTGTATATTCTTGGCAAACATTGCTGGTTTTGGCATTAATCACAGCAACACTGGTGGAGATTTTTTAGTTGGTGAAGCTTGGCTAGCCACCAAGCAAGGATCATATATGAAAAAAAGAAAAGTTGTTTTGTCGGCCACTTATTCGTTGGGACAAATTTCAGTTGGTTTGATTTTGCACCCCTATCAAACAATGCAGGCTTTGGTAAGGGAGAAGGTTTTTATTTGGATGTCACTGTTGCCAAGCTTAGTTTTAATGTCAACAACTTTATTGTGGAAAATTGCCGTTGTTCCGCTGGTGAGATTTGTTTTTTCTTGTTCGGAATTAAGTGGCATGGTTTTTAGTTGTGATTGGCTTGATTTTGTATCCAACGCAATTGCTTTTTACTGTATTTATTGGCAATTATTATTATTTTACCTATTAATCAGATTTAATTCAGCTTATAGGAATAAATTATGAATATATCGACGGTGCATGATAATGAAGTTCTATTGGTTAATCTAGATAACGAACCCGTTGGACAAATGGATAAATTAAAAGCTCATGAGCATCCAGTGAAACTCCACCGGGCTTCTTCTGTGTGGCTGATAAATAAAAAAGGCCAAATTTTGTTACAAGAAAGAAGTGCAAAAAAAATTGTTGGTGCTGGTTGGTGGGCAAATGCCATTTGTGGAAATGTTAGGCCAACTGAAATATATTATGATTGTGCTAGACGTAGATTGAGGGAGGAAATTGGCATCATAGATGGAAAAGTTGATGGAAAAATTGAGCCAATCTATAAATTTGTTTACAAAGCATATTGTAATGATAAATATGGCGAGCACGAGTTCGACCAAGTTTATGTTGGGAGTTACAACGGGGAAATAATTTTTAATGAGGATGAAGTAAGCAGAGTTGCTTGGGTTGATTTCGATGACTTGGTTGCTCAAATTAATTTTATGACATCAATTGTTTCTCCAGAACAAACTTTACTTATGAGCTTGAAAGAACTTCAACAAAAGACGGCTCCTTGTAAGATAAAGATTAACCAAGAACAGTTGTTGCTAGCTCCTTGGACTTGCATGATGCTCAAGGATCCAAGACTTTCTAAAGCGCTCAAGAATTTTGCGTGATTTCATATCAAATTCCCGACTAAGTAATTATGGCTCATAAATTTAGTTTGTATATCAGAGATGAGAATCTTTCTGAAGTTGAGAAAGTTAAGAAAAGGCAAAAACTAGTCAAGAGTTCTAGGACTGGAGATTTTCAAGAACTTTTTGATATCCATTTTCCAGTAGAGAAAGCAGGAACTAGCAACTGTGAAAACATGATTGGGAGTATTGAAATACCAGTTGGATTGGTTGGGCCAGTTAAAGTAAAAAACTTTCTTAATGTTAGTAAAAATATTAATAAAGATGATGAGGTTGTGTCAGTTGACGATATTTTTATTCCTTTAGCAACAACTGAAGGTGCCTTAATTGCTTCAATCAACAGAGGTTGCAAAGCTCTTACTCTGGCCAACAATCTTTCTGTTGTAATAAATAAAGTCGGTATGGCTCGAGCATTGGTTTTTGAATGTGAAAGTACGCTTGAAGCTTATGAGTTTGTTGACTGGATAAAAAACAACCTCAAGACATTTGCAAGTTATTGCGAAAGTACAAGTAAACACCTAAAGTTTTTAACTTACCAATCATTTATAAGAGGTAGACACGTTTATTTAAGATTTAGTTTTGATACAGAGGAAGCTATGGGTATGAACATGGTGACAATTGCTCTCAAATTTGCTTGGAATAAAGTTAAGAAAGATCACAAAAAAGTAAAATTACTTTCTTTGTCAGGCAATGTCTGTACCGATAAAAAAGATTCAGTTCTCAATAGAATGTTCGGCAGGGGTTTTAATGTGGAGCTTGAAGCTTTTCTTTCAAAAGAAATTCTTGCTGATATTTTTGATGTTAATGCAAAAGATTTAGTTAAAAGTCATGTGGCTAAAAATTTAGTTGGAAGCAATGTAGCTGGTTCAATGGCTCAAAATATGCACGTAGCAAATGCCTTAGCTGCATTTTATATTGCAACAGGCCAGGACCCAGCACACGTTGTTGGTGGTAGCGAATCATCTGTCACTTTTGAAGAAGCCGGAGACGGCCTTTATGTAGCGCTTACCTTACCAACGGTAAGTGTAGGAAGTATTGGTGGTGGAACGTGGCTACCAAAGCAAACACAGGCAAGGTCGTTAATTTTATCTGGAAATGACGAAGAAAATAATACTGCAAATTCAACCATTTTAGCTCTTTGCGCAGGTGTTGCTGCATTAGCTGGAGAGATATCTGGTTTATGTGCTCTTACAAATCAGTCGTTAGCGAGCGCTCATCAAAAATTAGCTAGATGCAATTTTAATCTACGTGGTCAAGTCACGAACACATCACATGAATAACATAAGTAATTTGGGAATAGTTTCCTACGGATCATATATTCCCGGTAATTTTATTACAGGAAAAAGTATTGAAGAAGCTCAAGAAAAAAGTGGCGCAAATATATTTAAATCCTTAGGAGTTTTTCAAAAAAGTGTTTCTTCAATTGATGAAGATACAACCACAATTTCAGTCCAATCAAGTCTTCAGGCAATTAAAAGATTTCGTAAAAATGACATAGGTTGTTTATTTATTGGTAGTGAAAGTCATCCGTACGCAGTTAAGCCAACTGGAACAATGGTAAAGCAGGCTCTCGGTCTTTCAGACAATCTTTCATTAGCAGATTTACAGTTTGCTTGTAAGGCTGGAACTCAAGCTCTGCAGATTTGTTTTGCTTATGTTGGATCAGGTATGGCAAAAAATGGTTTAGCTATTGGATCAGATATCGCTAAATCACGTCCGGGAGATGTACTTGAATATACTACAGGTGCAGGATCAGCAGCATTCCTGGTAGGAACACAAAATGTTGTGGCAAAACTTTTAGGCACTACTTCAGTTGCCACAGACACACCAGATTTTTGGAGAAGACCGGGGAAAAAATATCCAGAACATGCTGGAAGATTTAGTGGTGAACCCGCATATTTTTATCATATTGCTTTGGCTGCTAAAAAAATTATGGCCGATTTGAAGATGAAGCCGCAAGATTTTGATTACTGTGTTTTTCATACGCCTAATACAAAATTTCCAAGAATGATTGCTAAAAGTTTGGGTTTTACTTCTAAACAACTCAAACCAAGCCTGGTGGTTGATAAAATCGGCAATACTTATGTTGCAGCTAGTTTGATAGCGCTGACTTCAGTTTTGGATATTGCAAAAAAAGGACAAAAAATTTTAATGGTTTCGTATGGTTCTGGTGCTGGTAGTGATGCGTTTGTATTTGAAACAACTAGTCTTCTGGAAAAGAAAAGAAAAACCTGGAAAAAATTTTTAAACAATCAAATTAAGAACATGTGCGAAGTGAGTTACCGCACCTATGTCAAAAACACAGATGTCAAAAACACAGAGTAGTTGGAACATAAAATTATGAAAAAGCAAAATGAGAAAAGCGTGGATAAGGAAGTCAAATTGGTAAAAATAATTGGTTCATACGTTTCCGATCATTTTGGAGAGCTTTGGGACAAATCTCTAAATGATTTAATTGAAGAAGCGGTTTTAGGAGTTGTCGAAAGCGTTTCTGAGAACAATGATTTTGATCCAAAAGAAATTGAGGCAGTTTATATTGCAAATATGGCTTCAGGAATATTTAATAATCAACTTCATTTGAATGCGATTGTGAGTGAATTACTTGAACATTTTCCGCCATCTATCAGAGTTGAAGGCGCATGTGCTTCTGGTAGTTTGGCTATGATTGCGGCACAAGACTCTTTAAATTCGGGAAGATATAAAACTGTTATGGTTTTGGGTGTAGAAAAAATGACTGATTTTAACTCAAATGAAGCAACCAAGGTTTTGTCATCGGCTTCTGATTACAGCTTTGAGTATGGAAGTACTTTTCCAGCTTTATATGCATTACTAGCAAAGGCTCATATGCATAAATATGGAACTACTAGGGAACATCTTTCAGCAGTTTCAGTCAAAAATCATCGTCATGCTCTTAGCAATTCAAAAGCACATTTTAAAAAATCATTTACTTTGAAACAGGTAAGCGAGAGCTCGATGGTGGCGGATCCACTAAGATTACTCGATTGTTCGCCGGTTTCAGATGGGGCAAGCGCGGTAATTTTAAGTACAAAAAATTCGGGCAAATTATTGGATGCAAACAAGGCAGGCGGTGATAACAAGGCAAGTAGTGGTGAAATAGATTATAAAAACAAACCAAAAATTATTGGTTTTGGTCACGCTCAAGATTATCTTAGTTTGGCAAAGAGAAAAAGTCTTACAAGTTTAAGTGCGACAGTCAAAGCCACAAGAAATGCGTTTAAACAGGCTAATATTAATCTGCAAGCCTGCAATAGTTTGCGGAGTACTGCAGGAACCAGAGTCAAGTTTACCGCGAAAGATATTGAGGTTGCCGAAGTTCATGATTGTTTCACTATTGCGGAGATTTTGGCGATTGAGGATTTGGGTTTTTTCAAAAAAGGTGGTGGTGGTCAAGCAACACTTGAGGGAAAAACCACTTTTGGTGGAAAAGTTTTAATTAATCCTTCTGG
>Ga0180007_10002809_pt1 | contig 20171 bp, 18 predicted proteins | sample MM_PC_MetaG_FD_121122 | JGI IMG/M metagenome (GOLD analysis project Ga0180007, IMG submission 121122) | Groundwater microbial communities from the Aspo Hard Rock Laboratory (HRL) deep subsurface site, Sweden - MM_PC_MetaG | ecosystem: Environmental > Aquatic > Deep subsurface > Groundwater... | reverse complement strand
TGTCTGGGTCACACACCCCAATTCCCTGATAAAATTCCTTACAATTAGAGGGCATTAAAGGTTTTCTTTTAAAATTCCAATCCAACTGGTTTTTTATATAACCTTGTTTTATTTGGGGCCTATTTTTTTTATTCCAATCGTAAATCCTTTTTTCAAGCTCTTCTTTATCCATTCCAACAGAACGGAATAAATTTATCAATGCAAAAAGAGCTCTGTGCTGGCCATCTGCTAATCCTTTTAAAATATTATTTACACAAGGGGGGAAGTTTTTATCAGAAAAATTGTCTAACTTTATTGGTTTAAAATCTGTCTTTTGTGTGGCCTCTTGTTTTGGAATTTGCTTGTGCCAGTCTAAAGCTTGTGTTAAAAGCTCTTTAGCTTCATTTTCTCTTGATTCTGGCATAAAATTTCTTATTTTTACCTTCATAGGATCTGCATCTTTAATGTCAAAATCCTTTACTTCTAAAGCATTTACAACAACACTTGCTAAAGCAGTTTTTTCATGCAAAGAATAAGGAGTTCTAAATAAGTGTCTTGGAGAAACAAGAATTAAATCAGGCATGACTTCTTTTGGGGCTTCAAAGTCTTTAATGTATTTATTTGGTTTTAAAAAATTAGAAATAGCATCAATAAGAGGCCCTTTTATTTGCACACTAAGATATTTTAAAATTATTCTTGGCCATTGAGGAAACATATCTGAAGTTTTCATTTCTCCAACTTTTTTTGGAAAAGCCTTCCAAGGAATAAGAATATGAAACCCTTTGCTTCCTGAAAATTTCACCCCAATATTCCTTATTCCATGGAACCTTAATACTTTAATAATCAGCTCAGCCATAATTTTACTATAATCAAGATATTTACTATCAATATCCATTAAAAAATCCCATCCCTTTCTTAATTCATTAAGCTGTGTTTCTGACATGCCTGTTGAAAGCTGTAAAGGGTCTTTCCAAAGTTCTTCTGAGCAATGAAAAGAGGTTGCCCCTTTTTTCACAAGTTCAAAAATATCTCCTTGATACTGGAAAGAATCTGGCCTTTTGCCAAAACTATCCAGCATAAAACGCGGGACTGTCTCTCTTTGATTGCAAAATTCAAAAATAGCTTTTTGGATGTCTTTACGAGAATAATAAAGTTGTGTAAGTTTTCTAATTCTTTGTTCTTTGAAAGATTTGGATTGCATTTTAAAGGTACTCCCTAATAAATATTTTCATAGAATGCACTACAGCAGAATCATCTTTTATTAATTCTTTTAACTCTTGTTTTGAAAACCATTTCAATTCTGCTACTTCATCTTTTTTAATTTTAAATTCATTAAGGGGCTTATTTATTTTTAATAAAAACCATTGTGTAAAATGATTATGAGGAGATTTAACCCTCTGTTTAACCACCTTCTTGGGATTAGTATTAGTTAAACCAATTTCTTCTTTAGTCTCTTTAATAATATTTTGTTCATAACTTTCTCCTTTATCAATTGTTCCAGCAACAGCGGGCCCCCACATTCCAGGATCATTTTTTTTTGTAACAGCTCTTTTTGCTAATAAAACTTGGCCTTTAGAATTTTCAATCCATAATCCAGCAACTCTATAAATATCATTCTTAGTCAATGTTCCTCTCTCTTTATAATCAATAATTTCATCTTTCTCATTTACAATTGTAATTTTTTCCATTTTACCCCTTGATTATTTTGACAAAAACTTTTCTTTTTCTTGGACCATCAAGTTCTAAGAATCCAATCCCCTGCCAGGTTCCTAGCAAAAGTTCTGCATCTTTAATAATTATGGTCTCGCTTGGCCCAATTAAAGCTGCTTTAATATGTGCATGAGCATTATTATCAATTTTATCATGTTTATAACCATCATGTAAAGGAATAATATCATTTAGTTTCTTTGTTATGTCTTCACAAACAAAAGTATCATAATTCTCATTAATTAAAATTCCTGCAGTAGCATGTGGAGTATAAACAAGGCAGATTCCCTCTTTAATTTCTGAATCCTTTACTATCTTTTTTACCTTTTCTGTTATATCAATCAGCTCTTGGGATTTAGAAGTGGCTATTTCAAACTCCTTTAACATTCTAATTAAAAGAGTGAAATGTTTAAATAATTACCTCCTCTCTATAACAATAATACTTAAAAGATATCACATATTGTAAAAAAGATGCGAGTTAAACTTGAAAATCCAGGCGCTTTGACAAGGGCTATAGAACTTATCTCAGAGCTTGTCACAGAAGTAAGAATAAAGATTAATGAGTTTGGTTTGTCAATTACTGCTATGGATCCTGCAAATGTGGCAATGGTGGGATTTAAACTTCCAAAAAGCTCTTTTAGCCAGTTTGAGGCTGGAAATGAGGTTTTAGGAGTTAATCTTGATAATCTTAAAAGAATCTTAAAAAGGGCAGGTGCTGGCTCTTCTGTAATTTTAGAAAACAAAGAAAACCTCTTGAATATAGAGATTCAAGACAGGATAAAAAGGAACTTTAGCCTTGGTCTTATTGAAATTGAATCTGGAGAAATTGATTTTGAAGCAAAAGCTGGAAGAATGGAATTTACTTCAAAAGTTGAAATGAATTCTGTGGATTTTATAGACTCTATTGAGGACTGCGCTATTGTTGCAGATGCATGCTCTTTTTTAATAGAAGGAGGCAGGTTTATTCTTGAAGCAAAAGGACTAAATTCTGCAAGGTCTGAGTTTTCAGGAGATGAGGCAAAAATACAAGCAGAAAACTGCAAAGCCAGATATAGCCTTGAGTATTTGCAAAAATTCACAAAAGGGGCTAAGTTATGTGAAAAAACTTATTTGAATTTTGCAGAAGACCATCCTTTAAAGATTGATTTTAAGATTCCTGGAATGGAATTGAGCTTTGTTCTTGCTCCAAGAGTTGAGACCGAAGACTAGCAATTTAGCAAATTAGAGGGTATTAATTAGAATTGCTGGTCTGAGTAGGGGGTTATGTGGTCAGAAACTTTTAAAAACTAATTAATCCTTATAAATTATAATTAATATAAAATAATGATTATGATAAATAATCTTTGTAAATTAAGACTAAGTATTAATAATCTTTGCTAAGCTAATGAAAAAAGAACAAAAACTTAAAAAATTTTTATTGGAAATACCCGAAGAAATTTGGGAAAAATGGAAAGATACAGTTCCTCGTTCTATTTCCTTAAATAAAGCCTTAATTGTCCTTCTTAAGGCAGAAAGTAAAAAAAATGAAAAGAATTAAAAATGAGTTTGAACTAAGACGTTGGTTCAGAAAAAACCATAAGAAATTAGGTTTTTCAAAGATCATTAAGGAAAACTCTAAGAACTTCCCAGACTTTATAATGTTAGAAAATGGAAAAGAGGTTAAAATAGAATTAGAAATGAAATCTTCTAATTTTAGATTACATAAACACCCCATAGAAAAAGTGGACAGAGTTATATGTATAGAAAAAGATATAGATCTTAAGGTTCCTATTCTTGTGTTAGATAACTTCAAGAAGATAAGTTTTGATAAAAAATCTCCTTATTCTATTGATACTCAAATTCTCAATTTACTTAAAAAAGAGAAGATTATGACTAGTTCAGAAATAGCTAAAAAACTAAATTTAAATTGGAATACTGCTGATAAATGGCTTTTAGAGCTGGTCATTGATGGTAAAGTTGAGAGAATTAAAAAAAAGGGAGTAACACTATGGAAGATAAAATGAATAATTTATTCTCGCACAAACGCTCGCAAGTAACCATCTTCATAATAATTGGAATTATCGTTGTTGCAGTAATTCTTTTATTTTTGATTCTTAGAGGCGAAACAGGACCAGATATAAATGGCAAACCAGAAGAAAATCCAGAAGCTTTTTTACAAGAGTGCTTAATAGATGAAGTGTATTCAATAATAGACCTTATTCTTATGAATGGAGGGTATATAAATCCAGAATTTTCTTATTTTTGTCTATTTGAAGATGAACTTTATCCTCAAGATCCTCAAGACTTTAGTTATTTATGCTATACTGAAAGAAACGATATTCATCCTTGTTTTATTCAAGAACCAGTGATTTGGGAGCATATCGAAGAGGAAATTGAAAACTACTTAAGAGAAGAGGGTATTGTTGAGGGATGTTTTAATGATTTGACTAATAGTTTGCAAAAACAAGGTTATGTTGTTGAGGTAAGAAAGTCTGTTAGTAGTTTTTTTAATGTCACCTTAAATTTAGATAAAATAATTATAAGAATAAATGCTGAATTAACACTCACTAAGTCAGGAGAAACCTCAAAAGAAAAAGATTTTATAATAAATGTGCCAACAAAATTAGGAGAAATCATCTTTTTTCCAGTATCAATAATCTTAGGAAAAGAGGCAAGTTCAGCATGTGGATTTGACATTACTGACCTTGATTACTTGAATGATGATTTTAACATAGATAAATTCGCAGCAGGAAGCGGAGAAGAGATTTATTGGATTGAGCATAGGGAAAGTAAAGAAAAATTTGAGTTTGCAGTAAGAAGCTGTGTTTATCCTCCTGGTTGGGTTGGATAAAAAGATTAAATGATAAAAAAATCAAATAAAAAAGTGCAGATGATTTTAGTACTAGGAGTTTTATTGCTAATAGTGTTAATTGGAATTGCTTCTGCTATAGAAGGATGTTGTGAGAAAAAGTTAAATGATGGATGGTGTGTAATGGCTGATTCAAGCAATTGCGATCCTGATCCAAATTATCATTTCTCTCCTAGCATATGCGAAAACACAGATTATTGTGAGTCTGGGGTTTGTTATCATGAGCGTACAGGCATTTGCTCTCCAAATAGCCATGAAGCAACATGTAAAGCTCAAAATGGAGAATGGAGTAAATTAGATTCTTTTGGAAGATGTAAAATTGGATGTTGTTTTTTAGCAACAAACACCAAACCAACTACTGAAAAACAATGCGAATTTCTTAGTGAACAACTTGGAATGAGACTTGATTTTGATGATTCTATTCCAGAAAATGAATGCAGGTTTTATTCTTATGAAAAAGGAGCATGCATTCTTTTTAATTCTGGCTGTAAATTCACTACAGAAAAAGATTGTTTAGAAGAGCTAAATGGCATAAAATTTGAGCAAGACATGTTTTGCTCTGATAAGGATTTAGAAGAAGCTTGGGGGTATAATTATACAGCAGAAAATTACACAAACTGTGTTGCTGGAGAAGAGGATATTTATTATTTTGATGACCATAATAATCAAGAAGGAGTAGCAATAGATTGTGAGCCAAATGGGCAGGCAGCATGTGCTCTTGATGAGCAAGGAGAGCCTTATTGTAAAAACTTAAATTGTGAAGAAGGGCAGGCAGCAGAAGAATTTTATGCTATTCACAACAGGTATCCTATAAACAATGAAAGCTGGTGTGTATATGATGCATATGTTGGAGATGGAAAAGATGTTGCTGGCTCAAAACACTGGCAAAGATATTGTGAAAGAGGGAAAATAAAATCAATTGCTTGTGGAGGAGATTATAGAAGAGAAATTTGTGCTGAAAAAATACAGGGGGCTACAGTAGGTCCTCCAACTAATGTAATTGATAGCGCTGAGAATGAAGGGAACTTATTTTGTCCAGCAAACTTTGAGATTTGTGGAGCTCAAAATAATCCTTATACGAATGATGTATTAGATAAAATTTGGTGCTGTCCAACACAAAAAACAGTAGATTATACTAATAAAAAAATAATTGATAGCGCTGAGAATGAAGGGAACTTATTTTGTCCTTCTGGTTTTGAGATTTGTGGTGCTCAGAATAATCCTTATACGAATGATAAATTTGATAAAATTTGGTGTTGTCCAAAAAATGATATTGATAAGGAAGCAATTTCAACAGCCCAATGCAGGCCTAATTTAGGAGGTTTATGTTTTGGAGTGGATAGTGAAGCAAAATGCAAAGACCTAGATGATTGCAAGTGGCAGGTTGTTAATATTGATGCCCAATTTATTTTTGGGGCATGTGTACCTAAATTTCCAATAGGATTTAATTTTAGTTCTAGCAACAAAACCTTAAATGGAGAAGATGTGTGCAAGCTCGCAACTACAAAATGCATAATGCAGTATACAAAACCATTTGTAGGCAGTTGGCATTGCATAAATAATTGCAAATGCCAAAATGTGGAATTTATTCGGCAAATGAATGAGCTTTGTATTTCTTTAGGAGATTGTGGAGCTTATATTAATTTTGTTGGAAATGGAACAGACAGCTATAAGGTAACTGGAGAAACTGACCTAGTTTGGAAATATGTATGTGATGGTGTTGATATATGTAATTATTATGGAAATAATCTTGGTTTACTCATAATTAAAACAATATGCTTAGACAAAGGAACTTGTGTTGGCGCAGATGATCCTAGAGTAGTAAAAGGAAGGAGAACAGAGGATATTCAACAGAACAAAAAGTATTTTATACTTAACGGGGAAGAAGACATTATATGGGAAGCTTATCTTGATTATCTTGACCCTGATAAAAAACCAAATATTGTAGGAGTAAACACTCCAAAATGGCTGACTATTATAAGAGAGGTTGGCTCTTGGATAGGAAAATTAAAAAAAGTAGGCACAATTAAACATTCTTATCTGACTGGGGGGGGAAAGAAGGCTAAGTCTGTAACATTTGAATGCTTGCCTTGGAAACCTCCTTATGGAGGAGAAGATTGCGATAAATGCAATGGAGACCCTTTAAAACCATGTTCAGAATACAGGTGTCAAAGTTTAGGAACAGCTTGTAAACTAATAAAACTTCCCTATTATGAAGAAAATCCAGAATGCTATAATACACATGCAGATGATTTTGATCCTCCTATAATAACTTTTGATAAGGTTGAGCTTGGTTATAAAGACAGTTCAACTAGTAATGGAGCAAGCATTAAAACTTATCCTGATAATAAGTGTGTTTATAATTATAGTCAAATAACTCTCTCAGTAAAAACAAACGAGGCTGCTGAATGTAGGTGGAGTCTTGGCCCAGAAAACACATTTGAATTAATGCCTCCAGGAAGTTTTGATGAAGGAAATCAGTGGGCATTAACTCATGTCATAACAGATGCAAATATTTATGACACTGACGGCATGTTTGAGATGTATATTAAGTGTATAGATATAGCTGGAAATTGGGGGGATAATTTTGTAATAGATTTTTGCTTAAGAGCTCAGCCAGATTGGAGAGAACCAACTATAACAAGTGTAGAACCTGAAAGTGGAAGCTATCTTAAATTAGGGGAAACAGAAAAAGAAATTATAATTTATATTGATAAACCTGCGCAATGTAGATATGAAGTATATCCTAATACTCTTTATGAGGCTATGAGTGGAGAAATGTTATGTAATAATGAATATGAAGAGGGAGATGAATATGTTCCAGAATGGTTTTGTGTTACTACACTTACAGGCTTAACTGAATCTATTAATAGGGTTTATTTTAAGTGTAATGACAGTTCTGGAAATATTATGCCAAACGATTATCCTTATAGATTATTAGAAACAAGAGAAGAATTGATAATAAGGTCTATTTCTCCTGAAAATGGAGAGATTATAGAAACAAAGAAAATTAATGACTACAACCCTTTTATTTTAAGAGTAGAAACAGAAGGGGGGGCTAAAAATAATGGAGAATCCAATTGCACATGGGAAACTTGGTTTGGACAAACATTTAGCTGGGATCATTTTTATGAAAAACTCTCAGCCCATCACACCTATAACTTTACAACTATTGGCAATGGCACTTTTGCGTTTAACATAACTTGTGAAGATATTGCAGGAAATACTGCAAAAGATTCAACACAATTTACAATAGCTGTTGATAAAGAGCCCCCAAGACTTGAAAATACAAGCATTGAGGATGATATATTTAAATTTTTCACAGATGAAGATGCAGCCTGCTTTTATAGAGCAAGTGAAAATAGAGAAGATGAAAATTGTTTATTTGATTTAGATGCTAACGATGAAGGAACAGAAGATATAACTGTGGGGGATTTTTGGAACCAACACACAATTACAGAATTTAGCAAGAGAAAATATTATTATGTGAGATGTGTGGATGAGTGGGAAAATGAGGGATGTGTGCTTATTATTGAACCTACAGATATTAATAATAGAGAACCTCCAAAAATAATAAGAGTAAGGCATAGCACAGATACAAACCAGCTAGTCATAATTACAAATAAAGATGCTTTATGCTATTATAAAACAGATGGTTGTGGTTTTAGTGTAAATGCTCTTGGATCTGAAGGGATTAAACTGACTTGCAATGATGATTATTGTGAAATACACTCAGTAGCATGGAATCCTGACATAATATATAATATAAAATGTATAGATAGTTGGGGAAACAGCAATTCTGGGTGTGCTATGACAGTTAGACCTTCAGAATTTATATAAAATAAATTTATAAAAGACAAAAGACTAAGAACAATATGGAAAAGATGGTGAATAAATTTTTACCAAAGGCAAAGGTTGGTCAAACTACAATTTTCATAATAATTGCAGTGATAATTGTAGCTTTGGCAGTTTTAATTTATGTTTTTAGAGCAGAAATAGGGGATACCCTAGGCCTTGTAGAAAAAAACCCTTCTGATTTTATTCAGAGTTGTTTACAAGATGAAATTACAATTTTTGTTGACACTCTTTCTTTACAAGGGGGCTCTTTAGAGCCAGAACACTATATAGCATACAACGGAGAAAACATCAATTATCTTTGTTATACTAATGAGTATTATTTGACTTGTATTGTACAAGAGCCAATGCTAAAACAGCATATTGAAAATGAAATAAGAACAGCTACAAGACCTTTGGCAAGAGATTGTTTTGAAGAGCTTAAAGAAAATTATGAGAATAGTGGTTATAGCGTTAATATGAAAAGAGGAGATGTCAATGTTGAGTTGCTGCCAAAAAGAATTGTGACTACTTTAAACTATTCTCTCACCTTAACCAAAGGAGACTCTTCTGAAACACATGAAAAATTTAGTGTAGTCCTTTACAATAATCTTTATGAATTAGTAAGTATTGCAAATAGCATAATAGAGCTAGAGACCACTTATGGAGATATTGAAACTACTACCTACATGACCTTATATAAAGACCTTAAAGTTGAAAAAAAGAAACAGACAGATGGAACAACAATTTATATTTTAACTGATAGAAACACAGAAAATAAATTCCAGTTTGCTTCAAGGAGTGTTGCATTACCTCCAGGATATGGAGATTAAGATGAAAAAAAAATTAAACTCAAAAGAAATAATTAAAAAAATAGAGGGAAAAAAAGAAGAAATTAGTAAATATGGAGTTAAAAAAATAGGGATATTTGGATCCTTTGCAAAAGACAGCCAAAAGAAAAAAAGTGATATAGATGTTCTTATAGTTGTAGATAACCCCAAATTTGATGATTATATGGACTTAAAAATTATGTTAGAGAAATTGTTTAAGAGAAAAATTGATCTTGTTATAGAAAAAGACCTTAAATCAGAATTAAATTATGTGAAAAAAGAAACTAAATATGCAAAGCTATAAAATTTACTTAAAAGATATTTTAGAAGCAATAAATAAAATAGAAAAATCTCTGGAAAGATTAAGCAAAGAAGAATTCAAAAAAAATGTTGATAAAGTAGATGCAACTATTATGAGAATCCAAATAATAGGGGAAAGCATCAAAAAACTCCCAGGAGAATTCAAAGGTAAATATAAAGAAATTGAATGGGAAAAAATTGCTAAAGCTAGAGACATTATAAGTCATGCTTATTTTAAAGTTAATTTAGACATTATCTGGGATTTAATAAAAAATAAACTACCAAAATTAAAAGAGCAAATTATTAAATTACAATGAATAAAAAAATATTATTGATAATTTTTCTTGGAGTTTTTTTAATTGGGATTATGCCTAAAATTAGCCCTGTTGGACAGATTTCTTATTGCTGTGAAAAAAATGTAGATGGTTTTTGGTGTTTAAATGAGGAAGATCCTGCAAGGTGTGATGCAACAGGAGACTTGCATAGTCCTGTGCCAACCTCTTGCAGCTCTACTTATTATTGTCAGTTAGGTTGCTGCTTTAACAGCCAGGAAGGGACTTGCATGCCAAATACTCCTCAAAGAGTGTGTGATGCAAAAGGGGGTGCGTGGGACTCTCAGGCTAATTGTGATATCCCTCAGTGCTCATTAGGTTGTTGCATTATTGGCAATCAGGCAGGATTTATAACACAAACCAGATGCAAAAGGCTTTCTTATCTTTATGGGATAGAAAACCAGTTTAGAACAGACGTGACAAATGACTTAGAGTGTTTTGCTTTAGGGGGTGCCAAAGATGTTGGTGCTTGTGTCTTTGAAAGAGATTATGAAAAAACTTGTGAAATGAAGACCAGAGAAGAATGTACAGCATTACAGAATACAGAGGGAGAAACTGTGACTTTTCATAAGGATTTTTTATGCTCTGCTGAAACCTTAGGAACTAATTGCGGGCCAACAAAAAAAACAACTTGTGTTGAAGGAAGAGATGAAGTTTATTATTTAGACAGCTGCGGAAACATAGCAAATATTTATGATTCTACAAAACAAAATGATAAGGACTATTGGGCACACATTTATAGCAAAGAAAATAGCTGTGATGATGAAAATGGAAATAAAGGCTCTCCAACATGCGGAAATTGTGATTATTATTCTGGAAGCATTTGCAAAACTTATGATAAAAACAAAGATGATAATTCCCCACAAAATGGAGATAACATATGCAGGAGTTTAGATTGTGAGTTTGAAGGGGAAATTTATAAGCATGGAGAAACTTTTTGTGCCACAAATGCTAGAAAAAATGAACTAGCATTTTATCCTGGAGCTGAATTTTTTAGATTAGTTTGTTTTAATAATAAAGTCACTATTGAACCTTGTGCTGCTTTTAGACAAGAAGTTTGCGTTCAGACAGAAGTTAATGGATTTAAGGCAGCAAAATGCAGGGCAAATCTTTGGAGAGATTGTATTGCACAGCCTTCAAAAGAAGATTGTGAAGATAAAGAGTTAAGAGATTGCATTTGGGCAAGAACTGGAAACAAATATGAAAATAAGTCAGATGTCTGGGTATGTCTTCCAGAATTTCCTCCTGGGCTTGAATTTTGGGGAGGAGAAGAGGACACAGAAGCAGAAAAAATCTGCAAAGTAGCAGAACAAACCTGTGAAGTCACATTTGAGAAAAAAGGCTGGGATGCTTTAACAAAACAAGGAGAGTGGAAATGCATACAAAATTGCGAGTGCTGTATTAATGACCCTGATGGAGATGGCACAGATGACCATAAAGGATGCACTGGAGAAAAGTGGAGTTTTCATGAAGCATTTTGTGAAGCTCTTGGAGATTGTGGAAGCAAAGTCAATTATGAAAACCTAGAAGGAAAAAACTCTAATGAGGAATTAAGAAAAGAAATAAAATGATAAAATTTGGAAAATGATAAAACATAAACAAAACAAAAAACACAAAGTAATTGTGTTTTCACAAATAATAATCCTTATAATTGGGATAATTGCAATTGGTTATGCTCTTGGAAGCAATATTAGAGAAGTAGAAGCTTTTTTTGGGGGATGGGGACTTAATCTATTCCCTAACCTCAACTTTTCTGGATTGACAGCAGGAGAAGGAACTGGATTAAGTGCTGGAGGAACAAGTGCTATTGGAAAAATTGCAGGGGGGCTGTATCATGCAGTAGAAGCTCCTGCAAAAGCAGCTGAGGCACTTGGAAAAGGATTTACAAAACTTTTTCATATTAATAGTGTTAACTGGGGGAGTATTGCAACAACAGCTGTCTGGGCTGCTGGTATTTATTTTGGAGTCAAGCATATTCTTCCGCTTTTAGGATTTAAACAAGGAGAAGCAGATGCTCTTGCAAATGCTGCTGCTGCAGGATATGTGGCAGGAAAGATTGCACTGAAGATTCTGCAGGCAAGCCCTTATTTTAGTGTTGGATTAGGTATTATTGTTGGGGTTATAGTTTTTCTTGCAACTTATAAAAAACAAGATACAAAAACATTTACTTTTATATGTGACCCTTATATTGCAGTTTCAAAAGGAGAGAAGTGTGATTTGTGCAATAAGCAAGGTATAATTCCTTGCACAGAATATCAGTGCAGAAGCCTAGGACAGGCTTGTGAAATAGTTAATAAAGGCACAACAGAAGAGCAGTGTGCATGGGAAAGTAGAAATGATATTACCCCTCCAATAATTAGTCCATGGGTAGAAATTTTGCCAAACAAATTTAAGTATGTTCCAGACAATAGTATAAATCCTCCTGATAGTGGAGTTTTTATTAAATATGACAATAAAGAATGTATTCCTGCCTTTACTCCATTTAAGTTTGGAATAACTGCAAATGAATTAGTAAGCTGCAAAATTGATGTTAAAAGAGGAGCAACTTTTGATGAAATGATAGATTATATGGGAGGAAGCAACATGTTAAAATACAATCATTCTCAATCAATGACCTTGCTTAGTTCAGAAGCACTAAGCGGAGAAAACATAACTCTTGAAAATGGAGGAGACTTTGCAGTGTTTGTAAGATGTGTTGATGTAAATGATAATCCAAAATCAGATTCTCCTTCTAAAAGCTTTGTATTCAAATATTGTGTAGATGAAGGACCAGACACTTCTGCACCAGTAATAATGGGGACAAATCCACTAACTAATACTGCCATAGCTTACAATCAAAGCTCAATAAATATAGAGCTTTACACTAATGAGCCTGCAGAATGCAGATGGACTTATGATACAGATAAGGCTTTTGATATTATGGCTGGTAAAATGCAATGTGCAATAAACCCTTTTGAAATGAGTGCACAAATGCTTTACAAATGCACTGCAACCTTAACAGGATTGCAAAGCAGACAAGAAAACAAGTTCTATTTCAGATGCAAAGACAAACCAGGACAAACAGAAGACAGATATGAGATGCAAACAGGTTATGAATTTATTTTGCAAGGCACAGAGCCTTTGGTTATTGAGGATTATGGACCAACAGGAACTATAAAGGGCTCTGCAGAAGTGGTAGAAGTCACTTTAATTGCTGAAACTGCTGCAGGAGCAAATGAAGGAGAAGCAACTTGCTTTTACTCTGATTCTTGCTGGGATGTTGATAGAAGCAAAACCAAATTTAGCCAGTTCCTTTATGCAGAGGGTAAACCTTCTTATACACACATCCAGGACAATATTTGGGTAACTCCTGGAAAATATACTTGCGTGATAAAATGCAGAGATGACGGAGGAAATATAGACCAAGTAGAATTTAAATATGAAATTGAAGTTGATACAAGCATTCCAAAAATTGTGAGATTTTATCAAGAAGGTGGAAAATTAAAAATTGTCACAGACGAGAAAGGAAGCTGTGCTTATAGTTATGATGATTGTTATTTTTATTTTAATGATGGGTTGAACATGGACAGTATTGATGGTTTTGAGCACTTTACAACCTGGAACACTGAAAAGACTTATTATATAAGATGCCAAGACCAATATCAGAATTCTCTTGATTATGGACAGTGTAGTATTATGGTGAGGCCTTTTGACACTTATTCTGGAGAATAAGTTCAAATTTATTTTTTAATTAATAAAGTTTAATAAGGATTAGTTCTTTAATGTTTTTATGAAAATACGAGGTGAAAAATCAACTCGCGCCCTGACGTCAGTTATTGATACAAATATTTGCCTAAAGTCAAAACGCTCAACTCACGCTTACACTCGTAATTACATAAATAATTTAGTCTCGCACAAACGCTCGCAAATGAAAATATCTTTTGGCATGATATTTTCAATAATCCTTATTATAGCATTTATTGCTTTTGCTTTTTATGCAATTAAACTTTTTTTAGGAGTCAGTGATGAGGCAAAAATTGGAAAGTTTATTGAGAATTTAAGAGGAGATGTAAATAGATTATGGCAATCCTCTCATGCATCTCAGGTTTTTACATATGAATTGCCAAACAAAGTAGAAAAAGTGTGTTTTGTGGAGAATGGCTATAAGAATCTTGCTTTTATTCCTCGTGAATCAAGCAGTTTTATAGAGGTAAATATAACTCATTTTGATATTGCAAAAACTTTAGATGAATCTAATGAAAACAATGTAGATGATGGGTTAGAAAAGCTTGGAGAAGGGCTTTGTTTTGAAAATAATGGAAAAATAAACATACTTTTGAAAAAGGATTATGGAGAAGAAAAAGTTTATGCTAGGATACCTTAATAAGAACAAAAAAGCATTTATGCAAATGCCTTTTGCCTGGATGTTTGGGCTTATTGTGGGAGCAATTATCCTTTTTTTAGCAATCTATGCTGCCATTCAGCTTGGAGGAGTTGGAAAAACAGAACAAGATGTTATCACAAGCAAAGATCTTGGAATCCTCTTAAATCCTCTAGAAATAGGATTTGAAACAGGCAAGACAACTCTGTTAAGTTTGCCTAAAGAAACAAGGATTTATAGTTTATGCCAAAAACCAGATGAATATGAAGAATTTGGAAGGCAAAAATTCAGGATTTCTCAACAAAGTTTTGGAAAATGGTCTGATACTTATTTAGATGTGAGTTTTTTTAATAAATATGTATTTGCTCCTGTTCCTGCAGAAGGAAAAAATTTCATGATTTTTTCAAAACCTTTTGAATTTCCTTTTAAGGTTGCAGACCTCACATTTATTATTCCTTTAGAAAAGTCTTATTGTTTTGTAAATGCTCCTGAAAACATCACAGATGAAATACATAACCTAAAACTAACTGAAAATATTAAAAATGTAATAAATAAAGACTTATGCGGAGAAAGAGAAACAGTTTACTTTTCTCCTAGCTGTGCACACAGTAAACCAGGCTATAACACTACTGTTTGTTTAAAAGAGAAAACTATTTACAACAGCTCTGGAGAAGATTCTGGCTTTGAAGGAGAGGCATTAATGTATGCAAGGATTTTTTCAGAACCTATTCTTTATGAATGCCAAGTAAATAGAATAATGGCTAGGGTAAACACTTTAATTAAGTTATATGAAGAAAAAGCAAATTTTATTGCAGGAAGAGGATGTTATTCTAGTCTTGCATTAGACAACTTTAGATTAGAAATTGGAGCAGTTATTGCTGAAGGTTCTTTTATGATTAAACAAACAATCCCAAGCATGCAAAACATTAAAAAAAATAATGAGGGGGCTAATTGTCAATTATGGTAAATAAACCTTTTTGGAAAAGGTTTCCAAAACCAACAAGGGAAAAAGGTTTCCAAACCAATAAAGAAAAGATGATAAAATTAAATAATAAAAGAGCACAGATGAAAATACAGCAAACAGCATTTTTACTAATAGCTGTGACTTTGTTCTTTGTGTTAGTTGGAATTTTTGTCTTGAGTTTTAAAATGTCAGACTTAAAAAAATCTGCAACTTTGCTTGAAGAAAAAAATGCCATACTTTTGGTTTCAAAACTTGCAAATTCTCCTGAATTCTCATGTGGAAATGCCTTTGGCATTAATAGAATAAACTGCATTGATGCAGATAAGGTAATGATGCTTAAGAAGCTTTCAACTACTTATAGAAGATTTTGGGGGGTTAATAATATAGAAATAAGAAAACTCTACCCAGAGTCTGCTGATAGAGAATGCACAAGGGAAACATACCCAGAATGCAATATAATAAACATTTGGCCAAGAATTACAGGAGAAAACTATACTGCAATAGATAATTTTGTATCTTTATGTAAAAAAGAGTCTAAAAACAACCAAGTTTATGATAAATGTGAATTAGCTTTGTTAATGGTAGATTATGAGGTAATACAATGATAAAAAATAAGATAAATAAAAGAGGAACTCACACTTTGACATCGGTTATGGATATAAATATTTATCCAAAGTCAAAACGCTCGCAGGAGCAAAAATGCAAGATTTTAGCAGCTAAGCCTAAGAAGGCTCAGGAAGAAATGGTGGGTTTTGGCTTGATTATGGTAGTGGTTATGGTGATTTTAATAATCTTTTTGTCAATATCTATTAACAAGGGAGATAGAGAGCCTATACAAAGCTATAAAGTAGAGGGATTTATTAATGCCTTGCTGCAGTATAATACAGATTGCTGGGATTCAAGAAAAGGATTTCTTTCAGTTAAAGACCTTATTTATCAGTGTGAGATATTAAAAAAATGCTCTGATGGTAGTGATAGTTGTGGTGTGCTTAAGGATACTTTAGGGAATATTATTAATGTTAGTTGGAGTGTTGGAGAAGATACTTCTATAAAAGGCTATTTGTTTAATCTAAGCAAGGACGGAATAGAGATTCAAGGAATTCAGTTTGAATATGGGAATAAAACCTATGACTCTTTAGGCACTTCTGAAAATCTTGCTAGAGGAGTAGAAATAAAGTTTGTAGTTTATTATTAGTTACTACATTTTTAAGTGAATAGTAATTGTGTCCACTACAATTACTGGTTTATGCCTTATTCTTTTCTTAGTAGTTTCTTCAATAAGCTCTATGAACCCAAATCTTTCTAAAAGCTTTAAATCATCATTTACAGATTTACAACCCCTTCCTAGGATTTTAGCCAAATGGTATATAGAAGAGGGTTCTTTGTGCTTTATAACATGTAAAATTCGTGCTTTTTCATTACTTAAAAGCTGTCTTAGAGCTAAAACTCCTTCAAAATCATAGTCTTGTTTTGAGACTCCTGACTTTTTAAATATAGAAAATGTTCCTTTTGACTGTGAAATTGTTATTTCTCTTATCTTAGATTTGACCATTTAAAAACGTCTGTGGGCTTGGGGTTGGTATTTTTGTTATTTTTAATTCTGGTTTTGAAAACCTTTTTCCTTAACATTTTGGGAACCTTTTAAAAAAGGGTTCATTTCCCTTTGAAAATATATCTATCCTTTTATAATAGATATGTGGAAACATATCTATTATGGATATAGTATATTAAAGGTAATATATTATAAATAAATACCTTATATTAATAAATCTTTTGTTTTTAGAATGTATAGAAAGGTGTATTAATAAGATAGTGACACCAAAACCTTTATAAATAAAACCATGAAAAAAGGAGTAATTAAGTGAAAAAGGGTAAAAAGAAGGGATAAGCTTTTTAAAGGAAAACTCGTTTTTGTAATGCACCTTGGGGTGCTCTAATAGGGATTTCATGTTCACAAAACCTAATGGTTTCCCTATACGATTAGGTTTAGTGGGGTTGTCTTAGACACCATAATCAAGAGAGGTGAAAGGAGGATTTAAAATAATGAAATTTAATTTTAAAAAAATTTCAGCGATTGCAACTAGTGTATTAATGGTTGGTTTTACCTTTGGAGTCGTTAGTGCTGCAAATTATCCAGCCCCTTTTGTTGAAGGGAGTGCTACAAATGTAGCAGTTGTTTTTGGTACAGGTGCAGGAGTTTCTTCTATAGATCATATTGAAGCTACAAATATCTTCAGTGATTTGCAATCTCGTACAACTGGAACTAGCTCAACTGATGCAAGTATAATTGGAGGAGATTCCAGAAGCTTAAATAGTGGTTCTGACCGTCTTTACTTAAATGATGATTTGGGTGAAAACGTCCAAACATTAACCAAAGATGATTTAGCTACTGTTTTAGCAGATGGTACTTTTACAGATGATGACGGCACTGATTATGACTACTCTCAAACAATCACTGTTGGAGCTACAAACACTTTCAACGAGTTTGAGTTTGGAAATTCTGATAATGATTATGATGACCCAACATTAATGCTTGCTTTTGAAACATCAGCAAACCCTATTTACAATTTAACAATTACCTTTGATAAGACTTGCAACTTAAGCGCAAGTACATCTGAGGGTGAAGAAATTACCCTATTTGGTAAAATGTACACAATAGGAACTGCAACTGATGTAGACACTATTGTTTTGTTAGGAGGCTCTGAATCAACTTCAGTAAATGTTGGAGAAACAGTAACTGTTACTGTTGATGGAGTTTCTTATGATGTTTCTTTAACAGGCATTACTGATGCAACAACTGCTGTGGCAGCTGTGACTGTTAATGGAGAATCCAAAACTTTTACAGCAGGCCAAACAAAGACTTTAGGAGGCGTTGATGTATATGTTAAAGAGATTAACAGGTGGTCTGATAATAGTGGAGAAGTTAAAATACAACTTGGTGCAGATAAACTAACTTTTGAAGATGGAAATACTATTACATATGGTTCTTCAAACACAGAAATTGAAGGAACACTAATTGACTTAAATTCAGTTGGTGCATTTTCATCTATGACTATTGCTGTGTATGCTCCAGATAATGATGCAAATGACCTTCTTGTTGGAGAAACATTTATTGACCCAATTTTTGGCTCAGTAAAAATTGATTTTGCAAGTATTTATTATGGGCCTACATTTACAGCAGAAGAAGACACTGGAAGAACAGAGTTAAAGATGATTAGTGGCGGAGACAGAGAACTTCAATTGTATATGACTAATAAAAATGGATTAATAAAAACTCTTCCATTTGTGTACCAAGGAGGTTTGACAGATGATGCAAGCCAGCCTATTTATCTTGTTGAAGGAAAAACTATGGATTTGGATGATTACTTTATCTTAAATAGCGGGAACTATGAGCATTTTATGCAATTAACAAAAGTTGATGCAGATGCTTCTGGAGAAGTAAAGATAAAAGACTTGTTTACTGGTGAAACCCATACAACAGGAACACAATTAGACTTTACTGCTGCTGCAAGAACAATCACTATAAACAATCAAGTATACACTGTTACCCGTGTAAGTGATACAAGTGTTACTGTTACTTCAAGTGACTATGCAACAGGAAATGGTGTAAGAGCACTTTTCCCTTACTTAGAGCTTGATGCAGCTAATGACTATCCAAGAGTTGCTTTAACAGACGATGTGGCTGTTGGAAATAACGTATATACTACTACTAATGATGTAGCTGCATATAGTCCATTATATCAATTGCCAACAGGAAGTATTCAGTTTAGAATAAATGATAGTAATGTTGCTACTAATGCAACGCTTTCAGAAGCAGCATATCAAATAATTGATACATCTACTGGCTCATGGACAAATGTAAGTGCTTGGACTAGACTTAACGCTACAGCTCAGTACTCTTTCCCAGTAGGAGAAGCATATTATGCATTTAATCTTACTTTTGCATCAAATTCTACTGCAGGAAATGCTAGCCTTACTGTTGATTCTGTCGCATTTGATACTGTTTGGGCTGCACACACTACTGCTGTTGGAAAGCAAACTTATCCAGGAATAATGTTAGTGCAAGAAAAAGACAAATCAAATTCTGATAAGAAAAGTGTTGTGTTCTTTAATACAACAGATGATGCTGCATATTCAGAATTAGACACTGTATTGTTCTCAGACACTGTAAACACCGGATATGATACACAAGCTTGGGATGAGACTAAGTTAACTGGTTATATAACTAACTATGGAACTTATGTATTAAAAGATACAACAGACACCAACCAACATTTAGCAAGATTAACATATACATTTAACCAAATGTATGCTGATGTTTATTTTGCAGAAGAAGGAACAGTTATAACTCCTGGTTCAGGAGGCAGTACTGGAGGCACATTTACTGGTATTGTTGTAATGGATACAGAAGTTAGTTCTGTTGCTACTAAGAACCTAATTATTGTTGGTGGAAGCTGTATTAACTCAGCTGCTGCTGCTTTAGTTGGCGGGGCTTATTGTGGACAAGCTTGGACTGATGCTACAGGTATTGAAGCAGGCCAGTTCCTTATCAAAGGTTATACTGACAGTAGCTTAACTTCAGGTCTTGCTTTACTTGTTGCTGGTTATCACGTAGATGATACAAAGAATGCAGCAACATACTTGAGAAACAAAGTACCTGACACTAGTAGTACTTGGAAAGGCTCATCTGCAACAAACGCTGAATCATTTACAGTACCTGCGTAAATCCAAATTTTAATTTAATTTTTTATTTTTTGCTTTTTTTATTTTTTACTTATAGCTTGGCTTTTAGAAATATGCCTGCTATTATACAAATTTATTTAAATAGATCTTATGTGCTTGGGGCATATGGTATTAACACGAATTTCTGATATTAGAGAAATTGAAAGATTAGGTCTTTCTGCAATTGGAATTGCTTCTTTTTCTGAGGAGTCGGTTTCAGATCCTCGCAAAGGGGTTAAATTAGAGACCTTAGCACTCCAATGTTTAAAAGGGAAAAGAGAAGGAGAAACTGTTA
>Ga0180007_10002808_pt1 | contig 20174 bp, 16 predicted proteins | sample MM_PC_MetaG_FD_121122 | JGI IMG/M metagenome (GOLD analysis project Ga0180007, IMG submission 121122) | Groundwater microbial communities from the Aspo Hard Rock Laboratory (HRL) deep subsurface site, Sweden - MM_PC_MetaG | ecosystem: Environmental > Aquatic > Deep subsurface > Groundwater... | reverse complement strand
GATACGGAGCTGCTCCGCATTAAGAGGAAATACCATCTGCCGGATAAATTTCTACTTTATGTTGGAGATGCCAACTGGGTTAAAAATTTACCTTTCCTGATAGAAGGTTTTCTACAGTTGGTTAAATCTTCTGATTTGGAAAATGTTAGGCTTGTTTTGATAGGTGGCGTATTCTTAAAAGATGTAGAGAGTATTGATCATCCTGAACTGGACAGTCTGAAACGCATGAATAGACTTATTAAGCAATATGGGCTTGATGAATATATAATCAGGCCCGGGCAAATTGAGACTGACGAGCTAGCTGTCTTTTATAATTTGGCAACAATATATGTCCAACCTTCTATTTACGAAGGATTCGGGTTACCGGTCTTGCAGGCTTTTACCTGTGGGACTCCGGTTGTTTCATCCAATTGTGGGAGTTTGCCGGAAATTGGAGGTAACTCTGCTGTCTATTTTGACCCGACTAACCTTAAACAGTTTGTTTCTATACTCAAAGATGTGCTGGAAAATGTTTCGCTTCGAAATAAATTATCAAAATTAGGACTCTCGCAAGCTGCTAAATTTTCCTGGAAAAAAGTCGCAGATGAAACAATATCAATTTATCTTAAAGCTTTACAAAAATGAAAACCCGTATTAATTTACATTCTCCGGTTTTCAAAATTCTGTTGATTTTTTTAACCTGGCGGTTTGCATTAGTAGTTATTTCTTTTTTGGCAATTCATTTTATTCCACTAGGATACAAAGACCGTTTTCTGGGAGGGGGGCTAACTAATTATTCCTTGGCACCTGGATTTTTCGCTTGGGCTAATTTCGACGGCGAACATTATTTGTCTATTGCCATATTTGGGTATAAACATCTGGAGCAGGCTTTTTTCCCGGTCTATCCAATATTAATGTCTTTTTTTTCCAAGCCCGATCCTTATGATTTATTTACCTCATTGGTCAACTCTACTCTTGCTGGACTGATTATTTCCAATGTTTCTTTTGTCCTGGCTTTAATATTCTTATGGGAACTCATCAGAATTGATTTTTCCAAAAAAATTGCTTATCTTACAATAATCCTACTTTTGATTTTCCCCACCTCTTTTTACTTCGGCGCAGTTTACAATGAATCACTATTTTTGCTTCTATCCGTTTTAGTCTTTTATAGTGCCCGAAAAGGTAAATGGTTTGTAGCCGGGGTATTAGGTTTAATAGCATCTGCAACAAGAGTTTTCGGTATTTTACTTTTACCCGCGCTATTAATCGAAATTTGGCAGCAAAAGGCGGATTTTTCAAAAGCATTTTGGGTTTTACTAGTACCCTTTGGACTAGGAGCTTACATGTGGTATTTATATCTAACAATAGGTGACCCGATTGCTTTTTATAATTTACAGAGATTGATAGGCGAACAGCACCAACCAGGTATAACTACATTGCCCCAAGTTTACTTTAGATATATAAAAATGATGGCAACAACCAGCATACAAAATCCAATTTTTCAGACAGTTGTGTTAGAGTTTTTGGTCGGTCTGGCATTTTTTTTGTTACCTATATACGGGTACTTCAAAAAAATTAGATTTTCGTATTTGATTTATGCGATGATAGGATTTGTAGCTCCAACCATTCAAGGGAGTTTTTCATCAACCCCTCGCTATGTGCTTATTTTATTCCCTTCATTTTTGGCTGCAGCAATATTTGTCACTAAACTGCCAAAATTAATTAAGGTAGTTTTTCTGCTTCTATCTTTTTTCGTTCTGATTATAGAAACAGCGCTATACTTACGAGGATATTGGGTAGCATGAAAAAATACATCAAAGAAATAATCACACATCCATTGTTTTCGGGAAGTGCCATTATGATCATTGGTTCAAATAGCGTCAGCTTTATCAATTATTTATACCACTTTGTTATGGGAAGAATGCTTGGACCTGTCGGATACGGGGAATTGGCATCGCTTATTGCGTTAATCGGTCTTGTGGGAATAATTCCGGGATCGGTGAGTCTTGTGATTATTAAACAAGTGTCCTCTATTAAAAACAAGCTGGAGATAGATAATTTGGTGGGATGGCTTAAAGCAAAAATATTTTTAGCGTCTGTAATTTTTTCAATATCTGTTTTTCTTGCCTCTCCTTTTATTGCGTCCTTTCTAAATATTCATAAAATTTCATATTTAATATTAATTGCAATATCTTTTCTGTTTTCTCTTCAGTCAGGGCTATATAGATCAATATTACAGGGTCTTCTGAAATTTAAAGAGATGGTGTTTAGTATTTTAATTGAAAGCAGTGCAAAATTTATTCTAAGTGTCTTTCTGGTATATCTTGGATTTCAAGTTGGTGGGGTAATGTTTTCTTTAGCTATATCCGCAGTTTTAGGATTGTATATTACTAATCGTTACTTAAGGTATGGGTCGGTAAAAAATACTAAATCATCGCCGCATATTAAGCCAATGGGTGTTTTTCTAATACCTTTCGTTATCCAGTCCATCGCTGTAACTTCTCTTTATTCCTCGGATGTTATTTTGGTAAAACATTTCTTCTCTGCGCACGAGGCGGGTATTTACGCAGCACTATCTACATTAGGGAAGATTATATTTTTTGGAACCGGTCCGATAAATGCGGTAATGTTTCCTTTGGTTTCTCAAAGAGAAGCTAAAGGACAGGATTATAAAAAGATTTTTAAATACAGTTTCCTCATAACCTCGTTGGGGGCAATTTTCATCTCGGGATTATACTGGTTGTTTCCTTCTTTTGCAATAAATTTGCTGTATGGCAGTGCATATCTTGAAGCAAAAAATTTATTGCTCTGGTTTGCGATTTTTATTAGTTTGTTTACTCTTTCTTCGTTATTAATTAATTACTGTTTATCTCTGGGAAGAACTAAAGTTGCATTGTTACCTCTTGTTGCAGCTATAATTCAAATTATTGCAATTACTTTTTTCCATCAAAGTTTATTTACAGTTATATTGATTTCAATTATTATAACCGCTTTACTACTTACAGCCTTACTTATATACTCTACATATGGAAAACGAATCCTCGTATGAAATAAACAAATTTGTTCCTGACGGAATAAAACTTATTACGATAATTGTTCCATGTTACAAGCAAGAACAGACAATTGTTAAGGATTTACTCCGAATAAAGAAAGTGTTGGATAAACTCCGTTATCCTGCAGAGTTAATTTGTGTTGTAGATGGGAAGATTGATAAAACATTTGAGAGAGCTTCAAAATTTGCCAAGAAATATGAAAATGTTAAAGTGATCGGATATGAAACAAATCGAGGTAAAGGTTATGCGGTCCGTTTTGGAATGGCTGAAAGCAGTGGTGATATTATAGGTTTTATTGATGCAGGTATGGATTTAAATCCTAATGGTTTATCAATGCTTTTAGAGCATTTTGAATGGTATGATGCAGATATCATAGTAGGGTCTAAAAGACATCCTGTATCTAAAGTGGATTATCCTTGGCAGAGAAGAATTCTCTCGATGGGTTACCAATTTTTAGTTTGGCTACTCTTTGGACTGAAAATTAGAGATACGCAGGTGGGTATGAAATTTTTTAGAAGGAGGATATTAGAAAAAGTACTCCCCAGACTTTTGGTGAAGCGGTTTGCTTTTGATGTAGAAATGCTGGCAGTTGCGAATTACCTGGGTTATAAAAGGATTTTTGATGCACCTATTGATATTAAACTGCATTTTGGAGGAACATCAACAATAACCAATCAGAAATTCTTAAGAACGGTTTTAGCTATGCTTTTGGATACGATAGCAGTTTATTATAGATTGAAAATACTCAATTATTACTCCGATGAAAATAAGAGAAAGTGGAGATTTGATCCGGAACTGAATTTCAGAATTAATGTAGGATGAAAAATTTGTTTATTGTGAAGCAAGCTTGCTTTATTTTTTGTTTTTTGATCATTCTGATTGTTCTGTTCCCAAAACCCATACATGCAAATCAGTCAAATGATTCTACCTCTAATCAATTTATTTCTATAGTCAATCCGATTAGGATTTCCATTTATTCAACAAATCCTAGGGCTTCCTTAAGAACTCAATATTTAGAGATTAAAAAGAGAAATTTAGCTGCCACTTGGCTCCTGACTTATGATGTAATATCTGACTCTCAAGTAGTTAATGTGACACAAGAGATGGATACATCGCAAGAATTGGGTCTTTTTTTGGAGGTAACTCCAAAATTCGTATCTGCAGCAGGAGTAGTCTATAACAAAACAGATTCCTGGCATAGGGCACATGCGGTTTTTCTATCTGGTTACGTTCAATCAGATAGAATTCGTTTAATAGACACAATTTTTGCAAAATTTAAAAAAATTTATGGACATTATCCAACATCTGTAGGGGCTTGGTGGATTGATAGCTATTCTTTGGAATATATGAAACATAAATATAATATTACTGCTAATTTAACTTGCGCAGACCAATTTAGTACAGATGGTTACGAAATTTGGGGGCAATATTGGTCAACACCTTTTTATCCCAGTAAAATGCATGCAGGGATACCTGCCAAAACTTTAGAGTCTAAACTTGATGTTGTTACTACTCAGTGGGCAGCCAGAGATCCTTTAAACGGATATGGAAGAGGGTCTGCCAGTCTTTTTAGTACACAAGATTATCATAAGATTGATTATTTTCAAAAACTTATTAATTTGTACGCTAGTAGCAAAAGTAATAAATTCGGTCAGATAACTGTAGGTTTAGAAGGAGATTTTCCGCCTCAAACTTATGCTGATACTAGTTTCTTTGCAAGTCAACTTGATGTAGTTAAGGCTGAAAAGCAACGTGGGTCTATCAATATAGTGACTATGAAAGATTTTAGCAATTGGTATAGAAAGAGTTTCCCAATTCTATCTCCTGCTCAAATTATCCAATCAGATGATTTTTTAGATAAAAAAATAAAAACTATCTGGTATCAATCTCTTAACTTTAGAATTAATATTTTATACAATTACGATACTAAAGAAACTAAGATAAGAGATTTTAGGACTTACCATGATAATTTCCAGGAACCATATTATATATCTCCAAACAGGGACTTAAATCTATTCATCAACATACCTTCACAAATAGATTCTGCGGGTAACCCTGATGAAGAATGGGTGATGTTTACAGATTTATTAGAAAATATAGAAAGTGGAGATGAGAAAGTTACATTAAACTATAAAAAACACAAAATTCGGTTAACTAAAGAAAACATAGAAATAATTGGGGATATTAAAAGTGTACCTAATTTTCTTAATAAATCCCCTTTAATTAATGTGGAAAAAAATGCAAATAAAATTGATTTAAAACCTAAAGCCAATTATAATTTTTCCGAGCAAGGCTTAATCTTTCGGTCCTTAACGCAAGAAGCAGCATATTTTCTAAAACAGCGAAAAGTAATACTCTCCGAAATTTTAATAGTCTTACTCTTTAGTAGTATGGTGTTATTTATCCACAAGAGAAAAATACCAATGTTTCACAAGGGAATAATCGTTAGTTGTGTTCTATTATTAATAGTTGGTGCTGGTTGTATATGGTATTTTTCAAATAGTCAACTTTATTTTGTAAACCAATCTGAACTAGATGCATTAAATCGTTTAAAAATAATGCCTGGAAAAAAGATTGTAGTTTTTGATAAAGTTTGTCTTCAGTGCTCATGGCATACAGTTAATATTCCGGCAATATTTGCTAATAAAAGGAATTATGTTAGAGAAATTACCGGTAAAGATATCGTTTATAATATCTCTATCTTTAATGCTAAAACTAAACCAGAGGCAAAAATGGAGCTAGATAAACTGAATGCGGATTATATTTATTTGGTTAGATTTGAAAATTATACGGAGCTTGCTCCATTTTCTCCAGGAGATTTGAACATTGAAGAAATTTATTCAAATGCAAATGCACAAATATGGAAGGTAAAAAAAAGTTGAATATACTAATTTTATCTTGGAGAGGGCCGGGGCATCCTAATGCCGGTGGTGCCGAGATATCTACTCATGAACATGCTAAAGGTTGGGTTAAAGAAGGCCACAGTGTTATTCTTTTCACCTCCTATTACCAGGGAGCTACGAAAGAGGAGGCAATTGATGGTGTAAAGTTAATAAGAAGAGGGCGTCAATTTTTCGGTGTACAATGGGAAGCGCTTAAGTGGTATTTATTTCAAGATCATCCAAAATTTGATTTGGTTGTAGATCAATTTCATGGTATACCATTTTTTGCCCCGTTTTACGTAAAAGAAAAAAAATTAGGCTTCATTCACGAAGTAACTAAAGAAGTTTGGAAATTAAACCAATTCCCTAATCCTTTTAATTTTTTGGTTTATATGTTGGGAAAAACGTTAGAGCCGTTTATTTTTTGTCTATATAAAAAAATTCCTTTTTTTACAGTATCGGACTCTACCAAAAAAGATTTAATTGAGTGGGGAATCCCTAGTAAAAATATAACAATTATTCCAAATGGAATCAGTAAAGCACCGTTTAAACACTTGCCCGATAAAGAGTTCAAGAAAACCGTAATTTATCTTGGTGCTTTAGCCAAGGACAAAGGGATTGAAGATGCGCTGCAGGCTTTTGCAATATTAAATAATGCTTTTGAAGATCTCCAGTTTTGGGTAGTAGGTAAAGGGGAAGGGGATTATTTGAAAAGATTAAAATTACAAGCCTATCAATTAAAGATTAGTAATCAGGTAAAATTTTGGGGATTTGTATCTGAAAAGAAAAAATATGAGCTTTTAGCAAGAGCGCATATTTTAGTAAATCCTTCGATTCGTGAAGGATGGGGACTGGTGGTCATAGAAGCAGCAAGCGTAGGTGTGCCAACCGTAGCATTTGATGTTCCTGGACTCCGTGATTCTATAATTCATGGTAAAACAGGTATTCTCTGTAAAGATCAATCTATTGTAGTTTTATCAAGGGAGATTCAGGATTTGTTAGAAGAAAATAAAAAATATGAAAAAATGAGTAAAGCTGCTTATTATTGGAGCAGAAGTTTTTCTTGGGAAAAATCCACCAGACTAAGTTTGAAGTTAATAGAAAGCTTATGAGCAATATTACGAGAAAGAAATCAAAGGGGGTATCTATTTTAACTCCAACTTATAATGATAAAGTTAAATTATACCGACTAATCGATTCTGTTGAAAAATCTAATTACCATAATTTAGAAATGATAGTTATTGTGGGCGGCGAGGAAAATACACTTCAGGAAGGTCCTAAAAAATATCCTTGGGTAAAATGGATAGATTCTTCCGGGCCAAAGGATGTTGGTCAAACAGGGAGATATAATCTTGGTTTTGCTTATGCTAATTCGAAAAATAACATAATGATGATCGATTCAGATGTAGTGATAGAGAGGGACATGATAAGTAAGCTAGTAGAGCGTTTGGAAAAGAGTGAAAAGATTGGTATTGTTACACCCATGATTTTGTATATGGGTAATAAAAATTGGGTAAACCAAGCAGGGGCTAACGTTGATTTGTGGACAGGTAAAGTATCGGTTGGATGGGGTCCTAAAGCAAATTATTTAGATGCCAAACAAGTTCAGAATTCCGGGACGGTCATGCTTTTTAAGCGGGAGTTGGTTAATAAAATCGGCTGTTTTGAAAATTGGTATATGTGTTATTTTGATCCGGATTATTGCATCCGTGCTACCAAAGTAGGGTATCAGACTTGGTATGAACCAAAAGCAGTATGTTTTCATGATCAGCCGTTGGACAATAATTTATGGAGGCCGCGCGTGCTTTCAAGAGCTTGGCTTTTGGGCAGAAATCGTACTTTATTTATGCGTAAACACGGAAAAAATTTGTTGGTTTATGTTTTATTCTTGATTCCTCTTCTCGGTTACTATTTTAAAGAATCATTGCGTTATAAAATTATTCATAAATGGTTTGAGTTGATAGGAGGGACCATAGTGGGATTTTTCTCGTCTATTAGCCGAGGAATATACATTCCTTTACCTAAAAAACTCAAGAAAGTTTAAGAGGTTTAGGTGTATGCTTTCATCTTCCCTTTGATAGAACCTCGTTTTTTAAGTTCTTGATCAATCCAGCGATAAGTTTGTTTTAAACTTTCTTCTAAAGATATCTTCGGTGTCCATTTTAGGATTTTTCTACATAGGGTCAAATCTGCATTTCTACCCCTTACTCCTTGAGGTCCCGGACTATGCTTTTTATCTAATTCTTTACCGGCAATTTTACAAATCATATTTGTCATGTCGTTGATTGAGATTAAACGGTCTGAGCCGATATTAAGAGGTTGGTTGTAATTGGAATTCATTAATAGATATATTCCTTCAAGGCAATCGTCTATAAAGCAAAAAGATCGGGTTTGTTCCCCATCGCCGACAAGTTTGATTTTGTCACGATTCTTGGCTAATGCAACTTGGCGGCATAAATCTGCAGGCGCTTTTTGTTTGCCTCCTTGATAAGTGCCTTCAGGTCCAAAAATATTATGAAAACGGGCTATGCGGACTTCCAGCCCGTAATCTGATTCGTAGCTTTTATATAGGATTTCGGAAAATAATTTCTCCCAACCATATGCTGTATCAGGTTGAGCTGGATACGCATCAGCTTCTTTTAAAGGCGCAATATCTGTATCTAATTGTTTAAATTCCGGGTATACACAAGCGGAGGAGGAGAAAAATAACCTTTTTACTTTATTAACTTTGCAGGCTTCTGCAATGTTGATGTTAATTAAAGCACTATCTTTCATAACATCTGCTTTAACATTAGTTACAAAAGCCATGCCGCCCATATTTGCGGCAAAAGTATAAACTTTATCTATATTGGTAGTGGCAATTAAGCTATTTTGTAATTGTCTTAAATCAAGTAAGAGAAATTCATCAGCTTCATCAGGAGGGGAAAATTCCGGATATTTAATGTCAACTCCCCGTACCCAATACCCCTTTTTCTTTAAAAATCTTACCATATGATGGCCGATAAAACCACCGGCACCTGTTACTAAAATACGTTTCTTGCTCATATATTTATTCTAGATTATATCACGTTATTATCTGTTTTCTGCCAAAGTTGTGATACTTTAAAAATGTTTTTGGAAAATAAAATTAAGGGGCTAATTTCGAGTCCGTTTTCTTTCCATGATCGGTATGACTCAAAGTTACCTTTGAATCTGTCTGCGATGTTTTTTAGACTCATCCCTTCACCAACCATTTTTACCAGAATTCTAGGTATATGATTGCTTGGGACTTTATATTTCTCTAACAGTCTAAGCATTAGTTCGTATTCTGCCGCTACACTAAATTTAGTATTAAAGCTACCGTATTTTTGATAGACACTTCTTCTTACAAAAAAAGTTGCGTGAGGTGGAATCCAGCCTTTTTGTAGGAGACCTTTTTTATATGGAGAAGATTTCCAATGCATAGAGATTTTATCTGTGTTGCTACTGTTATAATAGATCAGGTCTCCCCACGAAATATAGGTTTTGTTTGTTTCCATATTTGTGACTATTTCTTCCAGTACTTTGTTATCAATATAGGAGTCGCCTGGTTTTAATATGCCAATAATTTCTCCATTTGCGAGTTCTATTCCTTTATTCATTTTTTCAAAAATGTTGGTATTTGGCATACTCATAAATTGTTCTATCCGGTATTTATATTTTTTGATAATAGAAGGAGTCTTGTAGTTGGAGCCGCCGTCAATTAAAATATATTCAATATTTTTATAGTTTTGATCCAGCACACTTTTGATAGTGTTTTCGATAGATGTATCATTGTTATAGCTTGGAGTAATTATTGTCACAAGAGGTCTTTGTAGATTTTCTTCCAGCCCAACTGTTTTTATTTGCTGAAATACATTTTTAATTTCATGAGTATTTTCTCTTGGCGCAATCAAGACGTAATCCTTAGTATCTACTACAATAATGTCTTTTAGATTTATAGCCGTTACAAACCTATTGTCTGTCCCGTATATCAAAGAGTCATTGCAATTGTAGGCGACAACTCTATTATTAGTGACATTTTTGTTAGAATCTTTAGGCAATAATTCATATAAAGCCTTCCAAGAGCCAATATCCCTCCAGTCAAAAGTGGCAGGAATAACCCAAACCAAATCGGATTTTTCTAGAATGCCTTTGTCAATGGAAATTGAATCAAGAGAAAAATATTTTTTATTTGACCGACATGCTTGAGATAGGTCTTTATTAAATTTATCTATTTCACTAAGAATAACCCTTACTTTCCAGATAAAAATACCGCTGTTCCAAAAAGAACCTCCTTTGATTAATTTCTTTGCCAGCTTTACAGTCGGTTTTACAACAAATCGTTCAACCTTAAATGAAGGTGAACTTGTTGATGTGTCGGATTTTTTTGGTAGTATATAGCCGTATTCAGGGTTGGCTTCTTTGGGTTTTATGCCGAATGTGATTAGTAAATCTTTTTGAGCTAGTTTATAAGCTTTTTGTAGGCATGAACTGAAGTTTGATTCGGACTGGATGAGATGGTCAGAAGGACAGATGACTATAACAGCCGAATTATCTTCATCAAAAATCCTTTTAGATGCTTGAGCGATTGCAGGTTCGGTATTTTTATCAGCAGGTTGAATGATGATATTGTTTTTATTAAATCCGAATTCTTCTATTTGGTTTATAATCTCGTCTACGAAGATTCTATTGGTGGTGATATATATATTTTCAGGCGGAATGATTTTCTTTAATCTAGTAAAAGTACGTTGAATGAGAGTTTCATCGCCAATAATTTTTAAGAACTGTTTTGGGTAGTAGGCGCGGCTGATGGGCCATAATCTTGTGCCAGAACCTCCTGCTAAAATAACTGCATAAAGATTTTTCATTGCTGAAATTATATCGGAATGGTAGATATAATCAAGTATAATGATTGGTTATTGAATGGGTTAGAAAAATATAATAATATATAAAATAGAAATGAGACTAATTTCTAGAGTTACGGTATTTTTTCTCGTTGTGACGCTGTTTTTTACAATGTCGATTGGGTTAATTTATGCTGAAGATGTCCAACAATTGGAATTATCGAAAACTTCTTTGAATCCAGGATCATTTTACTATCCCTTTAAAAGGATTTTGGAGAAAGGTAGAGAGAGGTTGATTTTTTCTCAAGAATCAAAAAGATCTTTTTATACATCTTTACTGCGGACAAGGCTTTCGGAATTAGATTTTGTTGTCAAAAACAAGGTTTTATCGGAAATACAGACTAGCTCTGAAAGATTTTCTTATCAGGCAGGGATTCTGACTCAAGAATTAATTAAACAAAACAATAACGATGAAAAAACTAAACTTATTAAGGAATTTGAAAAATATGGTAAATTTCTAGTTTATCTAAGAGATAACTACTCGGCAAATTCGAGCTTTTGGATGTTGATTCAACACGATATTAATACTTTAAGTATATTATCAGAGACATTAAAGTAATTTGAACCTTTCCGAACCTCTTGCATTTAAATAATCAAATAACCGCTCGAAACTCGCCAACTGACCAGCTATTTGGTATTCGTAAACTCTTTTAACTTCATCCGGAATATGTTCAACTCTCGGTTTGAATTCTTTGCCTTGACTGCCTCTGACTTTCTCTTGCCAGTCAGTATAGCCAGGGGCTGCAGTATAAATTTTCATTAAATATTTATTCATATCCATAACTTGTATCATACCCAACATGGCTCTCAAAAGTTGATGAGGTTGGGCCAAGATTACTCCGGAAGTAAATTCGCGTTGCATGGATAATTTCAGAAAGGCATCATTTTCCTGTCTAGTGTGATGGGCCATAGTCTCTGGGGTAAGAATTTTGTCTGGGGGGATCTTTTGTTCTTCGGTTAAAATTCTAATACATTCAGTCTTGCCCGGATTTGCTTCAAAGGGAACAGTGCTACCAAACTTTTCACCTTCATTGTTTGATACGGCAATGAATTTTACAACTTGCGTCCTAGCCATTTCTTCCGCCAGTTCATAAAGGCCCGTGTAATCACCAAAAGAACGCATGTGGAGAAATAGGGCATCGACTGGATGCGGGGGTCGGTTGCTTAGAAGTACGAGATTTGCACGATTTACTGTATCTAAATAAGCATTAATGCCTTCAATATCCATAGAACAGTAGATTGTAGCACTATAGGATTTTAGTTTCAACTATTGAAATAGTGGTTATCCCAAAGTAGAATATGCTAGTGAATCATAAGGAAGTTTTTCAATTAGAAGTTTGTAGGGCTTGCGATAGCAATAACTTATTATTATTTCTTCAGCTTGGACCGACGCCTGTACCTAATGGATTTTTAAAAGCTTATCACCGTCATAGAGCCGAGAAGTTTTATCCTCTAGATGTTTGTTTTTGTAAAGATTGTGGATTAGTACAACTAGCTCATGTTGTGTCCCCAAAAGTGATGTTTAAAAATTATGTTTATATTCCGTCTACCTCAGAAACTATGCGCAACCATTTTAATGGTTTAGTTATAAATGCTATAAAAAAGACAAATGCAAAGGAACAAGATTTGGTTGTTGATATAGGTAGCAATGACGGAATGCTTCTTAGATCTTTTCAATTAAAAAAATTGAAAGTACTAGGAGTAGATCCAGCCGAAAATCTTGTTAAGAAGGCAAATAAGGAAGGTATAAATACAATATGTGGTTTGTTTACTAAAAATTTAACTAAAGAGATTAAAAAAGAATATGGTCAAGCCAAAATCATTACTGCAACAAACGTTGTCGCACACGTACATGATCTGGATGATTTCTTAGAAGGAATAAAAAATCTTCTTTCCGATGATGGATTATTTATTTCTGAATTTCCGTATCTTATTGATTTAATTAAAAAAGTAGAATTTGATACTATTTACCAAGAACATCTATCTTATTTTTCAATTTCACCATTTAATAAATTATTGAAAAGACATGGATTAACTTTAATTGATGTTCAGAGGCTTCCGGTTCATGGGGGCTCTGTGAGAGTTTTTGTCAGTAAAAAATCCCTGCCACAAAGTATGCGCGTAAAGAATTTACTGAAACTTGAGGAAAAAAAGAAAATTTTAAAACCGGAGACATATCTAAAATTTAGAAGAAAAGTAGATAAAGTGAGACATGGGTTAGTGCAATTACTTTGGGCTTTACGTATGAAAAACAAAAAAATCGTAGGATATGGGGCATCTGCAAAAGGAAATATTATTCTAAATTATTGCAGAATTGGGCCTGAAACATTAGATTATATTGTTGACTCTATTCCATATAAGCAGGGGAAATTTACTCCAGGAATGCATATCCCGATTTTTCCTGAAGAGAAGCTTTTAAAAGACCAGCCGGATTATACCTTACTTTTGGCTTGGAATTTTGCCGATGAGATAATAAAAAAGCAATCAGAATACCGAAAGCGCGGAGGAAAATTTATACTTGCTCTACCTAATCTTACAATTGTCTAGCCAAATCTTCTATTATCTCTTCCCAGCGCATGAATTTTATCCCAAGCCTATTTTGAGTTTTCTCTACTTTTAACCCTCCATATTTTGGATATCTGGACAGATTGTCTTTTAGAAATGATTCGATGCTAATAGGTTTAACGGCATTTTTTTTACCCCTGGCTTTTTCTATAAGAAGATTAGCAAGTTTGTGTGGAGTAAAAACATTAACGCTAGATGTATGGAATACTCCTGTCAATTTTTTTCTCAAGAGAACCTTTATAGTTTCAGTTACCTCATTTATATATGTTAAAGTCAGATATTGATTATTAAACATAGGGTAAAGTTTACCCGTGTCATAAAGTTTAAGAATTTTGCTGGCATAGTCTAACTTACCATCAGATTTGGCTCTAACAGGATTTGCAATTCGCAAAATTGCGGTATTTTTAAAATTGTTTACAACAATTTTTTCTGCTTCTTTTTTAGTCAAACCATACCATGACAATAAATTTGGGTTCTCCTCTGTCGGGGAGTCTTCCTCGTATGGACCTGGGTTATCCTTCTGTCCCGAAAAAACAACATCTGTAGAAATATGGATAAAATAGGTTTTGTAGGTTAAGACTCTAATTAAATTAGCTGTTCCCGCTACATTAACAATCCAACAAGGAGCATTTTTATTGCTCCTTTGGTCTTCTGCCTTTGAAACATCAGTAAAAGCTGCGAAATGGATGACTGCATCTGGACTGTGTAATTTAAAGAAAATTTTTACTGAGTCTTCAATAGTAATATCTAACTCCTTTTTACTTGGGGTTAAAAGAATAAAGTCTGAATCTGTAAAACAATTTTGAACAAAACGAGAACCAACTAAACCGCTGCTTCCGGTGATTAATACTTTCATAAGGTATTTTGGGTTGGATCTGCAAAAAGATTTATCTTAAATCCTAATCTAGCTAAGATAAAAAGAGCTAATATTTTAAAAGTGCCTAGGGAATATTTAATACTGTTTTTTAAACTTGCTCCTCTTTTCTTGCCTTGATAGGAAGTTTCAACTGGGATCTGGGTAATTTTTGCCTTTTTGTAAATTGCTTGAGCAATAATTTCAAAGCTGAACAAGTAATCATCTGAATTTTCTTGATAATTTATTTGTGATAGTATGCTTTTTGTGTATACTCTAAATCCTTGGTGAAAGTCTTTGATTCTTACTCCAAATATCAAACTATCAATTGAATTGAGTAGCCTCAAAGGTATTAATTTCCAAACGTACATACCATTTCGAATAGGTTTTAGTAGACTGCTAAAACGGTTACCCAGTACAAGTTGACTCCCTTTTTGAACTTGTTTTAATGCATCAGGAATGGCTGAAGGGCTATATTCGCCATCTGGATGGATATCTATCAAGATTTCCGCTCCTCTTTTCAGTGCAATTGATAGAGCTTTCTTCATATTACCACCATATCCCAGATTCACAGGATTTTTGTAGGATATAATACCTAATTTTTTTGCAAATTCATAAGTATTATCCTTTGAAGCGTCATCTACCAGAATAATTTCATCAGCTAAATTCTTAGGAAAATTTTTGTAAAAATTCTTTAAAGTTTTTTCTGCATTATAGGCCAGGAAAAAAACAATTATCTTTGGCTTGTGCATATTCTCTTTCTAGTCACTATAAATTATACTAGTTTTCAACTATATGCGTAACTATGACTTTAATGGTCCGAAACTAGTTGGGAAGTAAGCAGATTTCTTTGCCAGGAAGAATGCATCAGAATTATTCTTTGTTCTTGTTCCTAGCTTAATATAATTTTAAAATTTGGCTTTACAGCTAGACGGAAAAGGCATAAACACGCTCTATAAGGTACTTTACATAGGACTCTTGGAAAGTTTATTTAATGGTAGCTGACAAAAACATACTTGACGAGTCGAATTATTAACTGGATAATATGGTAATTAAATTTAGCTAAATATGAATAGCCATGAAGATAAAATTTTACGAGATATGTTTGAAGAATTAGAAAAATCTTCCGCAATTTATCATCCCTCCAAATTTTGGGAGAGATTAAATAAAGTTCACTTAGAGTATTTATCAAAGACAGGTTTTAGTAATTTTAAGCGGACTATAAATTTTAAGTATTTTAACTGGGAAAGTGTAGGTATTATAGTGCATCAATTATCGCCTATCTTAAGAGAATTTATGAAAGGAAATTTTGCGCCACTATTTAGAAGTAGTTTAAAGAACACTGAAAAGTTTAATTACTTAACAGCATTAATATATAGGGTCTATCTGGCTTGTTTATTCGAATATATTTCTAAAAAAGATAATCTAAAAATTTTAAATAATGTAGAAGAGCCTTCAATAGGAAACCCACTTGTAGTTAATTATAATAACAAATTAATATCGCAAGACTTATGTAACTCAGTTTATGAATTATATAGTATTACCCAGTCAATTAATTTATCTAAGAAGGCAAAGATAGCAGAATTGGGGGCTGGTTATGGACGAACGGGCTATGTATTGCTTAAAGTCCTACCCAATTCTTCTTATTGCATAATAGATATTCCTCCTGCTTTATTTATTGCACAAAATTATTTATCAAAGGTTTTCCCCAAAGAGAAAATATTTAAATTTAGATCGTTTAAATTATTCAAAGAAGTAAAAAAAGAATTTGAGAGCTCACGTATTCAATTTCTAATGCCCCATCAGGTAGAATTGTTGCCAAATAAATATTTTGAATTATTCATAAACATTAGCTCTTTGCATGAAATGACGCGAGAGCAGATCAAAAATTATATTAAACAGATCAATAGGCTTTGCAAAGGATATTTTTATACTAAACAATGGCGCAGATCTCGGATAAAAGATAATCAGTTCATAAAACAGAATGAATATCCAATACCTAGAAATTGGAGGATTATCTATACACGTAATCGTCATCCCATTCAAAAGATGTTTTTTGATGCTTTGTATATAATTAAATAAATTAAACAATGCAAGCTAGTTTTATCAAGATTAAGGATTTTCTTTTCAGTAATCCCTGGTTGTTATTTATTACCACTGGCATTTTGGTGTGTATCCTGCAATTCTTACTTCTAAAAATGGTTCTTAAATTCGGACTTTCGTCTGAGGATTGGTTATTATTATTTGATTACAGGGCAATTGGGGAGGATGGAAATTTCTTAGATAAGCTTTCTGCTATTTTTCATACAAAAGGTATTTATACAACAACTATGATTTTTTACATAGGTATACTTGAGAGTTTTTTAAAAGATAACTCTTTGGCTTACCAATTGACTAATATTACCTTTAAGATCCTTGCTACTCTTTCTTTATTCCCGCTAATCCTAATTGTTTTTAAAAGAAGATTGCTGGCTTTTTTAACAACCATTCTTTATTCGATAAGCTATTCCTCAACCGGGGCTTTACAATTTGTAGTTAAAGGTAGTGATTATCTGGCAATCTTCTTTATGAATATCTGTTTAATAATGTATTATTTTTCTTTTAATACAAAAAGGAAGATCTTTCTCTTGTTGACTGCTGTATTGATGCTTCTAGCCTTTATATTCTCACCTATAAGAATATATCCATTTCTGTTATTTATTTTTCTTTTTGAAGTTATTTTTTGGTTAAGATTTAAAGGATTTTTTGGTTTACAAAAAGTATTTTTCAGACTGGTTATCATATTCTTTCCTTTTATTTTGCTTTTAGTTCTCTTTCCCCAATCAACAGGAGGCTATCTTAACGGACCTTCAGTGGTATATAAATTTTTATCTTATGGTAATTATCAATTATTGCTTACTCCATTTGCTGGTTTAGGCTATACTTTTTTACCAAATGACTACTGGTCAATATTTGGTAAGTTAGCTCTTGATAATTTTAAAGACTATTTTATCTTTTTAATTACTGGGCCAATAATTATTTACTCAATCTTAACGATTTTCCTGGGTTTTTTGATTTCCAAAGGTAAAACAGTATATTGGTTTATCTTAGGAATGATAACCGCTAATATAATATTTGAGATTATCTGCTACTTTCTAATAACTAATGTAAGAGGAATGGTTGGACCTCATGTAAAGGGTTTTTATCAAATCAGTACCTACGCGATATTCCTGGGTTTTTTTGTTATATCTATTGCTATATCAAGTATAATTCTAAGGCTTAAAAACAAATCAAATGTTTTACTGTCCGCTCTTTTTATTGGTCCTATCTTCTCCAGCATATTCTTATGGGGTACATGGCTCATTATAGGTGAAAACCTAACCTTCAAAGAAGGTATACACTGGTATTTAATAATATCACCAATAGGCGTCAGTCTATTTTTAGCTAGTTTAATGGTATTAGGATTTGATAGGATTAAGGAGGTTGTAAATCCAAATTTAAGAAGGATTCTAATAACCGGTTTATTCCTAATTATATTTCCTATTTACCTGATAAGCAGTAAAGAAATAAATTATACTTTTACTAATTTGCTTGATATTGGTTATGGGGCAGCTGATCTAAATGGAATGAAAAGTAAAGTGATGGAGCATCTCAGAAGTCCTATTGGTGTTAATAATGCCCTATTTTATTTTGACACAAGCGATGATTTAATTACTCCTCAGCTTTTCTATCCTGTGACTGTCATCTCAGGCTTTGAACAAAAGATGCATTTTGCTAACGGGAAATTTGTTAACGGTTGTGTGGGTATTATCACCGAAAAAATCAACCTTCAAAAATCAATAGCAATAAAGAATGAAGTTAAAGGGTTTATTTCTAATAGTTTATGTGTAGAAAACTTTCATGCTGTAGGAATGAAGGAAATATTCTATTTATCGGATGATTTATATGCCTTCAAGCTAAAAGATAAATATGTAATAGATACTAAGGAGAGTATACTTAAAGAATTAGGTTTTTAATTGATGAAGATATTAAATAAAACTAATTTACAATTATTTTTTCTCCTCATGTTTGCAGTTGGAATTTCCCAATACTTGCTTCTTGGATTAATCTTAAATTATGGTTTTACCCCTGATGATTGGGGATTGCTTCTGTTCTACAAGACTTTAGGACATAACCCTTTATCTCAAATACTATATGTTTGGTCTGTAAAAGGAGCTTATACCACTGGGCCGATCTATTTCATAGGCATTTTAAATGATTTCTTTGGTTTAAACTATCAGGCCTATCAGATAACTAATATTGTTTTAAAAACCTTAGCTACTCTCTCTCTATTCCCCCTTATTTTAATAATTTTCAAGCGAAGATCTCTGGCTTTTTTAACAACGATTCTTTATGGCATAAGTTATATGGGCAGCAGGTCTTTGGAATATGTTGTTAAAGGTACAGATTATCTGGCAATTATTCCAATGAATGTATTTTTTATTATTTATTACTATATTGTTACAGAGAAGTCTAAAGGAGTGTGGTGGTTTGTCTTAATGAGCTTTTTTTGGTTTACCTCATTGATGGTATCACCCATACGGATATATCCAATCTTAGTACTAATTCCTTTGATTGAAATTTATTTATGGTTACAAAACAGAACAATTAAAAATGCAGTTAGGTCCATTAAAAGACTGGCAGTATTATATCTCCCCTTTTTGCCAGTTGTATTATACAGCCCTAACTCTATCCTCGGATTTTTGCAAAATCCACATGCTATCTTTAAAGCTATTTTAGATGGAAACTGGCATCTTTTTCTCACTCCTTTTCAAGGAGTTGGGTTGAGCGTGTTTACTACAAATTACTGGGGTAAAGTCTTCGGTGTTGCAAACCTAGAGAGCTTAAGTAGTTTTCTATATTTTTTATCAGGAGGACCTCTTTTTATTTTTGGTCTTTTTACACTCTTATTGTCACTCGTTAAATTTAAACAACGTCTAAGAGGTTTTGTTGTAATTTTAGGGACGAGTTTTATTTTTTTTGTTGCGTCATTTTTTATTGCCAGTAATCTATATGAAAGAACTGGAGGAGCCTTTGATCCTAATAAGATATATGCAGTCTTGATTGGAGGTTTTGTGTTAGCTATATCTTTTGCCTCTTTTCTGGAATGGAAAACTTCAGAAAAAAAAGATAGTTTACTTTTGGCTTTGTGGATTAGTCCACCCATAATCTTACTTTATACTTTTTTAATCTGGCTTTTAGCCCCTTTTGGTGTAGGATTTGAGGGTCAGCAAGGATACTATTTAGTAGTACCGGCAATTGCAGCAAGTCTCTTTTTAGCAGCAATTTTAGTCATAATTTTAGACAAAGCAATAAGGATAAAAAGTAATTTAAAACTTATCGTAGTCGGTGGAGTTATAATGTCTTTATTTTATTCATACTCAATAAATAGAAACGATATTTACTACTTTTTTAGTAGTGCCGGTATAAATGGTAGATATGCTTCAGATCAGGAGAGAATGTATGATCAGCTAATAGGTTATCTAAAGGGCGATTTTAAAAAAGGGGAATCTATTTTATTTTACTTTGATGCATTTGAAGATGGAGCTCGAGGAACATTTTATACTGAAACCCTGCTTTTGAACTTAGCCAGCAGATTACATATAGAAAGAGGGGGTATAAATGGGTGCATTGGAGTTTTTTATCAAGATTTATCCAATTTGGAGAAACTGGTAGTAGTTAAAAACAATGTTAAAGGATTTACATATAAGGAGCAATGTGGAAAAGAATTTTTCAGCATTAATAACTTCTATGCATTTAAACTAAAAAACGAGCAATTAACAGATATAAAACAGGAAGTTTTAGAAAAATTAGGAATTAAGTAAATTAAGATTTTTATCTCTTTCTGGCAACGATTAAAGAAATGGGAGACTGACCTAAGAGAAAAAAGGCTATTTCAATTAAAGTAGCCATAAATATT
>Ga0180007_10002807_pt1 | contig 20174 bp, 18 predicted proteins | sample MM_PC_MetaG_FD_121122 | JGI IMG/M metagenome (GOLD analysis project Ga0180007, IMG submission 121122) | Groundwater microbial communities from the Aspo Hard Rock Laboratory (HRL) deep subsurface site, Sweden - MM_PC_MetaG | ecosystem: Environmental > Aquatic > Deep subsurface > Groundwater... | reverse complement strand
GCAGGCACAAGCTATAGTTTCTTTATTTCCCATCCAGGTTACAAAGTGGATTCAACAAGTGACGGCTGACGCCTGGAAACAGATCAAGGCGGCTTATACCGCCTCCGGCGTTTGGGTCACTGCCGCAATAAAATGGTGGGAAAAAGCCGACACGTGGTATGTGCGCGCTCTAAAAGCCGCCTGGATGGTTCTGCGAAAAAAACTGCTGAATATGCTGGTTGACGACATTGTCAAATGGATTAAGGGCGGCGGCAAGCCGCGGCTGGTTACTGACTGGCAGGGATTTTTAAGAAAGGCGGCCGATGATGCGGCCGGACAATTTGTGGACAAATATCTGGGTATGGGCTTTTTATGCAGGCGCTTTGACGTCCGGTTAAAATTTGCTTTGGCCAGGGTCCCGACGTTTGATCAGGCAGCGACCTGCACCCTTTCACAAGTAGTCGGCAATTTTAATGCTTTTCTTAATGATTTCTCATCGGGAGGATGGAAAGGATGGATTTCTCTTTCTGAGCCGCAAAACAATATCTACGGCGCCTATTTGCTGGCTCAAGACGAACTCACAAAAAAAACGGCTGCAGCGGCCGAAGCGGCCAAAAACGAAGCTATTGCCTCGTCTGGATTTTTAGACGATAAGCGTTGTACTAATATCTATGAACAAAGTGATCCCAGCAATACCGGAGATTTCAGATCTTCGCCCATAAAACGAGAAGACATTCCGACCGGCTGGGTATGCAGCGAATGGACTACCTACACGCCCGGCAAAATTGCGGCCGAAGCCGTAGCCAAGGCGGCCAACATAGATATTGACTGGTTAATCTCCGCCAAAGAATTTGAAGAATACTTAGGCGCGATTCTTGACGCGGTAATCAATCGCATGATCCGAGAAGGCGTTACCTATATGACCGCTCCTTCGGGCGGAAGCGAAGGACAGACAGGAGCCGGCATCAGTACAGGAGCGACCGCGGCTGACGCCGACATTTATCTTTCGCCATATCAGGACGCCCTCCAAAACAGCGAATTAGCCCCCGCCTTAATTGATCAGCTCGGCCTATTGCAAAACAATTACAGCGGATATTTGGGACAACTGCAAAACAATTTAAGCGTCCTAACTCAAATCAGTAATACCCAATCCTCTATTGTAGACGTCCTCCAACAGATAACCAGTCTGGGCTGCCCCCTGCCAACCGGAGTCACGCGAACGATCTTAAGTACGCAAACCATCGGCAACTGCGCCACTACCTGCCCCTGCGCCGACACAACCACTCAAACCACCAGATTTACTATTGCGGGAGTCGGCGAGATTACCAGACAACGAACAACCGCCATAACCCAGGTCGAGGAAACCTATTCCAGTGATGTTTGCCAAGTCTGGCCTTCTGGTCTATCTCCTTATCCCTGCTCCATCCCGGTCACTTGTTCCAGCAATATTACCTCCACTATTATAAGCAGCACTATGACGGACAGTTCGGAAATTACCGCTGTCAATGACGAAATAGCCTACGTTCAAAATAAAATTAACCAAATAACTACGGCGATTAGCGATATACAAAATTACCAGCAAGCCGCCGACTTTTTTATGGAAACTTATGATGCTTATCTGAACGGTACAGGCAGCCAACAAGAAGCTTACGACGCCGAGGATGCAATGTATGCCGCCAAAGACCGAGCCATTACATCTATACAGACAGTGACCGGTTCGTCATCGACAGATTTCCAAATGCTTTTACAGGAAATCCAAAACGCATCCCTGCAAGTAGTTCAAGAAAACAACGATGCCCAGATGACAAGAGGAATAATTTCAGATTGCAGCTATGTCCAGCCGGCGACTTACTACGGCGACCTTTGCAGTGCGCAAAGAATTCTAACTGATATGCAAAGCGCGCTTACCGCCTGTCAAACCATAACTTCCGGGCCTTAATAAATTTTCACACCTTATGCTCGCCCTCACACCAAATTTGGTGTGAGGATAAAACCTAAAGATGGCTCACCTAATAAAAAATAGAAAAAAAGCGCTGGTTCTTGCCGTGGTTTTTATTTTGCTCGGAGGGTTTTTTGTTTTAGGAGTGCCGCAGGCAAAAGCACAATTTTTTGAAATTGCCGGCAGTACAATACTCAAAGCCGTCAGCTGGATTTTAATAATGGTATTACAGCCTTTTTTTAGCAAGCTTTTAACATTGGCAGCCGGTGCTCTGGAAGCGGTTTTCAGTATCTCCAAGTTCAAAGACATCCCGGTCGTCACTATCGGCTGGCAGATTACCCGCGGCCTTTGCAATATGTTTTTTGCCCTGATTTTGCTGGTGATGGCTTTTTCCACCATTTTGCAGATTGAAAGATTCGGCATGAAACAAATCCTCAAACGGCTGGTTATAGCTGCCCTGCTGATAAATTTCAGCCTGCTTTTTGCAGGAATTCTTATTGATTTTTCGCAGGTCTTAACCGACTATTTCATTAAAGAAGCTCAAGGCACCAAGGGTATCTCTGCCCAGATAACGAATGGGTTAAATATTTCCAGAGCTTACGACGCCAATCCGAGCGATAAAACCGTTCCAATTGATTTTTGCAGCGACCAATGTAATCCAAACGAAGTTTGCCAAGCTTTCCCAGACACAGATGAATATGGTTGTGCTCCGGCGCCTAATCCCAATACAAATCCAGCAGCAGCACTGAAACAGGGAGATCAAGGCGCAATTCAGGTTGTGATCGGAGCAATCTTTAGCATTATTCTTCTGCTGGTGGCCAGCTTCGTTATTTTGGCCGCAGCCATATTTATGATTTTCCGAATTATTATGCTCTGGTTCTTGCTGATTTTTGCTCCCCTGGCTTGGCTTTCAATGATTACCGGCACGGGCGGGCTTTGGGGCAAGTGGTGGGGCTTATTTTTCAAGTGGACTTTTTTCGCGCCGGTTTACGCGTTTTTTATCTACCTGGCCGTAGTAGCGGCCAGCACCGGTAGTATTGGCAAGGCTTTTGGCAGTCCGCCAGCCAACATAGACCCAGGGATTTTAAACAGCTTGGCCGGCGGCAATATAATGATGCTTTTTCAATATATTATTATTGTTATGATACTTTTGGGCGGCCTTATCGCCGCCCAACAAATGGGGATTGCCGGCGCCAGCACAGCTATGGGTTTGGCGAAAAAAGCCTCAGGCAAGGTTCAGGGCTGGGCAACGGGCTCGGCTAAATGGACGGGCAAGCAAGCTATGCGAGCGCCTAAATTTGCCTGGAATGAAAAAGTGGCCCCCGGCTTAACTAGCGCTGCCGGAAAAGCCCTGTCGTTTATGCAGCTTAAAAAATGGGGCGGCAGAACCCAAGCCGCGGCTGTCCAGATGAAACAAAAACCAACAGAACGCCCGGAAAACAAAGCCTACGCCGAAAAACTCAAATTTATGTCTGATAAAGACCTGCTGCATGAAACAAAAGCAGCTTGGGGCGCCAGAGCGCTTATCGCCGCCAGGGAAGCGAAAGAAAGAGGCACTTTGGCCAAGACAGATGATAAAGAAAGCGTTAAAAAAGCAATGCAGACTTTCGCCTCTTACGGCGCCAAGGGCACGGATGGTAAAACCAAAGAACAGAGGGATTTGGAAGAAACAAGGTTTGATGTATTTGATCCAACAAATAAAGAAGAGGGAAAACAGCAAAAAGATGCAATTCGCCGGTCTTATGAATCCGGCAATCTTGCGAAAGTTAATGCTGTGGTTTTTAAAGACAAAGAAACTACGAAAGCAATGGCAGACGAATTATCACCGCCGGAATTTGTAGAAACTTATAAAAAATTAAATAAAGCAGCGAAGTTTGCAATTAAAGGAGGTACAGATAAAGACGGTAATGAAATTAAAGGATCTCTATCTGAGAATTTTGATGATAAAAGCGATTTCAGCGCCTCTGCGCCTGATATGAAATACCGCAACCTTTTCGCCGCGGCTACCGGCAATCTGGCTAAATCCTTTACGAGCGCCTCTGACGAGATGAGCAAAGCCGCCGAAACCGCTGCCGCTAAATTTGTTAAAGGTATGAAAGCAAGCCAGATCGGAGATATTTTTGAAGGAGAAGAAGACGGAAGAAAATCATTAGAGATGGTTGGCCGGCATATTGACCGAACGCTATTAGCCAGCACTACCGGCGAGTTAAATGCGATGCAAAAACAAATAATAACCAGCAAAGAAGGAATAAAAAGGAATGAGAAACAAGAGGATCTTGAAGATTATATGAGCAAAAGCCCGGCTTGGGGAGGCAGAGTACCGGAAGTTGGTCAACAAGCAGCCGGCGGCGCGCGGCCGCAGCCGCAGAGGCCCGAGCGAGGAGGAGGACCCAGCTTCTAAAAAATATGTCAACCATTCAAACTGACAACCGTCCAATACCGCAAAGCAAAAAACTTGATGATTTTCAGGTGAAATTTTTGCGCCTGCCCGATTATGCCAAAGAATGGATGTGTTCTTTGGAAGCCGCAGAAAATACCGGAAAAATCACCAAAAAATTTGGGCTAGCTGGAAATGCCAACCCAATTGTCGCCAAACTTACCGGCGACGCAATGCTAAAAGATATAACGCTGGACTCCCTGCCGTCATTTCTCCAGAAAAATCTGGGCGTGGATTCGGAAACCGCGCGCCAAATCGCTCTGGAAATTGCCCTGAAACAGCTTTTAATCATCCGCGACCACCTAAAAAATGCAGAAAGCTTTATTTTAAAATTAGGCGGGGCTCTTCCCAAAACGCTTCCCGGCGTTGCCCAACCAGAAACCGAACAATGGACAACTCCGGCCGCAAGCCCCCATCCGGCAATTTCCAGAAAACCCTTCCGCGCTACGATTCAGGAAAATAAAGAAATTTTGAATCAACTAATGACCTTAAACCCGATAAAAATTCAGGATCTGGAACAGCCGGTGCGGCCGACGATTAAAAACTGGCTGTCAGACTATATCAAGCAAAAAGGGGCGGGGCACCACGAAGAGCTGGAACGAAGCGATTTTCTGTTTAGGAGCCGCAACGCCCAAAATCTACAACAAGAAGAACGCGCTCGCTTAGCCAAAATTCTTAAGGCTTATGACGACGACACCGAAGTGCCGATTTCTCCGGAAACAAAACTTATTTTAATTGACGAGCTAAACAAAAAAGAAGATTTATCCCAAAAAGTTTTTCCGCCTTCACCTTCCCAAGTTTTCAAAGAAAATTTGGAAGGGCAAGCCAGCATTGGCCCTGATATGTACCGGGAACAAGTGGCTGAAGAAGATTTGGCCGGACCGCTCAAACCATTAGCGAAACCCATCCCGAGGATAGACGGAAACGTGGTAGACCTAAAGGAATTCGGCAACAATGAAGAGTGAAATGAAATTAGGAAATTGGGAAATTAAAAAATTGATAAAATGGCCTCCAAAACAGCTAAAAACTATATCGCTTTAGGAAATTTGGATGCTTATAAAACCGCGATAAAGATTGGTGAAAAAGCGTGGATCATCTATGTAAAGATGGATTGGCAAACAAAGAAAATTATGGGAGATCAATGGCTTGGTGCGATTGACTCCGTCGGGGCCAATATTGCGGAAGGCTACGGCCGATTTCATTATTTAGATAAAATAAAATTTTATTATAATTCTCGCGGCTCATTATTTGAGGCAAAACATTGGTCTTTTCTGCTTCTGCAAAGAGCAAAAATAACAAAAAAGGAATTTGATGAACTAATAGGATTGCTTGAAAGCCAACATCGACAATTAAATAACTTTATAAAAGCGACTTATCCGAAAAAATAATTTCCTAATTTCTAAATTTCTTAATTTCCGTATTTATGCAGTTCAACGTTCCCCAATTCATTGATGTTGAAGACAAAATTTTGGGCCCGCTCTCGCTCAAGCAATTTTTGATGTTTTTGGGAGGGGCGATTATAGTTCTATTCCTGTGGTATTTGTTCCGCCTCTGGATTGTGGTTATCGTCGCCATACCGCTTTTCCTCTTTTTACTTGCCTCGGTTTTTGTTAAAATTAACGGGCGCTCGCTTTTTACTTTTTTGCGCGCTTTTTTCAACTACTTTTCCAACCCGAAAATTTATATTTGGAGAAGGAAACAATAATTACCTTAAATTATAAAAATTATTCTAATGCCCGAAGAGCCTGTTCAGCAAAAAATTCTGGTTGAAGACGTCCAAGAGGGAATCGTCGTTTTAAAAGGCGGCGACTTGCGCGCTGTTTTAATGACCTCTTCAACCAACTTCGCCCTGAAGTCAACCCAGGAACAGGACGCGCTGATTATGAAATATCAGGGATTTTTAAACTCTCTTGATTTCTCAATTCAAATTCTTGCCATTTCGCGGCAATTGGATATTTCTGATTATCTGGCGCTGCTGGAACAGATGAAAAAAGAACAGACAAACGAACTTTTAAAAATCCAGATTTCCGAATATGTTGATTTTGTCAAAAATCTGGTCCAGGTTTCAAATATTATGAGCCAATCTTTTTTTGTGGTCGTGCCGCTAGCCAAGGTAGAAAAAAAAGAAGGGGGCCTGCTGGAAAAAATTGGCCTCTTCCAGAAAAACACCACCGCCAATCTGGGCAAATCGCTTGATGAGCTCAAAGCCCAGCTGTGGCAGAGAGTAGAATATATCATCTCGGGACTGTCGGGCTTGGGGCTGAAAGCCGTGCCGCTCAATACCCAGGAGATTACCGAACTTTTCTATCATTTATATAATATGGGATCTCAGGAGAAGCCGACTTTCCAGCCGGAAGAAACAAAACAAAGCCAAAAATAATTTGTAAACGGCCCGAATTAATTATGCAGTTTAACCTCCAAAATCTTTTTAACCAGAAACCGGCCGGCCCGACGCAGTCCGACAGCCTTCTGGGACAGATGCCCCAGGAGACAGGCCCGTCAATCAAAGATCTGATCGCGCCCCCGGGGATGAAAATAAATTCCAATTATCTGCAGATTGGCGGCAAAATGGCGCGCACTCTTTTTATTTTCACTTATCCGCGCTATCTGGTAACCAATTGGTTCTCGCCGGTTCTGGCGCTGGACCGGGAAATAAACATTTCCATGTTTGTCCATCCGGTGGAGACGACCTGGATTATGGGACAGCTGCGGAAAAAAGTGGCGCAGGTGCAGGCGCAAATATCCGAAAGGCAGGAAAAAGGCCAGGTGCGCGACCCGATGCTGGAAACGGCGCTACAGGATATTGAAACTCTGCGCGACAACCTCCAGCAGGGCAACGAAAAATTCTTCAAGTTTGGGCTGTATCTGACGATTTTTGCCGACAACCAAAAAGAGCTGGATGATATTGAAAATGAAATCCGCTCCCTGCTTGAAGGCAAACTTGTTTATATCAAACCGGCTTCTTTCCAACAAGAGCAGGGGTTTTTATCAACTTTGCCGCTGGCCAAAGACGATTTAGCCATCCACACTTCAATGAACACGGGGCCGATTTCCAGCTGTTTTCCTTTTGTCTCGGTTAATCTTTCCGACAACAAAGGCATACTTTATGGCATTAACCGTCATAATAATTCCCTGATTATTTTTGACCGCTTTAGCCTGGAAAACGCCAATTCCTGCGTTTTTGCCAAATCGGGTTCGGGCAAAAGCTACGCGGTCAAGTTGGAGGTTTTGCGCTCAATGATGATGGGAACGGAAGTTATAATTATTGACCCGGAAAATGAATACCAGTATTTAACCGAAACCGTCGGCGGTACCTTCACAAAAATCTCGCTCAATTCGCCAAACCACTTAAATCCCTTTGATTTGCCGGTTCCGCCAAAAGGCGAAAAACCCGGCGATGTCTTGCGCTCCACCATTATAAATTTGGTGGGCCTGCTGCGGATTATGCTTGGCGGGCTCACGCCGGAAGAAGACGCGGTTTTAGACCGGGCAATCAGCGAAACCTATGCATCGCGCGATATCACGCCTGATTCTGATTTTTCAAAAATCACCCCGCCGCTGCTAAGCGATTTGCAGACAATTTTGAAAAATATGGAAGGCGGCTCTTCCCTGGCCACGCGGCTGGAAAGATTCACCACCGGCTCTTACGCCGGACTCTTCAACCAGCAGACCAACATTGAATTAAAAAATAAATTAGTCACTTTTTCAATCCGCGACATGGAAGAAGAACTGCGGCCTATTGCCATGTATATCGTGCTCCATTATATCTGGAACATTATCCGCTCCGAACTCAAAAAAAGGATATTGGTGGTGGACGAAGCCTGGGTGATGATGCGCCACGAAGACGCAGCTTCGTTTCTCTTTGGCATCGCCAAGCGCTGCCGCAAATATTATCTTGGCATGACGACTATTACGCAAGACGTGGGCGATTTTATGACCTCGCCCTACGGCAAGCCGATAGTTACTAATTCCTCGCTGCAGATTCTGCTGCGCCAGTCGCCGGCCACCATTGACATAATCCAAAAAACTTTTAATTTGACCGACCAGGAAAAATATCTGCTGCTGGAATGCAGTGTGGGCGAAGGAATATTTTTTGCCGGCCTGCAACATGCCGCCATTAAAGTTATTGCTTCCTACACCGAAGACCAGATTATCACTTCCGACCCGCGCCAGATTCTGGAAATTGAACGGGCCAAAGAAGAGCTGGTAGCGGAAGAAGAAATAAAAATTCCTAATTCCTAATTAACCTAATTTCTAATCAAATCCTAATGCCCAAACCCCAATCTAGAAATTAGAATAATTAGAAATTTTAATAGAATGCCTGAAGAAACCCCTAAAGAGCAGCCAACCCAAGAAGAGCCGGAAGCAGCCGCCGGCGACAAGCCGAAAGAAAAAGTTTCTTTCCCCTGGCTGATGTTTTTTGTGGCTGTCTTTTTTGACTTAATCGGCCTGATACCGATTGTTAATATTTTTTCAGAAATTTTCGCGGGACTGGCTTTTGGCTTTTGGCAGAAAATATACGCGCCCAAAACCGACCCGGTTTTAACTTTTATTGTCGCCAAAATCGCCGACGCCATATTTTTAGGCATGCTGCCCAGCAACATTGCCATTGTTGTCTTTGCTTATATCAAGAAAAAGCTTGAGGAGAAAAAGGAAGCTTTATTAAAATTATCGCAAACCCGCCTGGGGAAATATGCCGCGAACAAATTCTCCGGGCAACCAGCTTAAAATGTCAAAAATATCAATTTTATTAATAATAATTTTATTCGCTGGCGCAATTTTTATGGTCGGCAATTTATCGGCGTGGGCACAAATAGCCAATTTAGCCGGCGACACGCCCAAAACTTCCGACTTTATTTTGAGCTGGTCAAGCGATTCTTATGTTCCCCTTGGCTACGAAGGCAAGGCTCTGCCAACACAAAACAGCGGCATTAAAGTAGTGGCTGTGCCGATAAAAAAACTTGCTGCTGACCCAACCAAATTATATTACCGCTGGCTGATAGACAATGAAATTGCCGGCTGGGCCAATGGCCAAGGAAAATCCACTTTAAAATTCCCAGCCACCAAGTGGCCGGGCGACAAACACAGCATTGAACTGCAGGTTTTAGACGGAAAAGAAACACTGCTGGCCAGGGCTTTTACGCTTATTGTTATTGTTGACCCCGAGCTTTTGGTCAAACAGGAAAACGAAGACTACGCACTAACGGAAGATTTAGCCGTTGGCACGGGAAAAGAAATAAAACTGACGGCCGTCCCTTTGTTTTTCCATATCAAAAAAATGGCCGAGATTGACTGGCAATGGATTCTTTCCGGCCAAAAATTATCCGGCTCCGACGAAAAAGAAATAAATTCCCTGACTATCAAAATACCCCAGGGCAAATTAGACAAGCCTCTTCAAAAAAACCTGCAAATCAGCGCGGCCAACAAAACCGACCAATACCAGCAAGTTTCAGCTGAATTAAATATTAAAATCCAATAATTTATTGTATGCGTTCTAATAAAAAAATCTTTTATGCCCTGTCTGTTTTATTTCTGCTTGCCTGCGCTTTTGCGTTTTTTGCCCAACCCGTTGCGGCTTACAGAATTGAAATCGGCCTGCCAAACCTGCCGGCCGGAACCGATGTTACCGACCCGGGCAAATACATTGAATACTTCTTTGTCTTCGGCCTGCTTCTTTGTGGTTTTTTGGCTGTAGCGGCAATTGTCTGGGGCGGCATCACCTACATGGTTGCCGGCACAATCAGCAACGTGGAAAAGGCCAAATCAATAATCATTGGGGCCATTACAGGCATTGTTTTGCTGCTTTGCTCCTATCTGCTGCTGGCTACCATTGACCCGACGCTGACCAATTTGTCGCCGTTTAAGCCGCCCTCGGCCGGTAATATACCGCAACAACAGACGCAACAGCCAGCGCAACAGCCAGTTTCTCAAACCTGGGTATGCAGAAGTTATCCCAGCCTCAACATACTAGGGACTTATTCAAGCGAAAGTCTATGTACTGCTGATTGCGATAGCGACCTTTTTGAAATTTGCGAACTTCAATAACTTTATTTCCATAAATAATTTATGACCTCAAAAAAAATATTCATCATCGCCATTATTTTACTGGCCTTAGTCGGCGCAACCTTGCTAGTCTATAATCTATTTTTTAAAGAGAGTTTGACGAGCGAGCAACCCGAAGCTTCCGGTTCTCTGCCTCCCGGCCGCGATAACGGAATATCTTCCTCTTTGCCCGGCGGCACGACCAGCCAACCCGGCCAATCGGTCAGCCCGGCTGATTTAAAATTCAAACCCATTAGCCAGGAAAAAGTTTATGGCGCAACAATTGGTGAGGACGGCAAAACCGTAAAATATTTCAGCCGCGCCATTGGCAATATCTTTGAATCCGACTTTAACGGCGCCAGCCTAAAAAAGATTTCTTCGGTCACGCTCTCCGGACTGATAAAAGCCATTTGGTCGCCGGACAAAGAAAAAATTATCGGCATTTTTTCGGAAAACAATAAAACCAGCAAGTACACCTATGACTATAGCAATGGCCAGTCCTCGGTTCTAAATACCGACATCGGCTGGATTGCCTGGTCGCCCGACAGCAAAAAAATCGCCTACCATTATGTCCCAGGAGATTCTGACGAAGGCAACATCAGCGTTGCCAACCCGGACGGCTCAAATTGGAAAAATATTTTCAAAACCCGTTTGGCTGATTTGATTGTTGAGTGGCCCGTAAAAGAAAAAATTTCCATCCGCACGCCGGCCAGCGGCCTGGCCCAAAGCTTGGTCTTTGCCATAAATTCCGAAAGTGGAGATTTCGCAAAAATTTTAAGCGACCTTTACGGCTTGAGTATCAAATGGTCTCCTAAGGCCGATAAAATTCTTTATTCCTCAACCAATAGCCGCGGCAAAAATCCGGCTCTTTTCCTGTCAGACGAAAAGGGGGCGGCGGTCAAAGACCTCAAACTTTCCGGCCTGGCTGATAAATGCGTCTGGAGCAAAGACAACCGGACAATTTTTTGCGCCCTGCCGCAGGAAATTTCCGCCAATGCCGTCTGGCCCGACGATTATTACAAAGGACTGATAATACTGAAAGACGATATTTACAAAATCAATCTGGAAACGGGCGAGAAAATAAAAATAACCGGGTCCTCGCCCCAGTTTGGCTTTGATGCCCAAGATTTATTTCTGGCGCCCAAGGAAGACTATCTTTTCTTTGTCAATCGCGGAGACGGACTGCTATATAGCCTAAAGATATAGAACCGCGGAATAACGCTGATCTAATGAGGCAGGCACGGAACAACGCGGAAATTAACAGCTTTTGTTTTTATCAACTATGTAACCCAGGGCAATCACTGCCCAAAAAACCAGCGCCAGGTCATTCTTCCAATAAGTCGTGTCCAGCAAGCCGTGCGCCAAAATATAAACCATCGCAGCCGCCAAAATTAAAAACAGCGGCTGTTTTGTTTTAAATAAAAATTTAAGCGTTTTTCGGAAAAACTTTATCAGCAATAAAACAAATCCTGCCAGTCCTGTAATTCCCGCCTGCAGCCACCAGGCCAAAAAGAGATTGTGCGGCTGGGGTACGGCCCATTCCAGATAGGGGACGAGAAAATATTTTTGATATTCCAGATAATATTGCTGAAACATTCCCGGGCCGATGCCAAAAAGCCAGTTGTCAGCCAAAATTTTTCCGGCCGAGCGCCAAACCATCAGCCGCGATTCCAAAGAGGAACGGTCGGATTGCAATAAATTAGCTAACTTTTCGTTGTTCATCTGAAAAAATATAACAAGGCCCAAAACAATAACCAATAAACACAGGACAATAACCAAGCCCCTGCGGCCGATAATCGCCGACCGATAAAAACCTATTAGCAAAAATATTGTCGCCGCCAAAACTGCCAGCCAAGCGGCGTAAGAAAAAGTGCTGTATAAAACAATAAACAGTAAACAGCAAACAATAAACAATAAAATCCGCAGCGATTGCTTTTTGGTTTCAAACCAAAAAGCAATCGCCAGTATCAGCGCCGGCGCCAAAAACATCGCCAAGTGATTTGGCGAAAGATAAAAGGCTTTCAGCCGGCCGTCAAAAGTCAGCTGCCCGGCCGCCAAATATCCCAGGGCCACAAGAGCGACGGCTGTTCCGGAAAAAACCAAGGAAAGTAATAGGCTTTTAAATTGCCGATTAGTTTTAATAACATCTATCGCAATTAAGCCAAAAATTATCGGCTCCAAAAACCAGGCCTTAAAAATTCCCGCGCCCGTTTTAATGTCGCCGGATGTCAGGACAGAAATTAAAACTCCGGCCAGAATCAGCCCGACAGGAAGCCACCAGCCGCCGATGCTTAAATCTCTCAGGGCGCTCTCCGCTATTCCTGTTTTAACCACCGCACCGGCCCCGCCTAGCGGGACGGTGCGGGGCTTTGATTTTTTAATTAGCCAGATTGCGGCTAAAACAAAAATTAAAAGTTCCAGCGCGGTCAGCGGCAAATTGCCGATTTTCAAAAGATAAAGCGGCGCCAAAAACAAAATTATCGCCAGACCGAAATCCAGCCGCCGCCAGCAAAGCAAACCAAAAGCGATGAGGCCGGCAAGCAACAAAAGGTGTTGATATGTCTCCTGTAAGATATAAAACATCTTAACTAAATTCCAATGACCAAAATCCTAAACCGTTTGGAATTTATAATTTTGGAGATTGGAGCTTATTCGGAATTTGTGATTTGGAATTTATCCTGATCTTTTCAAGATTAGCCGCTAGACCAGTAATAATCATGAAAAAAGCCAAAATGGTCGGATTGAAAATAGCGGTTTCAAAAAACGAATGGACGGCAAAATAAATCAGAGCGCCCAAAACCCCCAGGGCCGGGGCAGCCAAAGCCGCGCGCTTTGTTTCTTTCAGAACAGCTCGCGCCGCGCCGCCCAAAAACCATAGCCACGCCAGCAGACCAAAAATTCCTGTTTCCACCAAAATATCCAAATAAAGATTGTGGCTGGTCACCGCGCTGCGGTATTTCTCGTTAAAATTCAGGCTTAACGGGTAGTTGCCTAATCCGACGCCCAATAAAATATTCTGTTTGGCCTGATTTAAAGCCTCTCCCCAAATTTTTATTCTGCTTGAATTTGAGCCTTCCGCCAAGTCAAAGCTGGAGAAAAAACGGTCAGCTATCGGAGCGCCGGCCAAAACTATTAAAACCGCGGCAACAAAAAAAAGACTGCTGATAAAGATTTTTGCCTTATGCCCTATTTGCCGCCAGCTAAAAATAATCATAGCAGCGAAGCTTGCCGCCAAACCAAGATAGCCGCCGCGGGAAAAAGTCAGGAGTAAAACAGCAAGCAGAAAACCAAAAACAACAAACAAAAATATCCGATATTTCTTTTCCATAAAAGCCAACGCCAAAATCAAAGGAGAAACCATCCCCAGATAAAAAGCCAGCATGTGCGGATCCGGAAAAAGGCCAATGGCGCGCATCAAAGGCTGGCCGCCAATTTCAACCAGCCAGCTGGGATTTTGAACGACCGCTTGCCCGAACGCCTGGCCATAAAAAAGGGAGGCTACGCGCTGGCTCCAAAAATTAAAAACAGCCTCGCGGCCAAAGACAAACTGAGCCAGAAACTGACAAAAAGCTATCAGGCCGGCTGCCAACGCGGAACCCGCAACCATCCAGAAAACTTTCTTTAATTGCTCGCGCGTGCCGACCAAGCCGGCGACAATAAAAAAAAGCGGGAATATTGAGGCAAAAACTAAAATTTTTCGTATTGCCCAACCCTGATTCTGCGCCGCCAAAACAGAAATTACCGCAATAATAAAAAACAAAATCAAGACGGCCTGATTTTTTTGCCAAAAAGGTTTTCTCTCTTTAAAATTCTTTAAAATCCAGACAAGAAACAGAAGCAAAATCAGCAGCCTCCCGGAAAGCAAATCAATGTCACCAGAAACATTAAGCGCAACCTGAAAGGGCAAATAAGCGACTAAAAGATAAAATGCGGCTTGGGTATAAAAAGAAAAGAACACTGCCAGCAGCAGCGCGCCAGCCGCCAACAGAAAAACCAGGGGAAAAACTCCCGCAGCAAAACCCACAAAGAGAACCGCTGCCAGGAAGCAGATAGCTAATAAACCCCCACACCACGGATTTGCGTCCGCGACACTGGAACAATGCCTTTTGGGTTCCCGACCGCTCATCAACGGACTGACGCCCGTGACGTTCTGGTGTGGGGGTAAAATTTTTTTATTAAACTTCATCTTTTTTAATTAGCTCCGAGATATCCCGGGAAGAAAAACCCCTGATAAGATAAAGCAGGCCAAAATAAATCAGCAGCGCCAGCGCCATCAGAATAAATAAATTTAAAAACCTTAAATAAAAAAGGGCAATGGCCATTGCGCCGGCCGCCAGCAAGCTTTTAAAAACCGCCCGGGAAGAGGGCCAAAAGCGCAAAGAACGATAAATCGCCGCCATCATTAAAAAAGCCACCAGCGCTTCTGTCAAAACAGTAGTAGCGGCGGCCGCCATATAGGAATAGCGCGGGATTAGCACCAAATTGAGAACAACATTCACCACCGCTCCGGCCAGGGAAATTTTCAATAAAGTTCTTTGTTTTTCCGCGGCAATTAAGGCAAAAGAAAAAAGTGTGCCAAGAAAGACGGCGCCCACCGCTACAATTAAAACATTTAGCACCCCGGCTGATTCCGGATACCGACCGCCCCCCAGCAGATCGATAATTCTTGGCGACAAAACCAAGGTCCCGGCCACCAGCGGAATTGTAAAAACAACGATAACGTCAAAAGCGCGCTGAAAGACATTTTTAAACTGCGGCCAATTGCTATTGGCGAAGCGCGACAACAAAGGCATGATCAGGCCGACAAACATTGCCGGAAAAAAAATCAGACTTTCTAAAATTTTGTACGGCAGGCGGTAAATTCCCACATCCGTCACCGGCTTAAAAACAGACAGAAACAGCGAATCGGTTGAAAAATAAATCATTACCAAGATATTGGAAATAGCCAAAGGAAAGCTTTGAACAAAGCTTTTTTTCCAAAAACTGATATCAAAAGCCAGCCGCACGCGAACATACTGCCTGGCGAATAAAAAAACCAAAATAAAATTAGCTAAACTGCTGAGAGCCAAAGCAAAAACAATCCACAAAAGCCCTAAATTTATTTTAATAAACAAAAAAACCAGCGCCAGCTGAATTGTCCTGCCCACAACCTCTGCCAGACCGACCTTGTCCATGCGCAAATACTTCTGAAAAACCCCCATTAAAACCTGCGTTCCGGAAAGCAGCCAAAAACCGGCCATGCCGATTAAAATCGCCATCCTCGCTTGATTGGAATAGGGAAAAAGCAAGCTGATTAGCGGCGCCAAAACAAAAATAAAAAGACTGATTATCAGTCTCAGAGTAAAAAGATTGCTGGCAATTTTTTCTTCATCAGCCCCCTCTTTTGATATTTCCCGAACCATCAGCTGATAAAGCCCCCACTCGGCCAAAACCGCGAAAATTCCGCCGAAAGTCAGCACTAAAGAATACTCACCCCATTCGGTTTTGGTTAAATAGCGCGTTGCCAACCCAATCGTTACCAGGGCCAGCGCGGTCCCGACAATTCTGGCGAGCGCAGAAACGATAGTATTGAGAGCAATTTTTCTGGCAAGCATAAAATCTCCTAAACAATTATTGTATTGCCGGGCCCTACTAAAAACTTATAGCGCCTATATTGGCTTAATAACTATCCTTCTCCCTTCTCCCTCTCCTTCCGATTCTGTCTTAATGTCAGAGACATCGGCTAAAGCAACATGGATAATTCGGCGCTCATAAGCGTTCATTGGAGCCAGCCAGCGCGGCTGGCGCGTCCGAACTGCTTCTCCGGCCGCGCTGACCGCCATTTCCTTAGCCAGCTCAAAACGATTTTTCTGATAATCGTTGACGTCAACAATAAAGCGAACCGGCGCTTCTTCTTTCTTGCTAACAATTGCCCGGCTTAAATGCTGCAGGGCCAACAGATTTTCGCCGCCGCATCCGATCAAATAGGCCGCTTCCGCGCTTTGAATATTTGCTTTCAAAAAATCCCCGTCCTGCTCGTCAATCTGCACGACTCCTGAAAAATCCATTACTTCCAAAAGTTTCTCTATAGTTTCTTTAATTTTTTGCGATTCTGCTTTCATTTATTTTTTTGTTTACAAAATATTGTTGCACTACTCCAAACAGAGTAATTACCACCCAGTAAAGAGCCAAGCCGGCAGGCAGCTTCCAGGCGATAATCAGCGTGATTATGGGCATAAGGTAGGTCATCTGTCTGCTCATCATTGTGCTGAAGTCGCCGGGATTGGCGCTTTTGGTTGAAGGCGCCATCATTTTTGACTGAACAAAAGTCAGCGCGCCGGCCAAAATAGCCAAGCCATAATTGCTTTGCGACAAATCTATCAACCCTAAAAATTTCGTATTAATTAATTCCGGCCGGCTGACGAAATAATAAAGGCTTTTTAAGCTTTCTGGTTTTAGCCCATTTAAAAAGACTTGATAAAGAGCGATTAAAACCGGCAGCTGCACAAGCAGGGGTAAACAGCCGGAGGCGGGATTAATGCCTTTGGTTTTATAGAAATCCATTAAGGCCTGCGATTGTTTGACGCGATCGGCCTTGTATTTGCTTTGGATTTCCTTAATCTGTGGTTGCAGTTCACTTAAGGCCTTCTGTGATTTCAGGGCTTTTTGGTTCAGCGGGTATAAAATAAAGCGAATAATCAAAGTCAGAAGAATTATGGCAATGCCAAAATCATGGTAGGGGACTACATTATATAAAAAAACAAGTCCGTTAAATAACGGCCGGTAAAGCACTTCGTGAAAAATTGTAAAAATAAAATTCATATTTCTTTAGCGTCCCGCGGAACCGCACGGATTCTCTACGCGGAACGACCTGCCCGCCAATAGCCAAAGGAATTAATTGGTATTACCAGATTTGCTCTTTTAAGTTTACGTTCTTGGTAATAAACCTAACCACTATTGGCTTTGGCAGGCGGGCGCGGAAAAATTTATTTTATAATTTAAGGTAATTAATCAACCGGATCATATCCGCCCCCGTTCCAGGGATGACAGCGGAAAATTCGTCCTATTGCCTTCTTGCTTCCCCGCAACACGCCAAAGCGCCCGATTGCTTCAAAGGCATACTCTGAACAGCTGGGATAAAACCGGCATATTTTTTTGTTCCCGCGCCGGAATATTCCCTGATCGGGCGAAAGCAAAAACTGATAAAGCCTGATTATTAATAAAAAGATTTTTTTAATCATAAACTCTAATTTCTTTTAACAAGGCCAGCAGGTTATTTTCTATTTCTTTAAATTTTTTTCCCACAAGCGCTTTTTTTGCGATAACCACAACGTCAAAGCCCGAAGCAAGCCTGGCTGAGTTTTTTCGGATAATTTCCCGCATTTGCCGACGCAAGCGATTACGCGCAACAGCCCGCCTATCCACCTTGGCGCTGACTATCAGGCCCCAGCGAGAATCACCCAGGCCGTTAGTTCTTGCCCTGACAATCAAATATTCATCCTGAATGATTTTCCCGCCGGCAAAAACGATCTGAAAATCTTTTTCTTTGCTTAAACTATTCATGCTTAGTCGGCTCGCCTAAACAGCCAATCGGCGGCGCTTTTTTCTTCGCCGCATCGCTACCACGCGCCTGCCGCAATGCGTTCTCTGCCTTACCAAAAAACCGTGAGTTCTTTTTCTTTTTCTCTTTTTGGGTTGGTAGGTGATGCTCATTAAAGTTAATTAAAATTAAGACGACATTTTAACAAAAAGGCTTTCTCTCTTGCAATAAAAACTAAAATTAGGCAAAATTGAATTAATCGAAAAATAGCCTTTTAATAAGTGTATTATTAAAAGGCCCGGAAGTCAAATCACCCGCGAAAGACAAAAAAGAGAAAATCCTGTTTTCCACTCATAATCCCCATCTTATTAACAAAACGGTCTTTTTTTAGTCCTCCCGAGCCCTTTTGCCAGGCTTTTAGTATGCTATACTTTTATTAGCGAACTTGGCTTTATTGTAAAAATAATTTTTATCTATTTTAAAAAAGAACCATGATCAACACTGAACTCTGGCAATCCGTTTTAGCCGAAGTTGAGCTTACTCTTTCCAGGGCTAATTTTATCACCTGGTTTCGCGAAACCGGAATTTTAAAAAACAAAGACGGCTTAGTTACAATAGGCGTCCCTAATGGATTTAGCAAGGAATGGCTGGAAAATAAATATAATAAAATTATTCTGCGCGCCCTGCGCAACCTCTCCCCGGACATTAAAGAATTAAAATTTATCATTAACCAAACAAGTTTTTATCAAACAGCGGCCGACCGTCAGACCGGCCCCTTGGCCCATAAAGAGATCTCTCCGGCCGCAGAACAACCCTTTTATGAATTCGAGATAGACAAAGAAACGAATCTCAACCCCAAATATACTTTTAAAAATTTTATTGTCGGCTCCTTCAATGAACTGGCTCAAGCCGCCGCCAAAGCGGTGATTAACAACCCCGGCGAAGTTTATAACCCTTTATTTATTTATGGCGGAGTGGGTCTTGGCAAGACCCATTTGCTGCAGGCGGTTGGAAATTCTATTATAGAAAAATATGAAAAACGCAAAAAAGTAAAATATGTCAGCTCAGAAAAATTTACCTCCGAGCTGATTAGCGCTCTTCACGGCGGCCGAATGGAAGACTTTAAAGAAAGCTATCGCCGAATTGATGTTCTAATAATTGACGATATCCAGTTTTTAGCCGGGAAAGAAAAAACCCAAGAGGAATTTTTCCATACATTTAATTTTTTATACCAAAAAAACAAACAGGTAATTTTAAGCTCCGACCGCCCGCCCAAGGCAATTGCCACGCTTGAAGAACGCCTTAGGTCGCGCTTTGAAGGAGGAATGATAGCCGATATCTCCTACCCGGACATGGAAACCCGTTTGGCTATTTTAAAAAACAAGGCCGCCGAAAGAAAAATCGTCCTTCCCGAAGATGTTTTAAACCATATTGCCACCAATGTTCAAAAAAATATAAGAGAACTAGAAGGGGCGTTAAATCGTATCGTTGCTTCTATGAAATTATCTAATTCAGAGATAAACATAGAACAAACCATCAAGGCGCTAAGCGGCTTTATTGGTTCGCCCAATAAAATTACTAATTATAAAAACATTATTCAGGTTGTGGCTGAATTTTATGATGTCGCTACAACAGAACTTATAAACCGCTGCCGGAAAAAAGAAGTTGTCTACCCGCGCCAAATTGCTATGTTTTTAATACGGGAAGAACTAAAAAAATCTTTTCCTTTTATCGGCGAAAAACTAGGAGGAAGAGACCATACAACAGTCATGTATGCCTGTGAAAAACTAAATAAAGAGCTGGTGGGAAACGAATTACTACAGCAAGAAATCAGCTTAATTAAAGAAAAAATTTACAATAAATAACTCCTTGATAACCCTGTGGAAAACAAATTAACAACTTCTTAATTTCCAACCGGTTTTTTATTCTAAACAAAATATTCTCTTTTTTATTCACAGTTTACATTGTTATTTTTTAGCACCCTTATTATAAAAACTACCTTTTCCACAGTATTTAAAAAATTAATTAATAATTTATTTCTTAAATAATATAAAATAATTAAAGAGTATGAAAATAATTTGCCTTCAGGAAAATTTAAAAAACAACCTAAACATAACCCAAAACATTATCGGCAGAAATTTAACGTTACCAATTTTAAACAATTTATTATTGGAGACAGAAGGAGGTAGGCTTAAAATTTCAGCCACCAACTTAGAAATAGGAATTAATACCTGGACGCCCGGAAAAATAGAAAAGAG
>Ga0180007_10002806_pt1 | contig 20174 bp, 29 predicted proteins | sample MM_PC_MetaG_FD_121122 | JGI IMG/M metagenome (GOLD analysis project Ga0180007, IMG submission 121122) | Groundwater microbial communities from the Aspo Hard Rock Laboratory (HRL) deep subsurface site, Sweden - MM_PC_MetaG | ecosystem: Environmental > Aquatic > Deep subsurface > Groundwater... | reverse complement strand
GTTTCCCACCGGCTGCAACCTGGAACAACGATTACTCCCTCCCTCCGTCCATAGATTGGCGCGACAAATCATGTTGTGGGACGAATGGCTGCGACACGCAGCAACAAGAAGTAAGCAAAAACACACCGCTTACAGAAAGTCCGAATGGACAAACTGGACTGAACGTTGTGCAGACCGTGTGAAAGGTCGAGCAAGGCGAATTGTGACGTCTCTTTGCAATCGCGCTAAAGGCACAATGACAAACGCGGAGTTTGTTGCATTGTGTAGAAGCGTCGTAACTTTGGCGGACTCGCATGAATGATTTCGCAGAGCGTTCGAGACAGAGATGCGGCGCGCAAAAGGGCGGACAGTGCTAAGCAACGAGAGGTCTTCGTTCCCAAATGCACTAACCGTCGCCGGCGTGCTCGGTACGAATCGAAAGACATAGACTGGCTGCGATACTACTTTGGCGCGGGTTCTGGCTGCACTGATCCATTCACTTATTCGTTCACGGAGCAGCAATGCGTGATGATTTCCGTGATTCGTTCCGCGATCCAATGGGGCGGGGATCAGGCGATCGCTGCGAGTCGAGGGGAGGGGAAAACCACGATCTTCGAGCGGCTCATGCTCAAGTACGTTATCTCTGGCGCCATCGGCTTCGCTGTGCTTTGTGCCGCGACCGGTGAGCACGCTGCACATTCGCTGGAAGCCATTCGCGACGCGATTACCGAGAATGATCGACTGGCGGAAGACTATCCAGAGGTTTGCGTACCCGTTCGAGCGCTCGAAAACACGCCGAACCGTGCTCATTATCAGATCGTGACCGGCAAGCGGCACGACAACGGGAAGCTCTACGAGCGGCATCCGTCGTGTTTTTCGTGGTGTGGCCGCGAGATTGTGTTTCCAGACGTGCCCGGCAGCCCTAGCGCCCTGGCGATCATCGCCACGCGGGGGCTTGATGCAGCCGTTCGAGGGTTGAAACGCAAGGGCCGCCGGCCGGAAGTTGTGGGGATCGACGACCCAGACACCGAGGAGTCTGCCCGGAGCGAGGACCAGGCGAAGAAACTAGAAGATCGGATCGACCGGGCGCTCGGGGGACTCGGTGGTCAGCAACGTGTGGTCGCCCGGGTAATGCTTACGACTCTTCAGAGCAGGACCGCCGCGAGTTTCACGTTTACTGATCCGAAGTCCAAGCCGACGTGGAAGGGGCGCCGGTTTCGCTATTTGCTCACTCCGCCGGACCGAGTCGACCTGTGGGACGAGTACATCGCATTGCGGAGGAACGCCTTGGAATCCTTCGCCGCCGGGACTGGCAACGACGAACACGCCCGAGCAGCCAATACGTTCTACCTAGCGAATCGGAAGACAATGGACGCCGGCGCCGAGCTCGCCAACCCCAACCGATTCGACTCATCGATCCTGCCCGACGGGTCGGCGATCGAGCTGTCGTCACTGCAACGGTATTACAACGAGATCGCTCGACTCGGCGCTGAGGCCGTCGCCACCGAATACGACAACGACCCGCCGGAGGTCGAGGTCGGCTTGGAAACGGCGATCACAGCTCACCGCGTTCAGACCCGCGTCAGCGGCCACCCGCGACGGGAGATACCACCTGGCTGCATCCTGCTCACCCAAGGGATCGATGCTCGCAAGATCGCTCTGCACTGGGTTGTCCGGGCGTGGCGGCCAGACGGGATCGGCTACACGATCGACTACGGCGTCGAGGAAGTGCACGGAACAACCGCCGGAAGCGACGAGGGCGTTGACCACGCCCTGACCCGGGCGATCCATTCCCGCATGGAGACGCTCAGGAACGCCCCGTACGCGCCGAAGACCGGGCCGGCGATGGAGATTACCGAGACGTTGATCGACGCTGGCTGGCGAACGGATGCCATTTACCGGGTGTGTGCCGAGTTGAAAGCTACTGGCTTCGCGATCCGGCCGGCCATGGGATTCGGCAAGAGCAACGGAGTCGTCAAGACCCGGTTCACGGCGCCCGTGCGGACCACTACGGACAGGAAAACTGGCGACGGGTGGTTTCTCAGCCGCAAAGGAAAGCGTGTCTGGCTCGTCTGTATGGACGCGGACCGTTGGAAGGCATGGGAACACGATCGCTGGCTGACGCCGATCGGCCAGCCCGGCGCGATGCAGTTGTGGGGCGATGCCGGGCCGAACCCAGACCGATTGAGCGACGATCAGAAGTCGCATCACAGCTATGCCCGGCACATCGTGTCCGAAGTCGAGGTAGAGGAAGTTGTCAAGGGCGTGATCCAGCGCGGATGGAAGACCCGCCGCGAAAATAACCACTGGCTCGATGCATCCTACATGGCGGACGTCGCCGCTGCCATGCACGGAATCACTATTGGCGGCGTGGCCGCCGCCCCGCCAACAACGAAACAACAAAAGGGCTGGTTCGACCGGCAATAAACAGGCATGACTATCATCGGCAAATGCGAAGAATGCGGAACGGTTACAGGTTATCGCGTAATCTGTTTTGCCTGCCGCCCCAATGAAATCAAACGACTCGAGAAGGAGATCGCGGACGCCCGCGCCCAAAACAAACGCCTGATCGCACAAAATTACAATTTAGCCAAGCGTCTAAATGACACAATCACACTATTTCTGATTTCCTCGACACGCTTGTAAAATCCAAGATCAAGTTATGATTCGCTGGCGATTCATCCACATTCCGAAGACCGCTGGAATCAGCATCTCCCAAGCCTACGGATACGGTACGGAGATAGGCCATCCGCACACGCCGGCGAGCGAATTTGATCCAGATGTCCGCATGTTTGCCGTGATACGCAACCCAATTGATCGTGCAATCTCGATCTGCGCCTACCTGTTCGCTGTCAAGCAGCGAGAATTGACGCCGGTGGACTTCCATCAGTGGGTCGCTGCCGGCTGTCACCACGATCACCTCGAGCAGGATCTCGCTATCGTGTCGTGGCGAGGCCCTCGCGAGCTGCGCATCACGTCCGAGCAGAAGTGCTGGCTAACTCCCGCCGTCCAGCTTGTGGGCTACGAGCGCCTCGCCGCAGACCTACCCTCCGTCATTCGATTACTGGGCCTAACGCCGAAGAAACTGCCGCTGCTCAACGTTAGCCTCCGTCATCGTACTGCCGCTGCTTACCATGATCCTGCGACGTGGGAATCGCTCGCCACGCGATACTACGCCGACTTCCAGATTTGGAATCAGCTCATGAATGGGGGGCCGATTCCATGGAGTTGAGGCCCTGCGACGGTCCGATCTGTCCGAGTTGTGGCTGCCGAGACGCCGAAATTGCCCGCGAGCCGGCGGAAAACAACGGCCAGCGGATCAGCAAGCGGCCCCGTTGGTGGAGTTCTGGCCGGGCGATCTGCCAAAATTGCTTCGTTTCCTATTCGTTCGAGTGGCCGGAGATGCCCCTAGAACCTCCTGCCGTGGCTGAAATCGAGGTTCAAATTCCGGTTATCGATGCCGTTCGGGATCCGCCAGAGCCGCCCCAGACGACCGGGCGGGCAATCTGCTGTCCAGATTGCCAGTCGCCCGACGTGAAGGTCTACAGCACGACCAAGCTCGTCCGATACTACCGCTGCAAGCGATGTGAGAAGCGTTTCAAGATGCCTCGCCGGCCAATCCGGCAAATTACCACGTCCTAGTAAACGCCTCTCGCATTCTCTGGCTTGCCTGCCCTACGCTGTCTGGCATGGGACTCGCCGCCAGCATCTCGACCTACATGGAAAGCGCCGTCGCCGCTCAGCTCGGTGGCGATCATGCCTCGGCCATCAGCTACGCCCGCGCCGCCCTCGGTCGAATGGGCGCTGCCCCGAACGCCAATCGGAACGCACCTGGCGGTGGAAGCGAGGCGCTCGCCTGGAACTCCGCCGGCATCGTCGCATTCATCGCCGAATGCCGTCGTGCGATGACTGCCGCCTCCCACGCGACATCTGGGCCGTTCCAACTTATCCCGATCACGTACGCCCGTGAGGGCGACGCCGCTGATTATTCGTGACCCCAATGGCCGACACCTACATTTGCGCAGCAGGGATTCAGCCCGGCATGCCGGCGGCATCAACGGTAAGCCGGCGCCGTGCCGCGCCAGCGTGGAACCTCGATCCGATATCCAGCCGCAAATTCGAGAGCGCCGAATCAAACCGTCTGAACAAGGCGCACTGGCAATACGCCGACGACCAAAGCGTCAATGTCTGGTTGGCTTCACAGCTCTCAACGATTCGCGCCCGGGCCACCTACGAGGCCCGCAATAATCCAATCCTGCAGGGCGTCATCAAGACCCACGCCGATGACATCGTCGGACGTGATGGTCCCTCGCTGCAGGTCCAGAGCGATGACGATCAATTCAACGACGCCGCGGAGCGAGTGTGGCGGGATTGGTTCCGATCTCCGACCACTCGCCAGAACGTATCCGGCGCCCAGATGCTGAAACTATGGATTCGCGGCCTTTGGCGATCCGGTGAGCTGCTCGCGAAGATTGTCACGGACCCGACCGTTGAAGGCCCGGTCTCGATGCGATTGCGGCCGCTGCATCCGCGGAACCTCGGAACGCCGCTGGAGCTCACCGCGGACCCGAACGTCGTTATGGGAATTCGCTTCAACTCGCTTGGTCAACCGACGACGTACTATCTGGCCGACAGCACCATTGCTGGGGACGACCTCACTGGACTCACCGCGTCACTGCCATGGCCAGCAGACCTGGTCCTACATGAGTTCGTTGTCGATGAGGAAGACCAAGCCCGTGGGATCCCGCTTGCAAATGCAGCTCTTCCGACGGCTGCGGACCTGCGTGACTATACCGCGCAGGTCCAAGATGCTGCCCGGCAAATGGCGGATCAATCCTGCCTGCTTTATACCGATCATCCAGATGCCGAGCTCTGGGAAAATCCAGAGTCAATGACGGTCAAACGCCGTGTCATCGGCATGGTCCCGCCCGGCTGGAAACCGTTTACCTACGCTGCTACCCAGCCCCCCGCGACGTACGAGACTTATCTGGCCGAACGCATGCGCGAGATCGGCCGCCCCGTTGGGATGCCGCTTCTCATGGTTCGGCTGGACGCGAGTCGTCATAACTACTCGTCCGCGCGACTCGACACCCAAGTTTACCGTCGTAGCGTTGCTGGACTGCAAGCCTGGCTGTCCGGGACGGACCGTTCCTGCGGCGCGCTGTCTCGCCTACTGGATATCGTAATTGCCGAGGCGCGGTTTGCTGAGCCTGCTCTGCGAACCCGACCGCGACAGGTCATCTATGCTTGGACGTGGCCCGTGCTGCCGCACGTCGATCCCGCGAAGGAAAGCCAGGCTGAAGAGCAGACGTTGGCCAATGCAACCGAGACACTCACCGATGCCGTGGCAGCCCGCGGCCACGATTTGGAAACCCATATTGCAACGCTCGTCCGCGAACGCCAACTGCTCATCGACGCCGGCATTGCCCCGCCTCCCTGGATGTCTGGAAGCTCGCCGGAGCCAGAGCCGATCGACGCCGCCGCCGTTGACGAACAAATCGCAGCTGCTGCCGAGGAGGCAGACGTCGAATGACCGCACAGCCGCTTTATCATCGCGATGAACCGCAAACCGATCAGCTTCTGACTCGAGCTCTTCAGCTTCGCGCCGCCACGGCCAATCACGAGGAACGTTCGATTGAAGCCGTGCTATCGACGGAAAACCCAGTAGAGATTTACGACTGGCGGACCGGTGAAGTGATTGACGAGGTTCTGCTAGCCGACGGAGCGGAGATTCCCAGCCAACTGCCCCTGCTGGCCAATCATGCTCGCTGGTCGATTGACGAGATCCTCGGTTCTGTCCGCAACATCCGCGTGGAGAAAGTCGATGGGCAACCGGCCTCGCTCGTCGGGAAGTTGCATCTCGCGAAGGACGACGACGCCGCGAATCGCGCGTGGAATAAAATCACGCAAGGACATCTCACTGACCTTTCGGTCGGCTACCGAATCATCGACGACAAAACCCAAATTGTTGCTCCTGGGCAAACCGCCGTGATCGCCGGCCGCAAATTCACCGCCGCAAAGCGATCCCTACGCGTCGCCTCCGCGTGGACGCCGAAGGAAGCATCCCTTGTTCCTATCGGCGCCGACAAAGCCGCCAAAACTAGATCACCGTTCGCAACTATCACGACAAGGACACCAAACATGGACGCGCTCATCCGTTATCTTCAGACTCTCGGACTGGCCGTGGATGCCACGCCGGAGCAAGCCCGCGATTTTCATGGGAAGCTGACTGGCGACCAAAGAGATGAAGCTGATCGGCTCGAAGCCGCGCAGCAGACTCCTCCGGCGTCTCCTGCGACGACACCTCCCGCCTCACCGCCAGCAGATCCTCCCGTCAGGCCGGCGACTCGCGCGGCCAATGACGACGACGCCGCCCGTCGCATCGCCGCGGACGCCGTTTCCGCCGAACGCGCCCGCGTCCAGCAATTGCGCGAGCTCGCCGGCCACGACGTGCCCGAGCCCGTCCTTCGCAATGCCATCGATACGGGACTCAGCGTGACCGAAGCGACCGCGATCTTCCTCCGCGCGATTCGCGAGAACCGCGCCCCGGAAGCCGGACCAGGTATTCACACGCATGACCCGGACGTCACGCGCAACATTCGGGCGCTCGGACTCGCACTCGTCATGCGTTCGGAGCTGGATGTTGAGGCGTGGGCGCGGCGAAATCGCGTCAAGAATTTCGAGGAGCTCGCCGATCAGGCGGAGCGCTATCGCACGCTTTCCTTACTCGATATTTGCCGTCACGCTCTGCGTATCGACGGACGCCAACCGCCATCCGACCGCGAGGAGCTCATGAGAACTGCTGTCTCCGGCGGAACACTTTCCGGCATTTTCACTACGTCGGTGAATGCCACTCTCATGGCCGCATGGGATGCCGAGCCAGACACTACCGTCGGGTGGGTCGAGGAAGTGGATGTCGCGGACTTCAAGACGCAGACAGCGGTCAATTACGAAGGCCGCGCGGGGCTCGACAAACTGCCACGCGGCCAGACCGCAAGCCATATGGCCCCAAGTGACAGCAGCCTCACGTACGCGATCGCGCGCTATGCGAAGCAGTTTGTCGTCGATGAGCAGGACATCATTGACGATTCGCTTGAGGCATTGACGAAAATGCCGAATATCATGGGCGAGAGCGCCCGCCGCCTTCGGCCGGACTTGATCTATGCGTTGATCCTCGCCAATCCGACCATGGTCGACACTGGTGCGCTATTCAACGCGACCGCACTTACGACCGCCGGCGGACACGCCAACCTGACCACCGCCGCACTGGCCTATGGCTCGCTCCAGGCTGGTATCGTCAGTATGGCAAACCAGTACATCGGATCGGGGCGAAACAAAGTCGCGCTGAACATCCGCCCGCGATTCCTGATTGTCCCGCAAGATCTCGCGTTCACGGCCAAGGAGCTTATCACGTCCAGTGCCATTATTGTCGCCGGGACGTCGGCAGTTCTGCGAGGAAACGCCAACACTTTGTCCGGGATGCTTGAAACGCGAGCTGACGGCAGAATCGGTGCTGCGGGTGTGACCGATCCTAGCACCGGGACTGCTTATACCGGGACCGCGACCAACTGGTTCCTCGCCGCGAACCCAGGTCGGACGCTACGTTGCGCTTACCTCCGTGGCTCCAGTCGGGCTCCCATGGTTCGCGCCTTCGCGCTCGACAAAGGCCAATGGGGCATCGGCTGGGACGTGAAAATGGACGTGGGCGTCAAGGAAATGGACTATGCCGGCCTCCACATGAGCACCGGCGCCGGGTAAGCCGCCAAGCGCGAGACCGTTCAAATAGACGAAATCCACAAACTCACGACTGAACACGGAGAACTGAAGCCATGACCGCCGAAGCCGTACTCTACAACAAATCGTCGCTGATCAACGTGACTGCCCCGACCGGCGGCTTCACGTCCGGCGAAATCCTGCAACTATGCGACGGGCGAGCCGGCTACGTCGCTGGGCTCAAGAATCCGCTTGTCGCCGACGCCGTGGCGATCGAGACCGAGGGACAGATCACCGTCGCGAAGATCGCGTCGCTTTGCGTGATCGACGGCTGCGAGATTTGGTGGGACCGGTCCGCCGCGACCGCCACGCCGCTGCGCACCGCGGACTGCTTTTATCTCGGGACCGCCATCGGGGACGTTGCCGCTGCCGGGACGACGATTCTTGTCAACCTCAACAAGAAACCGGAGTACCTGATCGAGACCAATAACCCCAGCAAAGGCCGTTGGGTGACAGAAGCAACCAACGGACTGGGCGTGCTGCAAAACACCGTCGGCAGCCCGGAGTTCACTCTGGCTTTCGACGCTGCATCCGAAGCCGCGCAAGCCGCACTCTACTCGGCTGACACCGTTCCGTGTGCAGACGGTCCAATCTTCGAGGCCAAGGTCGCGATCTTTGACATCGGCGCGGCCGCCGTGGACTGCAGCATCGGGCTTGCGAATGGTTCGCATGCCACGGATTTTGACGCCGTGACCGAAGCCGTGTTGATTCATCTCGACGCCGCGTCGCTGAACATCCTTGCCGAAAGCGATGATGGCACGACTGAGGTTGCTGCCACGGACACGACCGTTGACGCCGTAGATGACACTTACTTCCTGATTTGGATTGACTGCCGGGACCTGACCGACATTCAAATCTATATCAACGCCGTCAACGTGCTGGCGGCGACCGTGTTCAAACTGAATGCCGCGACTGGACCTTTATTGCCGATCGCGCACATCGAGAAGACTAGCGATGCCGCCGTTTTCGACCTTCGCGTCGAATACATGCGCGTACGGACCACGGACCTGACCTAACCACCAGCAGGCGCCGCCCGCGCCTGATCGGGCAATAGGTCCCGATGACCAGCGCCTTCGAAACCGATTTCGCTGAGACGTTCGCAATCTTCGCGGACGTTTTTGGCGAAACCGTTTCTTTCTGGCGCGGAGCTAACAGCGTCGCCGTCACCGCCCAGCGATCGGTTGTGGATCACAAGACAATCGACGAGGAAGGCGCGGAAACAATCGTTCGGGGGTTCGCGTTCCGCGTCACCGCTGCGGACCTCATTATTTCTGGTTCGGCCATTATTCCCCGCAGCGGTGACCGGATAACGGTGGATATTGGAGCCGTCACGCATACCTTTACCGTCTTGAAGCCGCCGGGCCGCGGTTGCTTCGAATGGGGCGATCCCATTCGAACTGAATACATCGTTTACGCCGCTCTGACCGGAACCTCGTAATGTCCAGCGTGTTGTACGATACCGCCGACCAAGTACAGAAGCTGATCGCCGCTGGTCAGACTGCTGAAGCATTCACCACGGACGTGACTGCTGTATTGGCGTTCGAAGTCGCACTGAAACTCGAAGAAGCTGGGAATCTACACTGTGACGTCGTGCCGTTTTCCGCAACGCTTGCCATGCGTCGCGGAGACATCGGCATTTGGACCGTGCTGGTTGACGTCGCTATCCGTTACGGGTACGCCACCGACGACATCGACGCGACCACGGGCAAAGTTAAAGCCGCTTCGGTGGCTGCTCATCTGCTTTTGCTGGAGGAAGTCAATCAATATCTCGCCAAGCGAACTAACCGCACGCTTGCCACCGTGCTTGCGGCCTGGCGAAGCGCGGAAATCATTCTCAACTGGACCGCGGAACATCTGCGCAACTACCACCAGTTCACTGGCATCGCTCGAATTACCTATGAAGTCGAAAAGTCGATCGCGTGAAAGTCAAAGTCACCATCAAGGACGAGCTGAAGAAGATCGAGAAAGCCGCGCGCTCGACCGGTCCGTTCCAGTCTCTCGGGCACGCCGGCGGGACGATCCGCAAAAGCGCGTTGCTATCCATAAGGAAAAACAAAAAATCCTCGAAGCCCGGACAGCCGCCCCACACTCGCGAAGGACAACTGCGTAAAGCCATTTTCTACGCCGTGGACAAAGCCGCGCAAACCGTGGTCATCGGTCCGACGAAATCCAAGATCGGCGAAATCGGCGGCGTGATGGAGCATGGTGGAACGTATAAGGGCGGACAGTATGCGCCGCGTCCATTCATGGGGCCAGCGCTCGAAGAATCATTGCCTCGCATTCCCGCGCATTTCACGGGATCGATTGGAGAATAACGATCATGGCCGACATTGCACAGCGCCCGCTGGTCGGGCAGGAATGCCATTTGTATTACAACACGGGCGACCGTACGACGCCTGTTTTGGTGGAGATCACTCGCGCGATCAATGTGAACGCGTCGATTCCGTTCGGCGAGGCCGAGATAGCTAGTCGCCTCAGCCAATGGAAGACGAAACGGCAAACGACGCGCGAACTCGAAATCACGTTCACATACCAGAAAAAAGGCGGCACGGACGCCGTACTCGTGGTTTTGCTGGCAGCCGCGACCAATGGGACCGTCATGGACATTTGGATGCTTGACGGACTGTTGGCGGAAACCAAATCGCAAGGTCCACGCGCCTACTGCCAGATTTTCGACGAGACGCTCGGCCAAGACCTCGAAGCCGTGGAAGAACTCGAGTTCGTCGCGAAGGCTACGTATTACGAGACTGGCGGAACGCCTGTTGATCCAGACTGGTACGTCGTGCCGACCCCATAACCAACAAGTCACCACCCAGTGCAAAGGGACGCCAAGCCATGACCGCTATAGCAGAACGGCCGCTGGTCGGCCAGGAATGCCACCTGTATTACAACACGGGCACGCGAGCCGCCCCGTCGCTTGTCGAGATCACTCGCGCGATCAACGTCAATGTTTCCATACCATTCGGCGAGGCGGAAATCGCCAGCCGCGCCTCGATCTGGAAGACCAAACGCCAGACTACCCGCGAATTCGAGTTGACATTCACTTATCAAAAAAAGGGCGGAACCGATACCGTGTTGGCCTACTTGCTGGCCGCTATCACCGCCGGCACGACCGTGGATCTTTGGGCGCTCGATGGCGCGTCGACCGAGACCGGCGCCCAAGGCCCCCGCGCATGGTGTCAACTTTTCGACGTTACCCTCGGCCAAGATCTCGAAGCGATTGAGGAGCTCGAATTCGTGGCAAAGGGGACGTACTATGAACTCACTGGGACCATCGTCGATCCTGATTGGCACGTAGTCTAAGGAATCCCTGAATCATGCCAGACAAAATGGAAACACTTCGCGCAGCCATCGCAGCCGCAGAAGGTGCTGAGTTCATTACTCTGCGGATTGCTGATGTCCAATGGCTGTTGGATGGTGCGCCGGATGAGCCGGAGGTCCCTGCCGATGCAGACATTTGACGACGCCGACGGCAGGACGTGGCAAATTCGCCTAACCATCGGCCGGGCCGCGGACCTGCGCGACGCCGGCTTCGATCTGGTCGACGACGACGCCCGCGCGGCGATTTTCGACGACCCGCTTCGCGTTTACGCGATCGCCCTCAAGCTCCTCGAACAGCAGGCAAAGGAGCTCGGCCTTGACGCCGACGGACTCGACGAATCACTGACCGGCGCCTTCCCCGCATTCTTCGAGGCGTTCGTTGAAGAGCTCGCGACTTTCTGCCGGCACCTCGGAAAGACCGCCCAAGCGGAGATTCACCGGGCGATCTTGACGGCGACGAGGAAAGCCGAACAAACGGCCGTCAACAAACTCAACGGAGTAGACATACCGGGATTGATCGACCGGGAACTGGACCGGGCGAGCAGGACCATCGACCTGGAACTCTCGCGACTATCTGGGGGGACATCTGGCGAGCCGCTGCCCTCGCCGGAATTGACCCGCGTCCCCTGACGGTTCGGCAGCTCTGGATAATGGCGGACGAACGACGATTGCATGATTGGTCCCAAACCGCACTGGTTTGCCAACTGCTGTACAACGCCAACCGAGACCCGAAACGATCCCGACCGCTCAGAGACGTAGACTTTATGCCCTCGGACGTGGCCCGTGAATTGAGACGCAGACGCACCCGACGCCGCGGAGGTATGACCGGCGGACAGCTCAGGCAAATGCGAACGGCATTTGAGAAGAACTGACATGGGGAAAAAAGACATCAAAGCCGGCGGCGCGTTTGTCGAGCTTTACCTCAAAAGCCAACTTGCTCGTGGACTGCGCAACGCCAGCAAAAATCTCAAATCATTCGGACGTGGCGCCAAGACCACCGGCAAATACATCGGCGCGATCGGCGCGTCGATTACCGCCCCCATGCTCGGCGCCATCAAATCATTTATGTCCGCTGGCGACGAGCTCGACAAGATGTCGTCACGCGTCGGTGCTTCGGTCGAGTTTCTCAGCGCCCTCGGGTACGCCGCCAACTTAGGTGGAACTGAACTCAAAGCAATGGAAGTCGGCATGCGCCGCATGCAGCGAAGCGCTTACGATGCCGTCAATGGCACGAAAACAGCCGCCGATGCCTTCGCGCAATTGGGTGTTGAAGTCAAAGGCGCGGACGGGAGACTCAAAGGCACTGAAGCCCTGTTCATGGAAAGCGCCGCCGCCCTATCCGCAATGACAAATGAAACTGAAAAGGCCGCCTTGTCTACGGTTATTTTCGGCCGCGCCGGAACCTCGCTCTTGCCAATGCTCAAGGGAGGGAGACAGGGACTCCTCGACATGATGAACGAGGCCAGGCAGCTCGGCCTTGTGATGACCACCAAAGATGCGACCGCAGCTGCCGACCTCACTGATGCGTGGTCCAGACTAACCAAGAGTGGAAAGATGGTCGCGATCCAAGTTGGCGCACAGCTCGCGCCGATGATGAAGCGGATTGCAACGCGCCTGCTCGAAGTCATCGGACCCGTGATCCAGTGGGTGAAGAGTAACGGTCAGCTCATCATCATGGTCGCGAAACTCGGCGCCATACTAACAGCCGCCGGCGCCGCAATTTTCACCGTGGGCGCTGCAGCCGCCGGGCTGGGAACCGCACTTGCTGGCGCCGCCACAGTGGCCGCCACGTTTGGGACCGTGCTTGGAGCTATCATCAGCCCTATCGGTGCAGTCATCGCCTCAGTTGCCGCTCTCGGGTATTACATCCTCTTCCACACCCAGGCCGGCGCGGACGCCCTCGATTGGCTCGGGAAGAACTTCCAAAGGCTGATGGAATTCGTCAATCCCGTCATCCAGGGCATCAAGGATGCATTGGCTGCTGGAGATCTCGGACTGGCCGCCAAAGTCGCATGGCTCGGCATCAAGACCGCCTTCCAATGGGGGAAAAACCAGGTCATGGGCGTGTGGCGCGGCTTCGTCACCGGCATGGTCCAGAAATTCGAGGAAGCGATTCGTACGATCACTGATAAATGGCGGACGATGAACTCAACCATCGCCGAGGGACTCGTCCGCTTGGCTGGGAAAGTCGGCCTGCTCGGCGGACTCAAAGCCGAGGACGTAATTGCGACATTGCGCGAAGATACCGCCCGTGCTCGAGGCCGCGACCAGCAGAGAATTACCAACTGGGCTAGCGGTGCAGCCGAAGAGGAAGGTGCAGCCCGCGACGCCGCAGCGCTCAAGTCGCTCCGCGAACAGCTCGCCAACGCCCGCGAGGACGCCAGTACCGCGCGAGCGGTCGCGGAACTCAAACGCCAGCAAGCCGAACCCGACGCGTTCGAGGCGCCGGAGCTTGGGAAAACCGCCCCACTGGCCGGCGGCGGCGCGGCGCTTGGTGCGTTTTCCGCCCAGGCCGCCGCCTTACTCGGTTCGCGCAGCAACCCACAAATCAAACTGCTCGAAGCCATTGACAAAGGAATTGACCGTCTGAATCAGACCGTGGAAGACCAGGAAGAAAGCCAGTTCGCATGACATTTGTTTGGATCGAGACCGAAGAAAGCCGACGCCGGACCGAGGGGTTCAACCCCTCGGACAATACGGCGGAACTTGCGTGGGCCGGCTTCGGATCACGAGACGACTTTGACGCCGAAACCGCGCTACAAGCGATTATGCCCACCACGTTCCGTGGTCTGCCGCTGCGCACGTGGCAATACGAATGCGTTGGAGGCGACAACTGGACCGCCCGAGCAAACTACAACAACAAGGAAAAAGCCGAACCGCCGGACACCGGAGAACAAGTCTTTTCGTTCGACACCACCGGCGGGACCGTCCACGTCACCCAAGCCCGCGCCCAGACAAACTACGCCGGCGCAGGCAGCACTGCGCCCAACTACAAAGGCGCGATCGGAGTCGGGAAAAACAACGCCGTCGAGGGCGTGGACATCGTAAGCCCATCGCTACAATTCAGCCTCACATACCGGATGCTGCTGGCGGATCTCTCACTCGGATACGTCCGCATTCTTTATGAGCTCACCGGCAGCACGAACAACGGACTCTGGAAGGGATTTGCCCGCGGCGAGTTGCTCTTCATGGGCGCACAGGGAAAGCAAGGAACTAGCACTGATCCCGAAGTGACCTACAACTTCGCGGCGATCAAGAACACCACCGCAATCGCCGTTGGCGACTCGATCACTGTAGCCTCGAAGCGCGGCCACGAATATATGTGGGTGCACTACGAGGACGTCGATGATACCGACGCGAAGCTATTGGTTGCACAGCCTAAATCGGCGCATGTCGCTCAAGTGTATCCCGAGTCTAATTTCGCTTTGCTCGGAATTGGAAGCTAAACAGAAGGATCATAAACCATGGCCAAATTCACTGAATCCATACACGTCGGCGGCCATTTTACCGCCGACACAATGACTTTGCCGGACGCCAGTGTAAGCAATGCGAGCGTCAAATCGGATGCCGCGATCGCCCGGGCAAAACTCGCTCAAGACACGCTCTCCCGATTTCCCGTGAAACTCACCGACCTCCGCGTCTGGGACGCGTTTCAGACGAACTTGCCCGGCACGTCCGCGACCGACGACCTCGGACTCTATGGTGGAACATTTGGCAGTGCAAGCCCGCAGATCAAAACCTATGATCTGAAGGCCGCTGGAGCGCAAACGCTCTACGCCCGCGTGCAGATCCCACTACCGGCCGAGTATGACGCCGGCGAAACCGTCACGCTACGCCTTCACGCCGGAATGGAAACCACCGTCGCCGACACGTCGGCCACCGTAGACGTCGAAGCCTACGAAAGCGATAGCGAGGGGGGAATCAGCGCCGACCTATGCGCCACCGCCGCGCAGACGATCAACTCGCTTGTCAAAGCGGACAAAGACTTCACGATCACGCCGACCGACCTCGTTGCCGGCGACATGCTCGATGTCCGCATCACTGTCGCGGTCAACGACGCCGCTACCGGGACCGCCGTGATTGCCGCCATCGGCGCCATCGAGCTGCTATGTGATATTCGCGGATGATTCCATGCCAGTCAAACCAGGCGATCGCCTGAAAATATCCGCCGCCGACTGGAACGCCGCCGTGGCCGCCGGTCGGGCGCATGCCCTTCGCGCTCTGGCCGGCGGTGCTTTCTCGCCAAACACTTGGAGACAATCGCCGGGACTCATCATTCTCAAGAACACTTCGGTCAATGATCGAAATCGATTCGAGATTCTCGGACTCGGCGATCCATTGTTTACGCCGACAGAAAACGCGAATGAATTCAAAAACTCGATCGCATTCAAAGGCGTCGCCCTAACATTCGCTAGCCATTTCGGGGGACTCTTCGCGGTTCTGTTGGAGCCGCTGCCATCCGGCAAGACGGGGATGGCGATTGTCCAAGGCGTCACCACCGTGCAGGTCAACGTCCAGGTGGCCACGCACCAATTTGCCGACATTGACGCCAATAGCGCCGCGAGATTACGCAGCTACTCTGCGGGTTCGGCTCGGATTTTGTGGAAAGAAGCCGGGACCGGGGCGAAATGGGCTCGCGTGCTCCTCGGCGCGATGAGCGTCAAGTTGTGGCGATTCACGCTCAACGCCGACTTCTCCGGCAGTCCGCCCACGGCCGCCGCCGATCTCCTCAATATGGACGGTACTGACGCCGGATTTGACGTCACCGTCCGCGACGAGCTCTCGATTTTTTCGGCGGATCTCGTTAACGGATCTGCCGGTTATTGCGTGCAGCTCGGCACGCTCTATCACGCCATCCAGGCCCCCTGTCCAGTGTAGGAGGCCGCCGCGATGGGAAAGTGGTTCGGCCCGCAGACAGGGGATTGCTCATGCTGTATTGAAGGCGGGCTCATATGTGGTTGTACTGCAGACACCTATCCTACGAACGTTAGCGTTACGCTTAGCGGATGGACGGACTTCGGTGATTGCAATGGCTGTAACGAGTATATGGGCACATATGCCTTGTATAATGTTTGGGACACAACTCCATGTCGATGGGACAATTTTGCCGATGGCATTTCCAGCCCGTGTACGTCATATTCTTATCCTTCAACTATCAGCGTTACGTTTTCAGACGATGGCGTAAATACGGTAGTGGTAATTGTGGCGACTTACCTGCAAGCCGGTGCGCCGCCTTTAACCTATAATTGGATCAAGTACAAAAAGACATTTTCTGGACATATCGATTGCGCTGCGTTGATTGATGAACCGATCCCATACGATTCACATTATCAGGCTGCTGGACAAGATGAGTGCGACTACGGCGTTACGATTGACGACGCTCTTCTAACCACTGTTTAAGATGCTCTTCGTTTGCGCCAAAAGCGGTTTCTCTCGGCCAATGCACGCCGGGCAGTTTCCTCTGCGATGCCGCTGCGGCCAGACTCATGAGGCCCCGCCAGAAGCCGAACTGCCTGATCACAACTTGACGCTCGAGCAGTTTACCGCGCCGTGTGAAGACTGCGATCATTATTGCATCCACGAGGTGTGTGATCTCTGGCCGAAGCCAAGCCGCTGCCAGGCCAGGCGACGCTGGATCCATGCAATCGCCTTTGGGCGGTTTGTGTGCCCATTGGGACTTTGGCCGTCATAGATTGACGGATTGCTGTCCGCAATTATAATTGCGACATGGCGACAATCCCCCATCATCTGACCGCGGCCGAGGCTGCCGAATGTCTCGGTGTCCACGTCTCCCAGATCTCTCGCTATATCTCCGCGGGACTACTCCCCTGTCGCCGGTTCGGGCGGACTGGCCGGCAGTATCTGATCCCTGCCGGGGCCTTGCGCCGATTCCGACGGCCCCCCGTCGGCAACCCAAATCTCCTGCGCGGACTCCCCCCGAATGGGGGGAATTCGAAGAAAAAGAGCAAAACCCCCCGATAGAGGGGTATGCAAGTCGCAAGAGTACGTGTAAAATGCAGGCAGACGGGAGGGGAAAATGAAGACAGCAACGCGTAACGGGAAACATCAGGCAAAAGGCGCCTGGATCCGCACGGACAAGCGACTTGCGATCTACCTGCGAGATCGGTTCAGCTGCCTTTTCTGCCTCGCTGATCTGCATGATGCGGACCCGGCGGACATCACACTCGACCATGTGGTCTGCCGCGCGGACGGCGGCACCCACGACGAGACGAATCTCGTCACCTGCTGCCGGAGCTGCAACTGCAGCCGGCAGGATAAGCCGCTCGCGAGATTCGCGGGGAAAGAGACGCGAGCCCACATCCGTCGGAATACGCGGCGGAGTCTGAAGCCGTATCGGCGGCTGGCGAAGGGAATTCTCAGCGGCGAGATCGACATCTCCGCCGCGGACGTAGAGGATTGATCGGCCGGCGGGTGACCGGGCCGACTCGGCGGCGGAGTGAGGCCGCGTGAGGGTGAAACGATGGCTCAGACCGTCTATGAAGACAGTGACCGACGCGTTGAAGTATCCGGTTCTGGGTACGAGATTGTCACCGCCGACGGGCGGCGACTGCGAATGACTCGCTACGTCGGTGAGGTTCGCCCGTTGTCGGCATCAATGGCGAAAACTGTCGCCGCCGCAGGCAAAACCGGATACGTATTCCTCGCTGGGCTCGCTATGCCGCGCGAGGTTGCCCGCGCAATCAAGATTCATTCGGACGAGTCGCTCGAGGAGGATCGCCGGGCATACGCCTCCTCCCACCCCGGCGCGGAAGAGCGGCGGGCGATCGATCGATTGCTCGAGCGAGCCCGAAGACTTGCGGATGAGGATTATTCCACAAGCCTGCATCTCCTCCACGAAGCGGACGATCGGCTGGCCGCATGGCGCGAGAAGTATCCCGCCGAAGCGCGAGAGGAAGACGCGGCCAACTTGCGGGCGCGGGCCGCGAAAAAAAGGGACTTGGCGTCTGGAGCTTTAGTTTATGACTGCGACGGATCGTTGACGAGCGAGGACATGGAGCGACGATCGGCGGCGTTCCGTGCGGAAGCGGAAGAGTTGGAAAAACGAGCGGCCGGCGGGTGACCGGCCACTCGGCGGCGGAGTGAGGCCGCAAGAGGGTGAAACGATGAGACCAGTCAGCACAACAACGATTTTGGCTGCGGTCGGCCAGTCCGGCGAATTCCGCGCGCGAGTTTCCCTGCTCGGCGCGTGGCGCGGTGTGATCGAGGTCATAGCCGATCGGGGACGCCCCGGAGTCCCGATCGGGACGCGGATTCTTGCGTGGCCCACCCGCACCGTCCGATGGGGAGCTGGACCGCACATGCTCGGTGATATGATTCAGGACGTGACGGACCTGGTCCGACGTGCTGAGATCGCGAGCTCCTGTCGCGGCGATTAGGACGCCGAGGAGTGACTCGCGCAGCCCAGCCGCTGGGCCGGCGGCGCGGGGATGGTGGCTAGAATCCTATCCTATGAAAGGGGTGCAGAATGTTACACGGCGAGGCGAACAACATGGAATTCGCTTGGGTATGCGACCAATGCGGTCGCGAGCATCCCGAGCCACAAGCATGCTGCGATCGGCCAGCAGAGGTTCGTAGTTGTGTGCGGGCTTGGGATTCGATGTTTGGTGGGATGTTGCCATCGGCGTGCAACATCCCCAGTCACCGGCACATGTGCTGGACTGGCTGACTCACCCAGCCCCGCAGCGTCACCCGGGATTCGCGCCCCGGGCGGGGCTCTTGGCTCGACGGGTGATCGAGCCACGCCGGCGGGCGGAAACGCGAGGAGAAATGAGATGTACCAAGTAATCAAAACGCTTCCGCCGACGCCCGGTCCTGGGCTACAGACAGTGGTGCCAGAGCGAGACGTCGTGATGTCGCGTCATCGGACGCGGCAGGCAGCCGAGCGAGCGGTCCGGCGATACGATCGCAGCCACCGGGGCTACGGGCAATTCACAATCCACGAGTCGCTCGAATACGGCGACGTGCGGCCCGCTCTCGCCGATCAGCTCGCGGCGAGTGGTGCGGGCGAGTGCTGGGCCTCGCCACAGGAAATGGAGCAGGACCAGCAAGGAAGCCATCCGCACGGCCTCGTCGATGAATGTTCCGCCGGGGGCGAATCCTGGCGGCGGATCTGGCACGATCCCCGAGCGGTCTGGCTCGTCGTGCCAGCGCAGTAGCTCATCCAGCCCCGCAGCGACTCCCGGGATTCGCGCCCCGGGCGGGGCTCTCGGCTCGACGTGGGTGATCGAGCCACGCCGACGGGCGATCGTGGTACAGGATATGGCACGATCAGAGAGCCGTGTGGCTGCTCGTGCCGCCAGCGGGCGGAAACGCAGGAGGGTAAACCGATGAAATGGGAAAAACGGACACCAGCGGTAACATCCTGGATATTTCAGTCCGGGCCGGTGCGACTCGCCATCGGCCCGGCGGAGAACGATCCGGGACGATTGTGGCAGCACTGCATGCTGACGGTGGGCCAGCATTCGGCGCGACCGATGGAGGACTGTCAACGCGACTGGCCTCGGCAGGCGATCGCGGACGCCCGTGTGGCGCTGGATCACTTTGAGGCTGAGCTGGAGGGGTAGCGATGTGCGCATGCTTAGAAAAGGAGTGTCCCGAATGCGGGTATTGGTGGGCGGACAACAACCCGTCCCGAGTATGCCCGACGTGCGGAAACACTTATATCCGCGTGTTTTTCGACGAGTACGACGATCACCACGAACCCGATTGTGAAAGGGAAGACAATGAGTGAGACGAAGACGTTGAACGTCGCGAATATGAAGGCCGCCGAGTTGGACTTGTTCATCAAGGCGGCCGACCGGGAACACCGGGAGTACATGAAGTCCTTGCGGGCTCTCATGAGGATTCGGTTCCTGGAAGAAGCGAAGGCGGCGGAGAAATAGAGCCATGAGCGAACCCCGGCCTTCTTTGCCTGCCCTTAATAAGAGCGGCTTCGGCTGCTGCTGTGCTCATAGGCTGCAGTCAGATGTTCGAGCCCCACTCATAGCAGCCGTAGGCAGGCCCGGGGTTGGAAGGCTCACCAAGAGCCCGGGTTGGAATAGGCTGCGCCCAGTGGTCGAATGCGGGGTAACACTCGGTAG
>Ga0180007_10002805_pt1 | contig 20202 bp, 16 predicted proteins | sample MM_PC_MetaG_FD_121122 | JGI IMG/M metagenome (GOLD analysis project Ga0180007, IMG submission 121122) | Groundwater microbial communities from the Aspo Hard Rock Laboratory (HRL) deep subsurface site, Sweden - MM_PC_MetaG | ecosystem: Environmental > Aquatic > Deep subsurface > Groundwater... | reverse complement strand
CTGTCACTCCGGGCTTGATCCGGAGTCTGAGAACCGGGATGCTGAATCAAGTTCAGCATGACATTTCTGGGAATAGCATATCGAATGGTAGTCGTCGGGTTAAACGGATTCGGGTAGTTCTGTAAAAGCACATATTCTGTCGGGATTCCGTTCAGATTATTTATTCCTGTTGGAGCCGGCAATACAGTTATTTCAATTACTCCTTCGCCTGTTCCGTCGTCTACATCTGTAATTGTTACTTTGATTTATATCATAATCAGAAAATTTGGTCTTTTTTACTGTAACCAGCTATTGCATTAGTGAGTAATTTGCACTACAATTAGGCAAATGACTATTGACAGCCTAAATATAAACACAGGAAGCGCCATTCCGCTTATTGCAAAACTGAGAGCAAAGTTTGGTGATTTGAACCCGGCAAAACCAAGCGGACAAAAGGAAACTTTTCAGGAGAAAATAAGCTCAGTTGGTGAGAAAACTTCAGTTATTGATCCGACAGGTCAGAAAACTAATCTCATTAAACCAGTAGAGTCGAACAGTACAACACCAGACGCCTATTTGTTTTCTGATCAGATGCATGCACCGCCTCCAATTTTTGCTGATTCAACTTTTTTAAATACCGAGAAGTATCACCCGGTTAGTGAAATGATTTCAGAGAGTTATAAACCTATGGTAATAAGTGAACGGGGATTTTACGTAACACCTGGAGCAGTTCATACGCAGAGTAATCAAAGGCTAATAACTGAACGATCTGTGGTTGATGAAGAAAAAATCAGGCGGAGATATTCAACAGCACAAAATCGTGCTAAAGGCAAACTGGTTGATTTGTCGGGATAAATTTTAATTAAAATTTATCCTGCTTTGGTTTTGCACCATACAACCTTTTATTACCTATTTGATTAGCCAAAAAGTGTTTCTCTTTCTGTCCATTAATTTCAAAAGTCTCGTATCCAACAACTCCTTTATCAGCCAGCTTTGATACCATCCTAAGGTATTCTTCCTTTTCAGTTTCATTCAACTCGCTGATATCCATACGTTCTTTTTTGCCAAGATTAAGAAAGTCGTCAACTTTTTGAAATACCTTACCAAAATCAGATATCTCAACGGTATCTTTCGGCTTTTCAGCCTGTAATCTCTTCTGATCCACTAAAGTGGTCTTAGGCAGAGAAATTATCTTCGGTTGTTCGTTTTCTATTTTCATGACCTTCACCTTTACTAAAAAATAGTTTTCTACATTATTACTATCGGAAGTTGTTTTCGATAGTTTAGGGTGGAAAGAAAAAGATTTTTTTAAAAATTTTATTTTATAAGCGATATGTTTATTAGTATTTTCGATTATAAATCAATTGGTTTAATCATTTCTTTAATCGGGGAATCTTAATGAAAAAACTCGCCATTTTATTACTTGTCGTATTAACAAGCATTTACTCTCAAGACATCCTTATAAAAAAGGGACTTGAAGCTATAACGCCAGAGGCTATTCAGGGTCAGTTGGAATTTTTATCTTCAGACTGGATGGAAGGACGCGAAACAGGGCAAAAAGGACAATACCTGGCGGCAGATTATATTGCCAGCATGTTCAAAGTATATGGGCTAATGCCTGCTGCCGGCAAGGAAAAATCACCTCACACATATTATTCTAAAAATAAGCACTATGACGAAAATAGTTATTATCAGGATTTTTATCTCAACGAATACGAAGCCGGTGAGAACCAGCAATTTTCTGTTTTATCAGAAAATAATAACCCCCTCAACTATAACTTTAAATACATGACGGATTTCAGGGTAAGGACTTCTGAAATTCCACAGGAAATAAATGCTGAAGTTGTCTTTGCAGGATACGCCTTTCAGAGCACAGAGAATAATTACGATGATCTTGAAGATATTGATGTAAATGGAAAAGTCGTTGTTTTATTGCGCGGTTTTCCAGGACATACTAGCTCCGAATCTGAAGCTTACAAAAAATTTAAGCCGAGCGGAGAATGGTGGTGGTACAGACTTGAGCGCGAAAAGAGAACCAGACTTGAAAAGCTTGGTGCGCTCGCCATTATTGAAATAGATCCTGAGAAGGATGCCGTTGAGTTCTTCAAATCGAATACTCCCTTTAGATATCAGCAGTATCCTTATTATGAAGGGAATGAAAAGATTACAACCTATGGAAAGGATTATGAGATAATATCTGACAATATCTCAACTAATATACCAACCATTTATCTTTCTAACAGAGCAGTAAACATATTGTTGAAAGATGATGGGATACAAGTTCAAAGGTTCGAAGAAAATACCATAAAAACTCTTAAGCCAGACTCTAAAAAGATAAAAAATAAACGAGTAAAATTAGTAACTGATGTAAATTCAAAAATCATTTCAACGCGTAATGTGTTGGGTATGATTGAAGGAGAAAGCAGAGACTCCATTATTGTTATTGGCGGCCATTATGATCATGAGGGCATGAGAAACGGAATCATCTACAATGGCGCTGATGACAATGGCTCAGGAACAGTAGGCGTGTTAACCATTGCAAAGGCATTTGCCTCCTTAGGTGTTAAACCTAAGAAGACTATTATTTTTGCCGCCTGGACTGGCGAGGAGCGTGGATTGCTAGGTTCGGAATACTTCGTTGCAAACCCACCTGAAGGCCACATAGAGTTTTATTTCAATATGGATATGCTTTCTAGAAGCAATAATGAAGACACACTCCAGAACAGATGCTTTGTTCGATACACAGATACCTACCCGATACTAAAAGAGATGAACGAGAAGTTAAAGGCTGAATATTCATTCGACATAGATTTTCAATACGAGGGTTCACCAAAACCAAGGGGAGGTTCCGACTTTGCCTCATTTGCTGAAGGGGGCATTCCGGTTTCGGGATATTTTACGGGTCTTCATGATGAATATCATACACCGTTGGATCAGGAAGAATTAGTTAACTATAACAAAATGATACCTCTTGTGAAAATGGCTTTTCTAAATCTATTTAATATTGCAAACAACAAAGTCAGACTTCAAAAATGATATTAGGCAAAAGCAGGCTTTTATTTGTGAGCCTGCTTTTAAGCCTCTAAAATAATAAAGCTCCTAAACCTTACAAAAAACTAAAAAATCCTTTATAACTCTTCAAACGCATTACAGAACGTTAAGGGCAAAGTTGATGTTTAGTGAAGAAATAAATCAATTAATTACCATCACTGGCAATGATGATTTTTATATTCTAAAAACCTGAGGGAATAATGGCTTTAGCAGACTTACTTTACGGTGAAAATTACAAGGAAGAAATAGAATTAAAACACACACTTGAAGAAAAAATTGCTCGCAGCCTGGGTGTTCCTGCAAAGCAGGTTCTTTTAAACTATGGTGCAAACAGTAATCTACTCCTTTTCTTCTCAACCCTTTCTGCTGAAACTCTTTACAGAAAAAAGCGCCGTGTAAAAGTTCTGCTGGATTACCCGAATTATTTTTTTACTCTCCATCAGATTAAGCAGTGGCATATAAATCCTGTCTTTGTGAAAAGAGATGACAATTTCATCTTATCTACAAAAGAATTCATTTCAAAAATTAAGAACAGCAAACCGGACGTTGTCGTTATAACAACACCAAATAATCCAACAGGCAAACCAATCTCTGATGTTGATCTGGAACTGATGTTAAAAGCTGTACCGAAAGAGACTATTGTTTTAGTAGATCGGGCATGCATTAACACGCTTCCTGAAATCACGAGCCAGGAAATTTTACGCAAGCACTCAAACAAAAAGATTGTAATTACACACTCCTTTTCCAAGAGTCACAGCCTCTCTGATCAGCGGCTCGGTTTTATGGCTACCAACAGCGAGGAAATTGCAAATCTTATGTTTTCAAGGGCGGACTTGAACCATAATCTTCATGCACTCAATAGCCTAAAAGATATAATTGACAACAAGTCTCATGTAGCCGGTAAAAAGAAAATTATAAGAGACTGCAATCAACTACTTAAGAAAACCTTCAAAAAACTACCTGGCACTATTTATTATGAATCACACTCAAACTTTGCTCTTATTAAATTGCCACCCTATCTGAACGCGGCACAAGTGTTTGAGTACATGAAAACTAATGACGTGTTAATAATGGGTGGGCATAAAATTGGACTCGGGGAAGAATACATTAGAATTCATATGAGCGGATTGCCGAAGATAAAAAGATTTATCGAGCTCTACGAAAGCCTACTCAACCTGTAGGTCATTTATCAAATAAAACATAAGCACTCTTTCCGAATACTAAAGCGGCTTTATTAAACCTGCTGATTTAATCCAGCAGTCTTTTTACGTCTTTATCTTTTCCCAAAAGAATTAGGATGTCATCCTCTTCAATAACCGTGGTGGCGGTTGGAACACCATATATACGAGCCTTAATAATTTTCTCTTCTGTGCCCTCTTTTTCAATTGTGTAATTTCTTCTGAGGGTTATAAGATTCAGATTAAAGCGGATTCTAAACTCAATTTCCTGAAGAGATTTTCCAACAACTTTCTTGGGAGCGCGTACTTGTGTTATGCTATATTCATCCCCAAGGTTTATATAGTCCAGCATATCTTCGTTAACAAGGTTTGAGGCAACCCTTCCTGCAATTTCAAGTTCGGGGTTAATTACCTGATGCACACCAAGCTTATTCAAAATGGTTTCCTGAATTTTTGACGAGACCCTGGCAATAACTTTTTTAACACCCATTTGTAATAACAGTACCGAGGTTAAAATTGTATTTTCAAAATTCGTCCCTATTGACACGATCACACCATCAAGCTTATCGGGTCCAATGGATCGGAGTGCCCTCTCATCTGTAGAATCGAGCCGAACCGCATAAGCAACTTTTTCTTTAATATCATCTATAACGGCCATGTCAACATCAATAGCCATTACTTCTGCACCTTTTTCCGTTAGAGTCAAAGCAATGCTCCAACCAAAATCACCAAGTCCGATAACCGCAAATTTTTTGTTCATCTTTTCACCTGTTACATAATAGAAATATTTTCACTTGGCAAATCGTAATTTACCGCTTCTTTTGTTTTTAACATACTGAATATAAATGCCAGCGGTCCCACCCGTCCAATAAACATCAATAAAATGATCCAGAATTTTCCAAATTCTGAAAGACTTCCTGTAATGCCCCTTGATAAACCAACAGTGCCAAAGGCGCTGAAAGCTTCGAACGACAAATCAAGCAAGTCCATTTTCTCTGTTAATGCTAACAAAAATATTCCGGTAGAAATAAAACAGATACTTATAAATGTTTTTAACAAGGCCCGTAGTACCAGTGCTTTTCTTATTCTCCTGTTCGAAACAACAACATTTTTTTCATCCCGCAAAATTGATATGATTGAAATAAATAATATTGCAAAGGTTGTTGTTTTAATTCCTCCGCCTGTCCCTCCCGGCGATGCTCCGACAAACATCAAAAACAAAAAGAAAAGGGTTGTAGGGGCTGTTAACAATCCAATATTAATTGTATTAAAACCTGCAGTACGGGATGTTACTGACTGAAAGTATGCCGCAAAAACTTTTTCGAACGGATTCAATCCGTTAAGTGCGTGACCGGATTCAAATATATATATAACAATTGTGCCTATTATAATAAGCGCAATAGTAACGTACACAACAATTTTTGTTTGAATAGGCAGTTTGACTTTTTGTCCGGATGTGAATTTCAATTTTCTGAAGCTCATAATAGTAGGAAAACCAATTCCACCAAGAATAATGAGAAAGCTGATAACGGTTGAATACAAGTAATTAAGCTTAAGGCTCTCATCCATTAAGTTGTCAGTAAAAACAGAAAATCCGGCGTTGCAAAAGGCCGAAATGGAATGAAAAATTGATGGGAATATTGCCTCGGCAGGAGAACTGTAAGAACCCTGAACACTCAGGAATAGTATTCCGGCACCAATCAATTCCACAACAAAAGTGGTTATGGTAAGGAATGAAAGCACCTTAGTAATAGCACCGATATTTTCCTCATCCAATAAGTCATGGAGCATTATGGTTTCCCGAATACCCATACCGCCTGCAAGGAAAAGAGCAAAGAAGGTTGTAAATGTCATTAATCCAAGCCCACCGATCTGGAATAGTCCCAGAATAACGACCTGTCCGAATGTTGTGAAATATGTGGCTGTATCAACAGTAATTAATCCTGTAACGCAGACTGCACTGGTTGAGGTGAACAATGCATCCAGGATGTTTATATTTCCACTTACAGTAGCGGCCGGAAGAAGAAGCAAGAGGGTTCCCATAACAATGGTAATTATAAAGCTGAGAACAAATAGTCTGGATGGATGTAGTCTGGTCTTGAGAATATTTTTATTATAACGTAATCCTCCGCCTATTAAACCGATAACGATAAAAATCTGGGCAAAAACAACGTAAAGAAAAGCCAGATCCTTAAAGTGTAACACAATACCAATTTGCTCAACAATACTAAAGTCAAAAAAGGAGAGAATAATTTCTGCTATAATAAAGAGTAGCAAAAGGGATTCTATCTTATGAGTTTTGAGATAATCACTTTTTGAAGTTGAGATAAAATATTGTAAAAGCTGATAGACAAAGAATATAATTACTACAGCAATTGAGATGTAGTGTATTACACTTCTATATTCATTATTCACCCGAAAGCCATACTCAACAATAATTGAGGCAATTCCGAGAAAACTGGTAATAACAATTATCACCTTCAGTACGACTGACAATAATTTATATTTATTTTTGTTAATCAACTATTCAGGCTCCGCTCTTCCAAATTAATATTTCCGAATATATATTTAGATAGTATCATGTTAAGAGAGTCAATAAATTCATTCTCAAATTTGCCATCCTTAATATAAACCTGTAATTCAAATTTATATACATTATTAAGTAAATCGTCCTGCATCAGAAACACCTTTGGGGGCTTTGCTGTAAAGTTATAGGGGGACGAAAGCGCTGCTTCGAGCACTATTTCCTTAATGAATTCAGGCTTTTCAATTGTCGGGAAAAGGAGTTCAACAGAAATCATCTGTTCGGCAACCCCTTTGTTTATATTCTCAAATGGCTGTTCAATGAAAGAAGAGTTTGGAATAATAACTACACTTCCTTCAGTCGTTTCAATAACAGTATCCCGCCAGTTAATTTGTTTTACCGCCCCTTCAATGTTACTTGTACTGATATAATCTCCAACCTGAAAAGGCACTTTAATGGACAAGTAGAAACCACCGACAAGATTTTTAAAATAAGATATGGTCGAAACGCCAAAAATGATTGCTACGGCAAGAATGATATAAATAACAATATCATTTGGCTCCTCAAGAAGAAAATGTAGAATTATATAAACAATTAAAATCCATATAATAATTTTTACAAATAGTTTTATACTGTTATGGTATATAAAATTTTTCCCCAGACTAAATTTATCGGTGAGTTTAACCAGCACAACACCAAGAAAAAGGAAAAACAAAATATTAAGTATGGTAATAAAGCTGATTTGCTTTAGAGCTTCGATGGCCGGTTTTTGAAGTCTTTCAAGGGGAGTTAATAATGTGTCGTTTTCTGAAGATGATTTAGCTGTGTCAACATTCACTATAAGCTTGTTATGAGAGGCGGGCACTGTTGCCTCCGCTTTATCACTTTCATCAGAAATGATTATAGTAGTATCTATTCCTGATAATGAATCTAGAATAGATTCACTTACCATTGTCACCGTAGAAGAATCTCCCTGAAGATCGGGATTAGAATTTTCTACTTGTGCCCAAAATGGTTCACTACTTAGGAGAAGCACAAAAATAATGTAAAGTAATTTCATATCAAACCATATTTCGTTTTTTCAGTTCCAGCTTTATTAGCCTGTAAATAAATTTATTAATAAAATATTTATTGGAATTCATTTCGTATTTGTCATGGTAAATAATAAAAAGTGATTCAAGATATACCAAAACACGATGACTTACTGTAAGCGGAATGTTAAATATTTTAGAATGCTCCAGATCAGTCAACCATCCGTGGTTTAATATTTCGGCAACTGAAAGAAGGTGAAAGTCATTAAGTTCCCGCAGATATTCAGCATGAATTTTACGGGGCGGCTCAATTAATAAAACGTTATCCTGTACTTCTCTCACCGAATGAAGCCAGTAAAACATGGCAGAACTTATGTTCCCTTCAGAATACTCTTCAAGTCTATCATAAAAATTTTCTGCCAATTCAACCTGATCTGCCTTTGGGTTTTTTCTTCCAAATATTTTGTTTTTCAATTGCTGCATTTCGTCAGGTAAAAACTTTAGTCCATAGCCGGTTGCGTTGTGCCTGTTTTGAATTATAAGCTTAACAGAATTTTTTTGCAACTCATCAACCATTATACAATTAAGAAAAAGGTTGTCAATCCCAAAATTGCTGCTGAATATATTCCAGGCGTATTTACCACTTGAGCAGAGCCACAAAGTATTTTTAGAAGTTGCTGCAACAAGATACACGAAGGTTTTAATTGCCTCGTAACCACCGACACATCTCAGATATAATTTTTCCAATCCCTCCAGAATAATAATTCTCTTGTTAGAGGGGTCGTTAAGAGAAAAAATTAACTCTTCAAGGCTTGGAACAGTGGTATATTCCAAAAGAGTGGATAGAATATTTATCAGTTCATTGGAAGTAGTAACTGTATTTGTGAAATTATGTGTATAATATTTTTCTTCACTAAGCAGTTTAGTTTTAATTGAATTTAGAAAAGTGCTTTTGCCGCTTCCCGGTTCTCCAATTAGTACTGTAGCAGAATTTTTTGATTCTCTGAAATTAGTCAGCACTTCGCTCATTTGAGAATTTAGGCTGCCATCCTGAATAAGAAAATCGTCTGATTCAAGTAATGATCCATCGAACAATTTTCGATAAATGAAGGGAAGTTTTTTTAACCGTTCTTCTTTAAGAAAAAGAGGAGAAATAGACCACTTTTTTTTCGGCGGCTCAATAAGATGTAATTGTAATAAAATTCCCTGAACTTCTCTTCTAAAGTACTTGTGATAATTTCGTTTTACGATAACACTAAATTTGCGCAGAGCATAAGAGAGCTTTGCGCTTCCCTTTTTAACCGTGCCAAAAAATATGCTTTTTTTATTTTCAGTAGTTAAGAATAAGTTGGCGGCTAGTGACGAACCTTCCAAAACAACTTTATTTATGCCGGAAATATTGTCGTCAACTTTTTCAAGAATTTTTTTATCGATGCTTTCTTCAAGTAAATCTATTTGAGTGTTTAGCTCAGTAACGCGAAAATTAATCTTTTTTAAAAGAGCATCCGCAAACTCAGCAACAAACTGATGAAGGTTTGTACTATTAATTCGCACTTCATTCTCAGCAGTTTCAAAATGGTACTTAAGCATCGAAAAGAGGTTCCTTAGCTCAACCAGGGTTAGGTTAAGATGATTTAAGAGGAGCTCATTTATCTCACCCATGGATCTCGGTAATCGTTTCTCTAGAAAAGATTTGGATACCTCGCGTAATTGAACAGTTTTAAGATCTACAAATTCTGGCGATCTGTTTACTAGGGATAAATCTTTATCCTCAAGCAGCAAGATTTTTTCGGGCAGATTATGTGAAATTTGAGAAAAATTATGAATGAGATTTTCTATGAGCCGGTTAAGTTTTTTTCCTTTTCGTATTTGCTCAAGGCTCTTAATGAATTTATCAATCGTATTATTCAGCAAGTCATTTTTTGTTTCAACAAGCAGTTTAATTATATCCTCAAGACCGGATCCGGATGTTTTGTCTACTTCATTTTTGAAGAACACTATTTTCTTGTTTATCTCTCCGCAGGCCTGCCGAAAATTAATACTGATCTCTTCAGATAAACTTATAAGTGAACTATTCACTATCTGATTAATCTCAATGTTCAGTCTGTTTATATATATTTCTTTTTTGAAAAGCCCTAAAAACCCAATGTAATAGTTTACCCAATACCTTATGGTATCAAGAGCAAGGTCTTTATTTAACTCGCTTTTCGCAAAAATCTTAGAGTACTTAAATTCTTTTTTTCTGAATTTATAAGTGCCTGCGACAAGTAAACTTTCCAACAATCTGTTATATGGGCTGGCAAGCGCGTAAGTAAGTCGTGAGCTGATTTCTTCCGTTGTGTTGCTTATTTCGGTTCTGTAAATATTAATTTCATTCACAAACAGTTGGTGAAGTTCATCAACCTTGTTGATAACTGATTTGATGAGTTCGGGGTTATGCTCCTCAATAACAGTTAACTTTACAATTTCATCAAGGTACTTCGAATAGTCATTAAACAGGTTTCTAATCTTTCTTAAGGTTGTCAGTCTTTCCGCTCCAACCAGATTAACCGCTTCAAGAATTTCGCCTGACGACTCACCGACAAGATGATACTTCGCAATGTTTCTATAATCTATTTTTCGCTTTAATTTATATTCTTTATTGAAGATCCGATTCACAAATAGCTGTACTCTATAACCTGATTTATTTAGTTTTTCTCTAAACCCGTCCTCATCTGATGCCTCATAAAATTTCTTTTCAAGATCAACGATAACCTCTTTCATAAGTGCGTCAGTCTGATCGGAAAGAGAAATGAATAGTTCCTTAACCAGCGACTCAAGCTTTAGTATTCCTTTTTCCGTTTCGGCTCTTTCCTCACATAAATCAAGGTACCAAACATCAAGCTGTTTTTTAACCTCTAATACTCCCATCCTCATTTCCTCAAGAGAGGCCTTTTCCTGCAGAATGGTTTGTTTAAGAGTTATATAATCATCCGTATATTTTTCTGTAATACTAATAATCAACTCTAAGGATTCTTCACTTCTTTGATAAATAAAACGTTTTTCAAAATTTCTTATCGTTTCATCAAGCTTAAGAAGTATATGAAACAGGGATTTATTCAATGCAGCATCCTCAAAATCAGGCTGCTGAAACTTTGCAATTGTTTTTTCACTTACGGAAGATTTAATAATTTGATCTGAGCCTGGAGCTTCTTCCGGCAAACTTTCCCCGGCAATTTTCTTTGCCTTGCCAAGGGCAATCTTAAGCAGGATTGGTCCCAAAAATAAATTTATGGCGACAACCGATGTTATTAATGATTTTAGTTCAGTACCAAACCCGGGAATTTTTTCTTCAATAAGTATTCCCAGCCCCAGCATTAAACCTCCGATTGATAAAAATCCCATCCATCCGTAATTCAAAAAATCTTTTGGTTCTTTAGATAGTTTGCTTGCAATGTTGACCGAGAAGTATAATGCTATTGCTCTAATTATTACAATCACCATCCCGATAACGAATGTTGCCTGAAACGCTTCCAGGTTAATGGCGGCTCCCGCTACAGTAAAAAAGGTAATGAATATCGGCAGCGAAAGTTTATTTAAGGGGTGATGTACATCCTCTCCGAATTTTGAAAAATTCTGCACAACAAAACCGGTTGTAATAAATACTATAAGCGTTTCAAGGTGAAGTGTGGTTGATACAGCACTTCCGACAACTACGAAAATGAATATAAAGAGGAGTAGTTCTTTTCTTATATACTTCAGGTAAAGAATTATTAAGCCGCCGAAAAGCGCTCCCACGAGTACAGATAGAAGCAGCTCGAGACCAAGCGCGGTGAAAACTTGGACTTCAAAGGTTGATGCAGGGTTAAGCAGGGAAATGGAAATTGTTAAGCACACCGCTAATAACAAAATAACCAATACGTCTTTTACGATAGCTGTACTCAGTAAAAGATCAATAAACCTTCCCTTAGCTTTTGATTCGCTTGCCACTACTAATGTCAGTTCAATTGAAGTCCCAAGCGCGATAACCGAAAGAAGGAGTCCTGCAGCAAGAATCATTTCCCAGCTGCCGTTTGCCAGGAAGGGAATAAATGGAGAGAGGAAATAAACGGAAACTGTTACCAGGAAAAAGATAAAGACCGTTTTGAAAAGCAAAATAAGTGATATGGCTTTAACTGATTTTTTTAAATCATCAAGGCGCAGTTCCATTCCCGCCGTAAGCGCAATTATACTAAGTGTGATAGTATTAACGAGGCTAAGATCTTTAATAATGTTGAGGTTAAAAACCTGCAAAAAATTCGATTGAAAAATTAAATGGGAATAAGGTCCGAAAAAGAGCCCGATAAGAAGATATCCAATTACACGGGGCAGTTTTATTATTGCAAGAATCTCTCCCAGGGTAAAAGAAGCCAAAATTAAAAAACCCAGCACAGCAAGTGTCTTGGGGTTGATAATGGCCGTTGTCTCAACCTGAATAGACTGGATAAATAATATAATGGCGAAAAGTATGGTAATAATAAGAAGTCGTCTCAGTACAGGTATCATTATTTTTCTTCTCCTATTTCACCGGCATCAATAAAAATATTTTTCGCAGACGAATAACTGAAAATTCCATAAATGATAACGGAGCTTAATACCGCGCTCATTACCAGGGGAGTAAAGGAGTTTTTATAAACATTTATATAATCTAAAACCATGGCGCAGGCAACAATATCGAATGGCAGAAGTCCTTTGCCAATATTTGGTGTAAGGTGTTCTTTTTCAAAAGCGGTAGTATACGAAAACCACCCCGCTAACATTTTAGCGGAATACCGCACTACAACAAAAATTGCAGAGGCCCCAAGGAATAAGGTAAGATTTGCTACGGGCACCCAGTAAAAACCAACCATAACCACTATTAATACGCTTAAAGGGTGAAACAACCGTTCAATGGATTCTTCGATTCTTTCGCTAATCTTTGAAAGATTTGCTACAATAGCGCCCAGAACGAAATTCATGTATAAGGGAGAAAAGTTAACAAAATAAGCAACTCCGCTTGTAAAGAGAACAATTCCTAAAACAGCAACAAAAAATTTATTTGAATCAGTTTCTCTTCCTAAAAAGATGAAAAACAAAAACCCGATAAGCAGGGTTAATACAAGGCTTACTACTATCCATTCAATGGGAGTAAACTTAACTCCTTCCCTGGCACCGACATGTATTGAGGCAAACAAAAAGCCATAGAGAAATATGAGCAGATTTACATTTATTAGTGAAGCGTTAAATAATGTTTTGGAAATTGCCCCGCCGGAGTCATACTTCTTAATAAGCGCCTTTATTATATAATTGGAAGACAGACTGCCAATAACGCCCAGGGCAGAAGCTGCCGCTATAATGGAGGACAGGTTTGATCCATCATAATAAAAATAATAGGTGAGTCCGAACGCAATGCCTCCAATCAGGAGGAAAGAGAGAAGAATCTCGGTTAAGGCAAGCCGCCAGTGTTCCGGTTTTACTTCACTGAAATTCCGGAATTTAAATTTCAATCCGTAAATAAATCCAACAAGGCCTATGGCCGTTGTAATACCGGGGTTTAATTGACTGAGAATTTCGCCATCAATAAATGCCGGAAAGGGAATTGAGAAGGTTTCTGTGAACCAGTTGGCGAAAGAGGGTCCAAGTATTATTCCTAAAAAGATATATTCAACCCCTGAGGGCATGTAAAACCTTGACTGTATTTTACCAAAGACAAAAGTAGTTGAAATGTACCCGAGAACCAGAACACCCAGAAAAATTATTATTGAAGTCATTTTATAGTCGAATTGTAATAAATTTTATTATACGTTTTGAAACAACAAAATTATTGAATACAGTAGAGCTTATTTTGTTTTTAGAGCACAATATCAATTATTCACCAAATTAGCTAAACAAAAATTACATTTACTTAAACAACTAACCAAAGGAAATGATTCTATTGTAAAATATATTTATTGCATTTAGACCTTCCCAGAATTATGGGTTTTACCTTTTACAGCACTTTATTCTCCCCTCTCAATACTCATTACTTTTGTCTCAATACTATCTTTTAAGCTACGTACTTGTACTGATTCGCTTTCTTAAAATATTTCTTATATTCCTTCAGCTTTATGGCAACAAAGCGGGGAGGCAATAATATGAAAAAAAAGAATCTTACCTGTCAGATTGCAAGATGGATATTCATTATAACTTCACTTCTTGTTTTGATCTGGCTTACAATCCTCTTCCTCAATAGTGAAATGAAATTCATTTATCTTCTTCAGCAGCTTAGTATACTATTAGTTATAGCTGCCGGATTCTTTCTGCCAATTTACATAGGTAGCGGAGAACGAAAATTACGGGGCGAACAATGGCTCCTAAAAGAAAAAACAAAATGGTGCTTTCACGGACGTGACCGTAACGGGCTATGGCTTAACTACATAGAAGAGCCCCTTGTAAGAAAAGCTGATTGTGCAACAGGCGTCAATTTTTATAGCGAGTGGCTGGTAATTAAGGGAGGCTGTATCATCGTAAATCCCGGCGAGTCAACCTTAAACGGGAATACCATAACCTATAATTGTAAGAGCCACCGTACATACGCCTGGGATGGATGCACGCCAAAATTCTTTTTCTACTGGTTCATGATTTTGGGCACGCCCGACTGGTGGAGCAAAAAAGTGACAGTTCAGTATATTGACAACCAAAACAACATTTCCTCGAAAACAGTGTTCTGGCAGCTGGCTCACCACGCCAGTCTTGTTCACGATGCTCTTTACCAGTACCTTAATGTAGTTCCTATAAAGAAGAAAGATATTGATGAGCTGTTCCGGAACATGCTTAAGGATGCCGGTATGAACGCCTTTGTCGCGCTTATATATAAGACAGCCGTATGTATGTTCGGTGCTGCCCGCGTATCGTATACTCCTGTGGATCAGTCGATGATGCACGTTGCCGGGTTACCACCATGTATTGCAGACAAAAAGGGTGACAATGCTTTAGTTTGAAAAAATTACTTCCGAACAAGAAGGAGAATAAAATGGCAAAAGTATTTTCCGTTGCCTCATGGAATGTTGAACACTTTCAGGATACTACTGATTTAAGTCGCGTTAAGCGGGTAGCGAATTTTATTCATGGAAAAGAGGGGGGACCGAAAAAAATACCAGATGTATTTGCCCTATACGAGGTTGAAGGTAAATATCTCTACAGGGAATTTATGGAAAAATTCCCGCGCCATCACTTTCACATGACTGAGGGTAAGCAAACCCAGGAAATATTTATAGGCGTCAGCAACAAACTGCAATCCTTCACCACCCAGCGACTGGAGTTTAAGGAGCAGAGGGACTTTCTGCGACCGGGACTTCTTTTAACAATCAGAAAAAATGATATTGATTATTCACTCCTTTTCCTTCACACAAAAAGCGGATCCAATACTGAGGACTTCGGACTGCGGGACGCGGCTCTGCTCCACGCATTTAATCTTAAAAAAGCGCTCGACGCAAAGTCCGGTGGAAAGGCAAACTTCCTTTTTATGGGCGATCTTAACACCATGGGTATTGATGACCCCGTTCCCTACTCGAAACAAATGGATCTTTCCTCAGATGGAGAGATAGACCGAATTAAACACTGGGCGGAAAAACGTAACATGAAAATGATGCCAAAAGAAAAAACCATCATTGAAGGAGCAGAGAAGGAAGTAACCTGGTGGAACGGAAGCAGCGGATACAGCCCCACCAATCTCGATCACCTTATAGCTTCCAATCATCTTACAATTAAAGGTCAGGCTCAGGAGAATATCTCACTGCTTGGCTGGCCTAAACTACCGGAAGGCAAGTGGAAGCAGTGGTACAAGGATTACTCCGACCACGCCATGTTATATTTTGAAGTTCATTAATTCATAATAATGAAAAGACATAGGGCTAAGTTTTGTCTTGTGTCATTCTTTTGATCTATTTTTCCTTTTGACCTTTTCACCTTTTATACATATTTACTTTTGCACTCCATTGGATTATATTGCTTCCTGTTGGGTTAGATAATAATATGGTGTTTTGTCTGCCCAAATTCTCAGGGGGAATCCCGCCAAACAAAACGGCGGGCAAGCACTGCCTGAAGACCCGCCGAAAGGCTCCAAAAGTTCCGATCTAACGCATTGGTGTTCATGCAAAATAGTTTGTTTTTATACGACAAGTAAAGTTTTCTGCCAGTGTTAGACAAAGGCACCAGTCGTTATTGCGGGAATAACAGAAAACAAAAAAAAATTTATCCCCGTTTAGGGGTCTTGATAAATATATGTTGTACATTTATGGTTACTAAGTAATTTTTACATTGAATGATTTAATAAGGGTAATCAGATGAATTCAACACTGAAATTAATTATTCAGGTAACTGGAAATTTAATCCCCCTGTTATTTGGATTTCTTGCTTTTAGAAATTGGATTAAAAATAAGTTATCGCGTAAAGATAGATTAGTGAAACTTGGATTCAGTCCGTTTGTATTGAGGGAATTAATTTGGGGACTACTGCTTGGGACTACAGCTATTGGAATAGTATTTTTTATCGAATACTATTTTAATCTAATCGGTATTGTAGAATTTCAAATAAAGTCCGAAATAATAAAATCGACTCTTATACTTATTGTAGCTGCAGTTTTAGAGGAGTTCATTTTCAGGAGTCTCTTTATTAATGGTATAAGAATTTTTAAATATAATTTCTATTTAGAACTTTTATTGCCTGCATTATTTTTTGGTCTTGTCCATATATCAAATCCAAATGCAACGTGGTTATCAATACTAAGTACTGCTATAGGTGGAATAATGTATGGACTGGCCTTCCTGAAAACAGATAGATTGTATTTACCGATCGGTTTGCATTTTACCTGGAATTTTTCACAAGCCTGCTTGTTTGGTTTCCCATTAAGCGGTTTTTTAAGCGAGGGACTTATTGTGCAGGAAAACCTGGGTAGTACAATATTAACGGGAGGAAATTACGGTCCTGAAGGCGGGCTAGTCGGTATAGCAGCCCGTTTGGTCGTGATTGTTACATTAATAGTATTCTTTAAGAAAAAATAAAATCGATCTTATTAACTAATTCAAAAAAATCACGGAACACGAAAATCAAATAAGCAACACTTTTAACTGCCGGTATAAAACTGCTTAAGCCGACAGCTTTTTCATTGCGGCATTGTACAATTTTTCGGGTTTAGCACAAAAAGCAAGCATAGCTTGTAGCATTCCTCAAGATGTGAACAAGTGTTCTATTAAATAAAATTTTTATAACTTTATTGGCAGTAGCTTTTCAGTTTGACATTGTTGTCCTTCGACGAGCACTTACTTAGCTAGCCGAAGTGCTGATGATATATTCTTGGCAGACTCGTCAGAGCCGGGTAAACGGGGTGAAAAGCACGCTGTTATATTTTCGAGGAAAACTAATGAAAAAAATATTTTGTCTTTTAACATTCTCCTTAATTTGTTCTTGCTCATATAATGTTCCGGAAGAGAACTGGAGTGAGTTTTACCAGAAATTTTATTCTGATAGTTTATTCCAGGTAAGCAGGCTGGATGAGAATTTTGTTGGTAAAGGGTTTTATGGAGGTGAAGTAGAGAAAATTTCGAAAGATAATTGGACTTTTCTTCGCAGCGGAATATATGATATAGATTCAACCCAGTATAAAACAGAAATATTCTTTGAAAAGGATAAGGTAAAAACCCGGGTTTATGTAGAAAACTCCGGAATAGATATTCAATCAACCTATAAAAAGAATAGTGGCAAATGGTTTCTTATTGAGTATTCTGATAATTTTAATTAGGCAAACATAACCACTTTATTCCGCCTTTGGAGGAACTCGCTCCAAAAGAACTGCGGGCAGGCTGGTTATTCGCCATATCTCTATACATATGAGGGAAAACATTAAAATACTACTATACGTGTTATCAACACTCGTGATTATATTATTTTCTTTAATCGTTGGATGCTCTTATCCCGGCATAACTGTTTACGAATATGATGGCAGGCAAATTACAGTTAACTTTTTAGATAAGGATAGCGCGTTTGAATACATCCAAAACAGCAATTATTCTGAAAGAATGAACCGACTAAATATTTCTCTACGATTGGATGAAGACTTAAACAGCATTGATCGTAAATATGAGGTTAAAACTCATGAAAAATTTATAAGGGAAAATATAAAAGACTGGGACGGATACGAAAAACATATTGTCTGGGGTGCTCTTGAAAATGCCATAGAAAAATTGGAAACTTTTTCACCTGCACTAATACCAGATACCTTGTTCTTTATTAATACAAGTATGCGGTTGGAGTTTAATGCTTTCTTTACCGTAAACAAGGCAATCTGTGTGCCATCATCTGTTGTTTGGCCGTTATTGTTTGGCAGTTTAATTGAAAAAAAAATAGCGCATGAACTATTCCATATATATTCAAGATACAATGAGCCCAAGAGAGATTCTCTTTATGCCATATTCAACTTTGTTAAAGCCGATACTATAATTGCGGGAAAAGCCCTTAGTACCAAAATGATAAATAATCCTGACGTTCACTCTAATAATTATGTTTTAAGTCTGGAAGATATTTCGTGTGAGTTAAAAAATTTATTTCTGGTTGTAAAGTTAAATGAACCAAAATATAATAATAACCGGGGGGCAATTTCGTTTTTGGGCGCTACTAATATTTTTGATTTTTTCGACGGACATATTCTTGAACTGGAAAATATTGGCGATAATTCATTCAGGGTTAAAGACAGCATAAGTGTTAACAGTTATGAGCTGGCTAAAATTAAAGCAAATTTTGATGAGGTGTGCGGAAGTTTATCTTCTGATAGATTTTTTGCAGAAGAAATACTTGCTGAATCATTCACGTTCGGGTATTTGACTTTAGAAGACAGCGATTTATTAGAGGACTGTACTACCCAAGACCGGGAGAAATTACAGAGGATATTAAAAATAATACGTGGATATTGATAGTTCTTTTTACTCTGCTAAAAAGACAACAGGACAGGCTGTGTGAAAAACAACAACTTTAGGTGCCATTATAGTTAACAGATAAAAGGTTATCGCAATGAAACCACCAGCTGATCAGAAAAAACATCTTGAGTTATTCAGGCAGGGACCTGCAATTCTTGAAAAGGCTTTAGTAGGATTAAGCGACATTGAATTGGATTATCCTCCGTCAAACGGGGGTTGGACTATACGGCAGATAGTTCATCATATTTCTGATGGAGATGATCTTTGGAAGGCAGGCATCAAGATTGCCCTGGGCAATGAACAAGCTGAATTCACTCTCCGATGGTACCAGGCGTTCCCGCAGACAGAATGGGCGAAGCGATGGAAATATGAAAACCGCTCAATTGATATATCGTTAACGCTGCTAAGAGCGAATAGAGATCACATACTACAACTGTTAGAATCTGTACCTGAGGGATGGAGTAAATCCATCCAATTTCAGGATTCTAAGGGAGAAATTGAAGAAGTACCAGTGGGTTTTGTAGTTAAAATGCAGGCGGATCATGTTGTTCATCATGTCGCCCGAATCTCAGAAATTCGTCAGGAGATTTTAAGCGCTTAAGGAATCATACGGAGAAAAATGACTGCTTCGTCAAAATCCGCCCAACAAACCACGGGTAAACTGGCGGACAGGCTGGTTGTTTGTTACGCCATTATATGTTAACAAGAAAAATAGTTGCTCTGTATAATTGCGTCAAAATAAACAAGGAGTAAATATGAAAACTATTTTAAAGTTCGTTGTAATTTCTATTATGTTTTTTACATTATTGTCTCCACCTATAATTGCCCAGAATGAAGAGTTGGAAAATCCCGCAATGGACATCTTGATAAAGAGCGAGGTGGAAACAGCCGTTAGTATGCTGCAGGCAATATTTAATAAACATGAAGCGGGAGAAATGACCCTTGAGCAGGCTAAGAAACTGGGCGCTGATCTTCTTCGTGAACTTCGTTACGGCACAGAAGGATATTTTTGGGCTGATACAAAGGAAGGTGTAAATGTAGTTCTCTACGGACGAAAGGATGTTGAGGGAAAAAACAGACTTGAGGCGCAGGACGAACGTGGTACCTTCTATATAAAAGAGTTTATCAAGATAGCCGGTGAGGGTGGTTACGTGGAGTACTGGTTCACAAAAAAAGGCAAGACTGAGGCGGAACCCAAAAGGTCATATATATTACTCTTTGAGCCTTTTGGATGGATGGTAGGAACTGGTTACTATCGCTGAAAATTTCATAAAAATGTAAATAGCCTCTGCCGGACTTATTAGCCTTTCACTGAGGCTCACAGGTCTGGCCGGGCATACCATTAACTAACTTTTGCTTTTTATGCTAACAATTCCTTAGCTTATCCCGAAGATATTTGAGAAGGAAATCCTTATGATCCCCCAAAAAAAATTTGGTCGCACAGGGCACAAAAGCAGTAGGACTATTTTTGGCGCAGCCGCGCTCAGCTCAGT
>Ga0180007_10002804_pt1 | contig 20206 bp, 16 predicted proteins | sample MM_PC_MetaG_FD_121122 | JGI IMG/M metagenome (GOLD analysis project Ga0180007, IMG submission 121122) | Groundwater microbial communities from the Aspo Hard Rock Laboratory (HRL) deep subsurface site, Sweden - MM_PC_MetaG | ecosystem: Environmental > Aquatic > Deep subsurface > Groundwater... | reverse complement strand
TGAATATTCTTTAGATGATAATAAAGCAAATTTAAAAATTAATTATGATCATCAAGGGAAGTTTGATTGGAAAACTACGCGCTATCGCACTTGGACAAGAGTATATGCGCCAAAAGGCAGTGAGTTAATTGCTATCAAAGGCAATGAAAGCAATTTAAAAATATACCAAGATTTAGATAAAACTGTTTTTGCTTTCTTTAAATCTATTGAACCGCAGACACAAGAAAGCGTGGAAATACAATACAAACTGCCTGAAAATATTGATTTAAAAAATTATTCATTATACATACAAAAACAAGCAGGCGCAATCAATAACCAATTAAAAATCAAAATTAACAATGAAAAAAAGATTGAGTGGGAAGGAAGTTTTGAAAAAGATCAAGAATTTAATTTAAAAGATTGATTGAATTTAGTTTTTTGTTAATTATACATTTATAATTTAGGGCAATTCACGATTAAGGGGACACTACAAGCTTCAGGGCACAGCTTTAGTCCCCATAACCTTATGGACACTAATCACGATTAGGGGACTTCAGTCCCCGTAAAATTACGGACACTAAAGCATTGCCCTGCATACTTGCATGGGTGTCCTAATCAAAGGTGCTTTAATATATTTTTATGTCAAAAAACATTTTTTCTATAAAAACAATTCAAGCTAGGGAAATTTTAGATTCGCGTGGCAATCCTACGGTGGAATGTTCAATTAAATTGAAAAGTGGCGCAGAAGCAAGAGCTAGCGTGCCTTCTGGCGTTTCCGTGGGAAAATTTGAAGCTTTAGAATTAAGAGACTGTGATCAAAAAAGATATCATGGCAAGGGTGTATTAAAAGCGGTTAGTAATATTGAAAAATATCTTGCTCCAATTCTAATTGGAAAGGATTCACGTAATCAAGATGAAATTGATCAAAAAATGCTTGAACTAGATGGGACAAATAACAAATCTAAATATGGAGCCAATAGCATTCTTGCAATTTCGTTAGCTATTGCGCGCGTAGCTTCTCTGGCGCAGAGAATTCCTCTTTGGGAATGGATCAAACAATTGAAAGGAGGCAGTCAGAAAAATTTTAATCATCCAAAAATTACTTTATTGTTTAATTTAATTAATGGCGGCGCGCATGCAGATAATAAATTAGAAATACAAGAATTTTGGTTTGTGCCAAAAAATTGTTCTAATATTAAAGAAGCAGTGCGCATGGCTAGCGAGGTTTTTCACGATTTAATAAATCTTGCTAAAGAAAATGGATACAGCACAAATGTAGGGGATGAGGGCGGAATTGCGCCAAATTTAGAAAAAAATACCGAGGCGATTGAATTAATTTTAAGAGCAGGAGAATTAGCAGGATATAAACAAAAAGAAGATTTTGTTTTAGGTTTGGATGTAGCCGCCAGTTCGTTTTTTGAAAATGGCCAATATATGTTAAAATCCGAAGGCGCTTCTGTGCTTGCAGAACAGCTGATTGCTATCTATAACGAATGGAGCTCAATTTATCCATTAAAATTTATTGAGGATGGTTTAGATGAAGAGGATTGGGTGGGATGGAAAAATTTGACTCAACGATTAGGTAAAAATTTAACTTTAATTGGCGATGACTTGTTGGCTACCAATCCAGAAAAATTGCAAAAGGCTATCCAAAAAAAGGCTTGTAATGCTATTTTGATTAAACTTAATCAAATTGGCACACTCACTGAAACTTTAAAAGTTATCAATTTAGCCCAGGCAAATAATTTTCAAATAGTCGTTTCGCATAGAAGCGGAGAAACCGCAGATGATTTTATCGCTGATTTAGCAGTAGGGGCTTCAGCAGATGCGATTAAAACAGGAGCTCCTTGCAGAGGAGAAAGGGTGGTGAAATATAATCGGTTGATGGAAATATTGGAATATTGACAGAAAGGATGCAAGGACACTTGTTTCTTGTATCCTTGTGTCCTTATTTTATTTACATTATGATTTTAACAATAGGAGGTGCGACTCAAGACATTATTTTTAAAACTCCAGAGGGACAAATTATTCCTAATCCTTCTAATCCTTTAAAAGAAAAACTTATTGTTTTTGAATATGGAGCAAAAATCAAAATTGAAGATATTTTTTTTGGTTTTGGCGGAGGCGCGTCTAATGTAGCCATAGGATTAAACAGGCTGGGTTGTCAAACTAGACCCTTGGTTTGCGTAGGTTCTGACCTCGAAGGCAAGAGCATTAAAAATAATTTTAGAAAAGAAAAAATTATAATTTCTAATGTGCAAACCAAGAAAAATCAAAAAACTGGTTTTTCAATGATTGTTATCAGTGGCAAGGAAGATGATCATGTTGCTTTTGCTTACAGAGGAGCCAATGATTTTTTGGAAATTCAAGAAAAGCATTTCTATGGCGCAGAGAGTGTTTATATAAGTTCTTTGAGTGGAGAGAACTCTGATGAAAAATTAGAAAAAATTTTAAAAATTGCTTTAAAAAAAGATTTAAAAATTTTTTTTAATCCCGGCAGTGAGCAGTTAAGAAACGATAAAAATATACTAAAAGATTTCCTTGAATACACGCAAGTCTTAATTTTAAATTTAGACGAAGCCAGGGAATTGGCTTTAAAATTTGGTTTAACCGAAAATAAATTAGAATACTTATATCTTTTTGAAACATTAAAATCACTTGGTCCGAATCACATTGTTATTACAGATGGAAAGCATGGCGCCAGAACTTATGATGGCAAAAAAGAATTTCATTGTTCAGTTTCTTTTCCTAGACCAAAAGTTCTAGACACAACTGGAGCCGGAGACGCTTTTTCTGCTGGTTTTGTGGCGTCTTTTTTGCAAGATCAAAAAAATATTGAACGTTCTTTAAAATTGGGAGTATTAAATGCAGAAAATGTCCTTCAGTATTATGGAGCGCAGAAAGGTCTTATGAGAAAAAAGGAAATGGTAAGCAAATTTAATTTACAAAATTGAAAATCTCTACCTATTCTCTTGTTTTTACTATTTTTGTTTTGCTTGTTTTTGGCATTGTCATTCTTACTTCAGCAAGCTCTGTAGTTTCTTTTGAATATTTTAATAATTCAACTCATTATCTAAAACACCAACTTTTTTTTGGCATTCTTCCGGGCGTATTTATATGGTTTGTTTTAGCTAATTTTGATTACCACAGATTTAAAAAATATTCTTTTTTTCTTTTAATTATTAATATTCTGCTTTTAATTTTAGTTTTTTTTCCTAGCTTGGGTATTGCCTTTGGAGGAGCTAAGCGCTGGGTAGATTTTCAACTTTTTTCTTTTCAGCCTTCGGAAATTTTAAAACTAACTTTTATTCTTTATTTTTCTACTTGGATATCTGAACGAAAGATCAAAGAAAGAACCTTAAAATATACTTTTTTTCCTTTTGTGGCTATTATAGGTATTATAACTTTATTAATGGTTTTACAGCCGGATATTGGCACTCTGGGTGTAATTCTTGTGGTGGCTTTTGGTTTATATTTTATTGCTGGCGCTCCTTGGATTTATTTAATTGGCATAGTTATGGCCGGAGCCGGACTTTTGGCTTATTTAGTGAAAAGCGCGCCTTATAGATTGTCGCGGGTTGCCACTTTTTTAGGAATAAGCTCGGATCCTCAAGGCGTTAATTATCATATTAACCAAGCTTTGCTTGCAATTGGTTCTGGTGGGCTTTTTGGTTTGGGTTTAGGCAAGTCTAGACAAAAATATAGTTATTTGCCGGAAGTAGAAGGGGATTCAATTTTTGCGATTGCTTGCGAGGAATTAGGTTTTTTGCGTATTTTAATTTTACTTTTTCTGTTTCTTTTTTTAATTTATCAAGGTTTTAAAATCGCTAAAAAAGCGCCGGATGATTTTGGCAGATTTTTAGCGGCCGGTATTATGATTTGGGTTGCTTTTCAGACTTTTATCAATATTATGGCGATGTTGAATTTAGTGCCGCTAACTGGGTTGCCCTTGCCTTTTATAAGTTATGGCGGCACGGCCTTGGTTGTTTTAATGGCTGGCATGGGTATTTTGACGAATATTGCAAGGAAGAGCTTGTAAATGGCGTTTAAATTCGTATAATTAATGAACAATTGCACGATTTCTGGATTTTGAATCCCCCAAGGATTCAAAATCCTTTCCTACTTTTACAAAATCTATGAAACAAAGAATTAATTTTTATCAAATATTTAAAGTAAATAATGACGGCAGTATTGAACCACTTCGTTCTGTTAGAATTGGTGGAGTGCAAATGGGTCCAGGTGTAAGACTTAGTAAAGGGGTTTCTTTTAGTGGAATAGACTTGTCTCAATTTATTGGGAGAGATTTTGCTGTTGAAGAACAGACAGGAATTCTTGTAATTAAAGGCATTTTTTAATTTTATGAGTAAAGAACAATCACAAATTAAAGAATCTAAACTTGGCAAAGTTCAAATTAAAATACCAGATACCGGTGGTTCTATTGGTCTTACCCTGGAAAATGTAAAAAAAGAAGCCGATCCAAAATTTAAAGATATAAATTATATTTTACTTAGCGTTGTTATAATTTTGTTAGTGATGGTAGCAACATTAATTATCGATTCTTTTCATATAAACTCTGCGACATATAAAGAATATTCTCAAAAAACAGAAATAATTGAACAGGCGTTGAAAATTAATAAAGAATCGCTTGAACAAAACAAACAAAATCAAGAGCAAATTATTAAGCAACAAAATCAAATAATAGAATTACTCAATAGAAAATAATTAATTAAACCATCCTTCGGATTTAAAAATAACTTTTTATTTTTTTAAAAATACGCTATAATATAAGCATGAATGCAAAAGCCAAAAAACAAAATTTAGGCCAATTTTTTACTACAAATTCCGACTATATTCTACAAGGATTTAGTAATTTTATCAAAAATAAAGATGTGTCAGATCCTTTTGCTGGAAATCGGGATTTATTAAATTGGGCTAAAAATAATAAATGTAAAAAATTTATAGGTTTTGATTGCGATAAAAATTATATTGATGAAAAAAATGTCTTTTTTAACGATTCTATAAACTCGCCCAAAGATTATAAATTCATCTGTACCAATCCGCCTTATCTGCACAAAAATAAAGCTTCAGCAAAAATTAAGGAAAAATTTTTTTCAGGAAAGAATCTTGGTTTTGAGGACTTGTATCAAGTTTCCATTTTTTCAATTTTAAATTGTGACGAAGGCATAATAATTGTGCCATTAAATTTTTTATGCGCCGAGAACTCAAAAAAAATAAGAAAATTATTTTTTGAAAAATTTAAAATTATTAAATTGAACATTTTTTCCAAGCAAGTTTTTGATGATACAACTTATAATGTAATATCCTTTTATTTTAAGAAAAAACGAAAAGTATCTGATAAAAATATTATAGACGCGACAATTTATCCTGAAAATAAAAAAATAAATTTAATACTTGAAAAAAAATGTGGTTGGCAATTTGGTGGAGATTTTATTTATAAAATAAAAAATGTCAAAAATGAATTGGGTGTTTTTCGCTTTACAGAAGATTATTTAAAATCAGGTGATTATGAAGCGGAAATAGCACTACAAAATATTAAAGATAAAAGAATATTTAATATTAGCAATAACACTAAAAAATTGCTTGAAAAAAATATTTTATTTTTAAGGGCTATTGATACTAAAAATAATAAAAAAATCCAGATTGAAGATATTAGAAAATACAAAATAAAAGGACTGGTCGGAAAGAACACCTCACGAAATATGGCTCATTTAATTTTTAAAAAAGAAGTGTCAATTGATGAACAAATTGAGTTAATGGAAAAATTTAATAATGAGTTGTCTGCTAATCGCGAAAAATATTTTTCCTTTTTTCTTACCAATTTCAGAGACAACAACCGTAAACGAATGTCGTTTGACTTGGCTTACAAGTTTTTAAATCTTATTTATTATGAAAAAAATTCAAAACAACTTGCATTATTTTGAGATATCAAGAAACAATCAAGAAAAATTGCTTGATGATTTTTATGTATTTGACGAAAAACATCCCACACTGAATAAATACATTCAAAATACAAAAGAAATAAAAAATATTTTAATCACCATAAGAACTTTGCAAAACAAGAAAGAAAAATCAAGGGTGATTGATAAATATTTTTTAGAATTATCAAAAATCATCGGCAGGAATTCTAATTGTTCCGAATTTGCTTGTTTTGTAAATGCCTGTGACAATACCATAGACGAAGCAAAAAATGAAATAAATTTACTTAAAAAAATTACTAAAAGATATTTTGCCAAAAGAATTTTAAATGAAATGGTGCCAGAAGAATGGGTGCAGGCGATCTTAGATACTAATTCTTCCCGCAAGAAAGGCAAATGTGGAGAAAACAAGTTAATTCATATTTTGGAAAAACAAGGATTTAAAGAAGTTTTTGATTGGAATGATTTTTTTAAAATAAATTATTGTATGGTAAAATTTTCTAAAAAATTCAGTTTAAAAAATGTACGAAAGAATTTAAATATAAAAATAAAAACAAAAAAACAAAATAAAACTCTTGATTTAATAATCAAAGCAAAAGATAAAATTTTGCTTTGCGAGGCTAAACATCTTAATACTTCTGGTGGTGGACAAGATAAACAGATTTCTGAATTGATAGAAATTTTAAATCTAACCGAAAAAAATGGAATTTCTTATCTTGCATTTTTAGACGGCAAATATTCTAATGTTTTATTTGGTGATAATGGTAAGGGCGACAAGATAACCACACAAAGAAAAGAAATAAAAAAATTTCTTAATCATAATCCCAATAATTATTTGGTAAATACTTGTGGTTTTAAAAGACTTATTGCTGATTTAAAATAAAAAATTTTTAACTTCATTATCCATCCTTCCAGACTGTCCGAGAACTCAATTTTTGAAAATTTGTGATGCTTAAATAAGCCAAAGATTTTTCAAAAAAGGTCAAAAAACATAGTTCTCGGTTCTCGGATGGTCTGATCAGACCGTCCAACAACAGCCTATCAATCGAAAATGAATAAGAAAAAATTTTAGAATAAGTAGCTCTATACAGCTACATATCCTAAAACTTTTCCTAATTCTTGCCTTTTTAGTAATCCATTGTCCCAATTTGTTAAATTTTTAACCCATTGTTTAATCTTTTTAAGATTATGCCCAATACTAACTAACCCAAGCTCTATCTCGCACTTGTATTTGCCTCGTAAATGAAACCGTCTAAATCCCATATTGCGTTTAATGTCTCCTATGGTTGGTTCAATGTCTTCTCTTCTTCTTTTCATTAACTGTTTCCCTTTTTCACTGGCTAATCGTAATCGTTGTTGAAATTTGTATTTCTCTAATTCTGTATTGTAGCTTTGTGGTGGTTGATATAAATCTTTGTTTCTTTCTATTCTTTCTTTATTGTAATTATTGTAAGGAATAAATGCAGTTATCTTTTGTTGTTTTAAATAGCGGTATGTCCTTTTGTTTCCATAACCAGCGTCCGCTGGCACGATCTGGGGCTTTTTTCCTGTTCTTTCTTGAATTTCTTCTATCATTGGTTTCATTAAATGGCTATCATTTCTATCAGAAAATACTCCATACGCAAGAATAACTTGATGCTCTGTGGCAAATTGCGCATTATATCCAGGAGCGGTGTATTGTTCTTTCATCATCATACAAGTTGCGTCTTTATCAGTACTGCTCATTGAATTACGATCTTGCCTAATTTTTCTTAATTTTCCATTAATTGATTGTTGTTTAACTTTTTATTTCTTCTTTTGCCGTTTTAATGTTGCTTGGCGTCGGGTAATGACATTTATTCTTTTTTTATTTGTCTGTTCCATTTTCTCTTTAATCTTTTGCTTCATTTCTTCAGTTAAGGTTTTGCCTGTTGTATGTGGCGTGGTATTGCCATAAAGCCTTTCTTCTTCCTCGTCCAATTCTTTAGCTTCTTCAAACATAGCGTCTATTTGTTCTCGCGTTTTTTGTTTCCTCTTTTCTAAGAGTTTACGGTATTGCATCTTATTCTTATTAGCATCGGCTCTGATGGTAGTGCCATCTATGCTCACAGTACCAACGCGGATCATTCCCAATTCAGCGCAAACATTAAGAACTTGTTCAAATAACTTTTTAATATCAACTAAACGATTTTTTCTAAAATCAGAAATGGTGCGGAAATTTGGAGTGTTTCTGCCGGCTAACCAAATAAAGACTATATCTTCCTTTAACTTATCTGCTAATCTGCGAGAACTGCGAACTCCTGTTGTGTATCCATAAAGCAATACCTTGGCAAGCATCTTAGGATGATAAGCATGCTGACCTTCTGCAGAATAGGTGTTTTCAATAACAGTAAAACTCATTTTGTCTACAGCGTAATTTATTAGACGAGCTATATGGTCTTCTTCAATGAGCTCGTCTAGTCTCGGAGGCAATAATTGAGATTGGTTCTGAGAATAAAGTTTGAATAAAGGCATAGTAAAATGAATTTCTACCTTAACAAGCAATGCTTGTTAAAAAGGTAAATCTTCGCTTATATTAGCCTTATTCTATCATATTTCTGTTTAAATTAACAGTGGATAACTGGGGTGTTTTCGGACGGTCTCATCAGACCATCCGAGAACCGAGAACTATGTTTTTTGACCTTTTTTGAAAAATCTTTGGCTTATTTAAGCATCACAAATTTTCAAAAATTGAGTTCTCGGACAGTCTGGAGGGGTTTAAAAATAATTTTTTTTTAGTCCCCCTTTGAGTTAAAACTATGGACTAAAAGTCCATAGTTTTAACTCAAAGGTGAAATTGCTCTTAGGATTAGAGACATAATCAGACAAGTCTGTGAAAAATATAACATTGAAAGAGGGGAATAAGGTGTTTTTCTGTCTACAAGGTCGCAGAAAAAACGATTTTATACTAAAAAATTAAAGGCAGTTTAATCTGAGACGGATTCCTTGACAATGCGGGGGTGGGCGTGATAAGATACAAAACTATCATATTATGGTAGTCAAAATCGCACATTAACAACCGAAAGGAAGGCTTATCATGGACAGAGTTCTTAGTGTCTCTCAATTTTTACAAACCGTTCACGGTGAGAAAGAAGTGAGGGCGATTGTATATCACTCGCTCTTCGGATTTCCTCAGATATTGAACAGAGATGCTCTCGATCTGCTTAATGCTTTTTCTGAGCCAAGCAGTGTTTCCGAGATTATTTCCTCAGACTCTTTCGCTGATGCCGAAGACAACATCAAGACACTCGAAAGTTTCTTTTTCCTTGTCCCGCCTGACTTTGATGAGCGTGGCTACATTCAAAAAATTTCAACGGAACGCTACCTGCCTGCGATTCAGAGCGGAGAGAGAATTGAATACCTTTCTCTTATCCTCTCGGAAGAATGCAACTTTGCCTGCCAGTATTGCATTTCAAATAGCATGCTGACTGTAAGTGATCGTGGCCTATCGAAGAAAAAGGTCATGAGCATAGAAGTGGCCGAAAAAGCAGTGGACAGGTTCTTTGCTGAAGCTAAAAAAAGCAACAAAAAATCTGTCTATATAAACTTCGGGGGTGGCGAGCCTTTGATCAACTGGTATTCAATGCTGCACGTTATGGAGTACTGCACAGTAAAATATGCTGACACCTTTCAGATCACGTTTTCAATCAACACCAACGGATCACTGATCAACGAATGGATTGCCAGCCAACTGAAACAGTTTGAGGTAAAAATCGCTCTCAGTCTTGACGGATTGGAACATGGAAACAATGCGGTCAGAGTGTTTCGATCTGGTCAAGGAACCCACGCTTCAATCATAAGAGCAATGGATATCCTGGACCAAATAGACTTCGGAGTAAACGGATTTTCCACAACAGTCACAGAGAGAAACTTTCCTGAAACTGATGAGCGACTTATCGATTTCGCAATTAAAAGATCGCTTAGCGAAATTCGGATTGATCTGGACGTTATTCATATGACCAGTGTACCGGTTCAAGAAGCCGCGAGTCGTCTGCTCTGCCTCAAGAAATATGGAGCTGCTCGAGGAATAAATGTAACTGGATTCTGGGAAAGACCCGCAGAAAATCTCAACTTCTCAATTGTAGAGAAGCATATGGGATTTTGTGGAGGTATCGTCGGAAAAAGCATGTGTGTAAGTCCGGAAGGAAAAGCATATGTCTGTGGCTACAGCGCCCGTGCATATGCCGACATCAAAGATTCACATCCGTCCATGGCAACTCCGACCTATGTTGAAATTGTGGCCAATAGGCTTCTCAACGGACAACCGGGTTGTAGGAATTGCCAGATAGAAGGACAGTGTACTGGCGGATGTTTCATCACCGAAGAATTCAGTGGACTCGAAACCAATAATGCGACAAATTACAATTGCCAGTTGTTTCGCATTATGACAACCGAGCTACTAAGAGACAGCCTTACAGAAGTCGATAGAACTTCTGAATCATGAGGAAGAAAGGAGGGATTCAAATGAAAACGCCACAGATCACGCAGATGCCCAAGCGCAAAGTGTCCAACACCTGCCGCTTGCCGAGCAACTGCTCCAAGAGCTAAGGCAAGTAGCACCCCCCATGGAAAGCAATTTCCATGGGGTTCTTTTTTTAGCAGAATTGCTCTATAATAAAAGTACTATGATAATAAAACTACGCGAAATTGCATCAATGGATTGGGAACTATTTTTGAAGTGGTGGAAAGATGATGAACTGATTCAATTGACCAGCGGGATCAAAGAAACATCTGATCGCGTGTTACTTAGCTATTTCAAAAAACTACTGAGATTATCCAACGATCATCATTTCATTATATTATTTGGTAAAAAAGCTATCGGGCATATTGCTTTATCGCACAAAAGTAAGAATATTTCTGAAATTCATATTATCATTGGAGAAGCAAAATACCGAGGAAAAGGACTTGGCACTGAAGCGATAAAAAAAGCTGTTCAAATTGCGTTTGATGAAATGGGATATAATCGCATAATTTTGGAGGTGCGCCCTGATAACAAGCGTGCGATTCATGCCTATAAAAAAAGTGGATTTGTTGAAGAAAAGTTAAAAAAATATTCTGGAACTAAACAGCCCACCACTCTTTTAATGAGTTTGAATAAATAAAATCATAGTCGATATTTATAGGCTTAATGCGGAAAGTTTTATAATAAGGCGTTTTTGATTTTGGGCATTCACCCCTTTAACTCCACTCTGCCCTTCGTCCAAAACGGAAAAAGAAATTTGAAAATTTTTTAAAACAATCCCGACTGCTGTCTGGAAAAAGAAAAGGAATACATCGGATATCCGGTTCACCTACGGACGAGTCAAGAATTAACCCAAATTTGATTTATTTTTTCCTTAGTATATAAAGTAAACTTCAATGTATGCGTAAAATAGATCTAAAATCAGTAGTATGGAAAGAGGGCAAATATTATGTTTCTCAATGTCTAAATGTGGATGTGTCAAGTTTTGGAAAAACCAGGGAAGAAGCCTTAAAATATTTTCAGGATGCTTTGAGATTATATTTTAGAGATACTCAATTATGAATAACTTTGATTTTTCAGAATACAAGAAATTGATATAATTAAACCATCCTTCCCAAAGACTTTAGTCTTTGGATGCGACGACTAAAGTCGTCGCGATAATATTAAACATGAAAATCCTTTTTGCCGGCGGAGGGACCGGCGGACATATTTTCCCAATTATCGCTATTATTCAAGCTTTAAGAAAAGTCAATCCTAATGACAATGATTTTTTATGGCTCAATTCAGGCAATGATTTAGAAATAAAAATTAGTCAAGAATACAATATTCCAAGCAAAAAAATTCTTTGCGGCAAAGCCAGAAGATATTTTTCTTTATGGAACCTTACAGATTTATTCAAAACTGGTTTTGGTTTTTTGCAAAGCTTCTGGATTATTTTAAAATTTAATCCAAAAATTATTTTTGCCAAAGGAGGATTTGTTTCTTTGCCAGTTATTCTAGCTGGCATAATTCTGCGTAAAAAAATTTATAGCCATGAATCAGACCGCGTTTTAGGTCTAGTTAATCGGTTCTTTTTACCTTTTTTTGAAAAAATCTTTTTAACTTTTCCTTTGAAAGAAAAGTCTGATTTAGAAAAATATAAAAATCAGTTTTTGCTCACAGGCAATCCAATTAGAGCAGAATTTTTAGAAGCAGAAAATAAAAAACCTGAACTAAAAAATCAAACAAAAACCATTCTTGCGCTTGGCGGAAGCCAGGGCGCTAATAATTTGAATAATTTTTTGATTAGTATTCTGGATAAGTTATTATTAAAATATAATGTCATTCATCTAACCGGCAAAAATTGGCAAATTGATAATTCAATATTAAAACAAAAACTTGATAATTCAGTTTGTGTATATAAAAATTATAAGTTTTTATCAGCTAAAAAATTAAATCAAGTTTACAATCAAGCTGATTTAGCCATATCGCGAGCTGGCAGTGGAGTTTTAACTGAATTAAGTTTAAAAGGCATTCCAGCTATTTTAATTCCTTATCCTTCTTCATCAGCTGATCATCAATTAGAAAATGCAAAATTTTTTCAAAAAAAAGGCACTACAGTTACTTTAAATGAATTTGATTTAAATACTAAATTTTTTTTAAAAACTATCAACGACTTGTTGCAATATGAGAAAAGATTAAAAAATATGCAGAAAAATATGTTTAGATTAAGCAAAAAAGATGCTGGAGGAGAAATAATAAAACATCTTTTGAAAAACGCCTAAGGTATCTTAGTTTTACGAACAATAGCCGTCAGTTCAAGTCTGGTGGCTTTTATGTTATAATAAAAATATGTTCTGGCACACATCGCCTCTTCAAAAAATTTCCCAAAAATTAAAAACTAACTTTGAAACCGGCTTAACAGAAGAAGAAGCGCAAAAAAGACGGCAAAATTTTGGTTTGAATGAAATTCAAGAAAAAAAACAAAATCATAAATTAAAAGTTTTTTTTGATCAATTCAAAAGTCCTTTAATTTATATTTTAATTATTGCTGGCAGTATTAGTTTGATTTTAAAAGCATATACAGATGCTGGAGTGATTTTTGGCGCGGTTTTAATGCAAGTTATTTTAGGTTTTGCTCAAGAATACAAAGCCAGCAAGGCTTTAGCAAAATTAAAAAAATCAATAAAAGTCAGAACTATTGTTTTAAGAGATGGCCAGAAAAAAGAAATTGACCAAAGCCAGTTAGTTGCAGGAGATGTGGGCATACTTAGAGCAGGGGATAAAGTACCGGCTGATGGCAGGATTATTGATGGAGATAATTTGAAAATTAATGAAGCCATTTTAACTGGAGAATGGCTGGCAGTGCATAAAAAAAATTTAATTATTAAAGAGGAAACTATCTTGTCTGAAAGAGAAAATATGCTTTATATGGGTACGACCGTAGAATCAGGACAAGGTAAATTTGTTGTTACTTCAATAGCAGAAAAAACAGAGATTGGCAAAATTGCTCTTAACTTATCAGCCAAAGAAGAGCAAACTACTTTACAGAAAAAAACAGCTAAATTAAGCAAAGTTATTGGCTTTTTTCTAGCTATCACAGTTATTACGATTTTTTTAGAAGGCATTTTAAAGGGCAAAGAATTTTTAGTAATTTTTAATATTTCTGTAGCAACTGCCGTGGCAGCTATTCCAGAAGGTTTGATTATTTCTTTAACTGTTATTCTAGCCCTAGGCATGCAAAGAATTTTAAAGAAAAAAGGATTAGTAAAAAGATTAGCTTCAGCTGAAACTTTAGGTAGCGCTTCTGTAATTTGCACAGATAAAACAGGAACACTCACGCAAGCAAAAATGGAGACAGCAGGCATCTTGACTGGAGAAAAAGAATTGTTAAAAAAGAATGGCAGTTTTTTTTCAGAAATTGACACAAAGAGCTCCAGCGCTCATGCTTTGGCTTTAAAAATAACTTTGCTTTCTACTTCAGCTTTTATAGAGAATCCTAATGATGCTTTTAAGAATTGGATTTTGCGCGGCACTCCGACAGAAAAGGCGCTTCTTCAAGCTGGCATTTCTTTTAATTTGGATAAACAAAAGATAGAAAAAGAAGAACCGCAAATCACTGAACTGCTTTTTACTCCAGAAAATAAATTTGCCGCTAAGCTTCGTCAGTTTTCAAATAAAGAAAACATTTTATATTTAACTGGCGCGCCGGAAGTTATTTTAGAAAAATCTATATATATTTATGTTAATAATCAAGAAAAAAAATTATTTGAAGAAAATAAAAAGAATTTATCAATAAAGTATGAGTTATTAAGCAAAAAAGGATTTAGAATACTGGCGGTTGGCTATAAAAAGATTCAAAAACAAAAAGATGAATTAAATCAAAATATTGAAGATTTGTGCCAAGAAATTGTTTTTGTCGGTTTTATTGCTTTGCATGATCCTTTGAGGCCGAAAACTGCTATTTCAATAGCTCTTTGCCAAAAAGCTGGTATTAGACCTATTATTGTTACTGGCGATCATAAGCTTACTGCTAAAAAGATCGCTGAAGAAATTGGTATGAAGATTGAAGCAAAAAATATTTTAGAAGGAAAAGATTTAGAAAATTTAACAGATAAAGAATTTGAGCAAAAAATAAAAGACATAAAAATTTATGCCAGACTAAATCCATATCAAAAAATCAGAATTGTTCAAGCCTGGCAAAAACAAGGCGAGATAGTGGCCATGACTGGGGATGGCGTTAATGACGCTTTAGCCTTAAAAAAAGCAGACATTGGCATTGCCTTGGGTTCAGGAACGGAAATTGCTAAAGAAGCCGCGGATTTAATTTTATTAAATGATGATTTTAATGTAATTGTAGAAGGCATTAAAGAAGGAAGAGCTATTGTGGATAATATCAGAAAAGTAATTACTTATCTTTTGTCAGATAGTTTTACAGAGGTCATTTTAATTGGAGTTAGTATTATTCTGGGGTTACCTTTGCCACTTTTGCCTTTGCATATCTTATGGGTTAATTTAATTGAAGATGGCTTGCCGAGTATTGCATTGGCTTTTGAAAAAAGAGAAAAAGACGTGATGCAAAGAAAACCTGAAAAAAATTTAAATCTTTTAAATACTGAAATGAAGGTTTTAATTTTTCTTATAGGTATTATTACTGATGTTTTGCTTTTAGGTTTATTTTTAGGCTTAATCAAATATTCATCTTACAGTCTTACGCACATTCAGTCTATTATTTTTGCTTGTTTGACCATAGATTCACTCTTTTTTATTTTTTCCTGCAAGAGCTTAAGAAAAAATGTTTGGCAAGTCAATCCTTTTTCTAATCAATTTTTAAATTTTGCTTGGATTTTTGGTATATTCGCATTACTTTTAGCTTTATATTTTCCTCCTTTACAAAATATTCTTAAACTTTGTCCTTTAAATTTTACAGATTGGCAAATTGTTTTAGGTCTGGGATTCTTGAATTTTGGGTTGATTGAATTTACAAAGTGGATTTTCATTCGTAAATTAATGCGTTAAACCTGATCCTTATTTTTAACCCAGTGTTCAAGAATAGTAGTTGTACACAGAATTGTTGTTATGCATTTGTATTATTATAAAAATAGTCGCTGGATTAATCTAAAAAATTTTAATTAGAAATAAAATTATATGCCAAAAGAATCTATACCACTATCATTTGGTTTACCAAGTAAAGAGAAACACGCTCTGAACCTTGAAGAAAAAAACACAGAAAATTTAAAAAAAGATTTTTATCATAGTTTAAGAGACGGCAACTGGGGACATTGTCAATATATTTTAAAACACAATCCCGAACTTAAGGATGTTTTTATCAATCCTTATGATAACAAAGGTTTAATTGCGGCCAAACAAGGTTTTATTCAAGCATTGCGACATGAGGATAATTTTACTGATGCTTTAAAAATTCAAGAAGCTTTTGAACTCTTTGACTCTCAATTTCTTCAATCATCAGAGGTGCAAAAAGAAGTAAAAGGAGCGATTTTATATGCTGTTCAGAATGGTAGACTGCGTCAGGCCAAACAGCTAATAGAAGCTTGCGAGGTGTCTCAAGAATCGCTTCCAGAAATTCGCAAAGAGATTCTGATTTCATTATTAAAACAAGATGGTAACACAGAGTATGATATGAAGAAGGAAATAGAGGAGTTTGATATTCTTGTTGATCCGCAAGATAAGCAATTACAGAATTTGTTTAATGAGTGGGTGATTAACTCTCCCGTAGATGGTTCAAATAAATCTTTGTTAAGCGGATTTGAGAAATATAAACTATTAGGGCAGTATAATATCCCACTTTCCGATAAAACAAGAAATCATTTAAAATCTAGTTTTATTGAGTTAGTTGACAATTTTCGTTATGCGAATGGTCTTTATTCTTTAATAGATGAAACCCAGAAGATAGTTCAACGTTTTCTAATTATCAAAAATTTTTTAACTGATGATTTTGTTCTTGAAAGAATTCGAGATAGCGTTCAGAATGAAATAATAGAATATTTGAAGGAAGAAATTGGTCGTGTTCAAAGGGACACTGGAAAATCTTTTAGGTCTTTGTTTAATATAGATAAAATTTTTCAAGCTAGGGACTTATTTCAATTACCTCGCGATTTTTTGAAAAATAAAGGGCAGATATTTTTGACATTCATTGATTACCGAATGATTAATTTTGAAGATCTGATCAAATTGATTGAAAACTTCGATATTTCCTTAGAAGGATTAAACATAGACTCATTTAAAGCCTGGCTTCATAAAGAGGTTAGTAAAAAACTGTCAGGAATAGAAAGCAATCTTAATGATCTAACTTTAACTTTAGATCGGGTTAAATTATTAAAAAATTGGCAGGTTGATATTTTTGAAGGCATACAAATTAATCCGCCCGACTTGTCTGCTCTGATTAATAATACCTCTCAAAATTACGAAATTTTAGAGCAAAAATGGAAAGTTTATCAAGAAATTTTAGAAGATAAGATCCCTGATTTTTCTTCAGAGTTAGAAAAAATTAAAGACCAGCTGATTAAAGAGGGTCGGTATGAATTTATTTTATCCAAGATTGAAATATTTTATCCTAATGTTGCCACTCCTAAGGATATATATGTTATTTTGCCGCAATTAAAAGACGAAATAAAACAACAGCCGGAAAAAGCAAAGGAGATATTTGAGTATGTTTTACAGGTGTTTGGTTATAATCATTTGCCCTATTTAGGCAAATCCTTATTGGTATTTAAAAAGATTTTTCCTTTAAGCGCGTTAAAAAGTAAAATTAAAAGCAGTAAAGCTAGCCCTGAATTACAAGAAATTCTTGAAAGTGAGCAACCGGAAAATTGTTATGATATGTTTTTTAATGATTTGTGGCGCGCGCAAATTGAATCAGGCACGCCTGATTTGCAAGAATATATTATAGAATTTATACGAGGCAAAAACTCACTTAAAAAGGAGATTACAAATCCTTCCTCATTATCTTTAAAAGAGCAATCAGAATTAGACGCTTTAAAGAAGAGATTGGCAATTTTAATTTTTGAATCAAAATCAAAAGATAAAAAACAAAAAGATCGACAAAATCAAGAGAAATATAAATCTTATCCTGCCAATAAACTCCTTAGATTAATGCGGGTATTAGAAAAAGGATACGCCAAAAAAGCAGGATGTAATAGCGCTGAAGAATTATTACAATTGATACAAAAATACAAAAAAGAATCCTCAATTCGCAGGCAGGGGCTGGCAGAGGAAATTCAGGCAAAAGGCATAGAAGCTGTAAGCGCAGAAAAGGGCTTTTTAATCAAACAGATTAAAAGCGATTATTTGAATTGGAATTTAGAGAATGGTTTTCCTTCTAAGGAATTTTTAGCCGGGAATTATGAAAAATCTGATTCCACGCCTTTTGATGTGGATTTTTTATTGAACAATCCAGAAGCAGAAAAAAATATCACTTTTGCTGAAAGATATAAAGCGCTTTATAAAAAGATAAAAAGCTATGGCGATATGTCGGCAATCATTTTTAATAGAGGACAATTTAATCTAACTCGGGATTCTTCTGAATATCCTTGCGCTTTTCAAAAAGGAGCAGGGGATAATCAAAACAAATATGAGCTATTTTATTCTGGAGTCGTAAAGGAGCAACATTACGGAGTGCGCAGTGGCATTCCTTCCAGCGAGTTTGATCTTTTTGTTTTACCAACTGACTTTCAGAAAGAGAAGTTAGAACAAATTAAACAAATAATTGTTTCTTATGGCAGTTATTATCCTGTTATTGATTCAACTGGGCAGTTGCTTTTTTCTTTGTATGATTATGAGAGTATTACGAGAAAAGAAAATTTATATGTTAATAAGGATTTTGAAAATTTTCATCAAGAATGGACAGAAATTTCGCCTCCTGCTGGCAAAACCGGTTCAGCTGAATCAGCTTTTTTTGAAAGATATTTAGAGGATAAAAAAGAACAAGTGATTTGTAAATTTTATCCTCAACCTCGCCAAGCAATCAATGAACATTTTTATTGTTTGTTTTATAAAGCATTAGGTATAGCTGTGCCAGAAACTGGGGTAGGAAAAGTTAAAAATAGAGTGGCATTTATTTCTAAGTTGCTTGAAGGAGCAGAATTACGGCCTCAAGATTCTCAAGTAGCAGAACAAAGCCAAAGAGCAATACCAGCAATGCTCACTGCTAATTGGGACATTCCGAAGCATGACAACACTCTTTTTGTTGGCGATATTCCTTATTGGGTTGACAACGGCGGCGCAGGATATTTTCGCGCGCGAGGCAAGCTTAAAGGTCAGGAAGGCAGTGATCCATTCTATCCAAATAAAATCATAGAATTGGAGACAATGAAAAAGCATTATCCTGATTTGACTGATGAAAAAATGAAAAGTCAAGCTTTTGATCTTTTAAAAAATATTTCTCCCATTAGATTAAAATTTCTTTATCAAACAAGCGGTTTAGCCGAGATTGAACATCAAGACAAAGTGCCTTTATCAACAGAGCAGGTCTTGCTTAGTAGAATGAGAATTTTAGCTGAAAAATTTGATTTAGAACCTCCGCATGATGCTAATACTTTGGAGGAATTTGTTTTAACATTGTGTTTAGGTGATTTAAAAAATAATGAATGGTTGAGACGAAATTTAGAAGAATGGACTCAAATAGATGATGAGAAAAAAGGATATCAGCATAATCAGGTATTACTACGCAAACACACAGAAACAGTTTTGCAACAAATTAAAGCTGATGAAAATTTTAAAAAGATAGACGAGAGAGATCAGAATATTTTATTTTTAGCTGGTTTTTTTCATGATATTGGCAAACCAGTAGGAGAAAAGGGGCAAGCCTTGCGCGACTATCAGCATGGAGAAAAAAGTATTATGATATTTAAGAAGCATATTGAACAATTTGAGATTTCTCCGGAAGACGCGGATGATATAATTTTCTTAATAGAAAATGATGAAACTGTTACTAATGGAATTAGAAAGAAAGAATTGCATATTTCCAAAGAAGATATAATTAAATTGTGTGGCACTTTAAGACGCGCTAAATTATTAAGTATTTTTAACAAATCTGACGCTATTGCCGCATTAACTAATACTCATGGAGACGATCCGCAAAAAGGCATAGAGGCTTTTAAAGGAGTGCAAAGCGATTACGAGAAATTATTTAATGAAGCGTTTAAGCAATTAGAGGTAGCTTCTGTTTAATTTTTTTAAATCTATTTTTGTGTCCATCATTTGTATCCTCAAATTAATTAAATTTTATTTTATACCAGGTATTATGATAATATCAAAACAATAAGCAGGAGTTGTTGAGTGAGTATATGAAAAAACAACAAGACTTACAAATTCTAAAAGAGCGGTTAATTGAAACGCAACAGATGATTGCAAGCATGGAAGAAAGAATAAAAAAAATACAAAAATATATCTTTTTGTCTAAAATTTTTTCTTTTTTCCGTTTTTTGTTTTTCATTATAGTACCAATTTTGTTTTATCTGCAACTAGCTCCTCTAGTACAAAAATGGATTGAGCCTTATAAAAATTTACTAAACATACAAGATGAAATAAGAAATAATTTAAATCTTGCGCCTGATAACGCGCCAAATAATTTTATGCTTGATGATATGCAGAAAAAAATACAAGAAATGACGAAGTAATACAGAAACAAAAAATAATTCCAGAGAACTTACAGAAAAAATAAAAAATTGAAGATTACAAAAAACACATATCAAATTTCACAAGTTCCTTTTAATAAGCGGCCGAGAGAACGTTTAATTAAATATGGTCCGGATGTTTTAAAAAATGCGGATCTTTTAGCAATTATTTTAAACACAGGTTGCAGGGGCGAGGG
>Ga0180007_10002803_pt1 | contig 20217 bp, 20 predicted proteins | sample MM_PC_MetaG_FD_121122 | JGI IMG/M metagenome (GOLD analysis project Ga0180007, IMG submission 121122) | Groundwater microbial communities from the Aspo Hard Rock Laboratory (HRL) deep subsurface site, Sweden - MM_PC_MetaG | ecosystem: Environmental > Aquatic > Deep subsurface > Groundwater... | reverse complement strand
TTTATGTATTATACCCTCCTCCATGTAAATGTAAACTTCACAACTTTAACTCCGCTCATTATTCTCCTATTGCTTTTCAAGAGGAAAAAGTTTTTAGAGATTTTTTTGAGGGCGGTTGGGATAATAAGCGGAAATGTGTTGTAGAAAACCGAAGGGGATGTCTCTCGACCTTGTATGACCATAGTGCTTTGCATGGTCAATAGGTTATCACAAAATTCTCAATGAGTCCAGTTTTTTATGAAATTTATGGAATTTCGTGGAATTGCATGGAAGGGGAAGGCACCTGAGTAGTTACAAAAGAACCAAAAAAAGAGAAATTGCTACTGCTGCTTTTTATTTAATAATTTAAGCCCTTGCTTCGGTAACATTTATTAATGAGTTAACGGGGAGGGATGTTGGGACATGTTATCAGCTGTCAGATAGAAGCAGGCGACATCCTTCAGGGTGCCAAAAACAAACAAAATCAAAACAAAAATACAAATACAAACAAATACAAAAATCCAAAAACAAAAAACAAATAAAGATTGCAAGTGAACTTTTTATTTGCTATAATCCAGCACTTGAAGGTTATCGCGGGGTGGAGCAGAGGTAGCTCGTGAGGCTCATAACCTCAAGGTCGAAGGTTCGATTCCTTCCCCCGCAACCAATATAGAAAAGGCCTGCTGATATTCCAGCGGGTCTTTTTGTTAGTAAGGTGTTTAAAGGAATCAAAAGGAGCTACCGAGGGCGGACACATGGGTTCGCCCCTCTCTTCACCATTCACCGCTTGCGATTCACGATTCACAACTTGACCCTTTCCTCGTGTAATGTATACTTGTCTTATTATGGACACTATCGATTACACCGAAAAAAGAAAATACGCCCGTATCGCCATGCAGAGCAGGATAATTGCCTGTGTTAAGAAGAAGGATGGTGATTCAGCGGCTAAGGCATTCCAGGCGCTCGGCAAGAATATCGGAGCTGAAGGTATTTTTTTTATTTCCGGAGAAAAACTTGAGCCCGGCACAAAATTAACAATGAACATCGACTTCCCGCGTGAACGACACCCGATCACGATCGAAGGTGAAGTTAAATGGTGTCATCACGCAGAAAATCATGGTGAAACGCCTGAATTTTTTGATACCGGCGTGAAATTCCTGGGAATCGATAAAAATCATCTCCGAATGCTCATCAAATACGTCTGCGGGAGCCTTGCCGGAGATCTTCTGAAAGATATCAACGATTGATCATTGCTCAAGGAGGTGCCGTTTTATGTCAGATAAAAATTTTACAAACAAAAGAAAATGTGTTCGCCTCGATCTCAGAAGCAGCGTTAATTTCAATATCATAGAAACATCCGAGGAGCAGGTATCTGCAAATCGCTTCCGGGCAGTCGGCAAGAATGTCGGCGCAGAAGGGATGCTCCTTACCGCCGAAGAAGAACTCGAGCCGGGGGTAATACTTGACCTCGAAGTCTTTTTTCCGGATAAACCAAACCCTGTTTATATCAAAGGGGAGGTCCGATGGTGTCTCTCCATAAAAGAAGAACCGGATAAATTCGATATCGGTGTCAGGTTCCGGAATGTGGACAAAAACAATGCTTTTCTTTTGGTAGAATATGTCTGCGGTCATCTTGGAAAAGAAATACTAAAACGTCTCAATCCCAACGGACTTAAATGAATAAACGGGTCTTTTGCTGCGGCAATATCGCCTTTGACCTGGTCGCCGGGAACAGGGATGTTACAAATGGATTTGATTTTTATGCCCGTCCCGGAGGATCCGCCTGCAATACAGCCGTACTCCTTGCGCGTCTGGGGATCCCCGTATCAATGATATCGAAGACGGGGTCGGATTTCTTGAGCAATAGCCTCCTGGAAACACTTCAAAAAGAAGGGGCGGGTAGCAAGTACGTCATTCGCTCCCCGCACATTAAAACTTCGTTGGCATTCGCGCGCATAGATAAGAAAGGTGATTCTTCTTACGTTTTTTACACTCCTCGCGGCCGCGCTTCCGCGCTTAAACGCACCGGGCTTCCGGAGCATGTCTTTTCGAAAATGTCGGTCTTCCATGCCAGTTCGATCTTTTCCTATGACAACTATAATGCCGGGGCTGTTCTTTCTCATATCAAAAAAGCAAATGCGAAAGGGGTGTTCGTCTCTTATGATCCCAACTGGCGCGGATATAGGATATCAAATAAACACGTTGCCCGCAAAAGGATACAAGCCATCTTACCGCATGTGGATCTTCTAAAACTAAGTACGCAGGACGCTATGGGCATAACCGGATGCCGGTCTTTATCCGGCGCGGCAAATAGGATCCTTGATCTGTTGAAAGGTGAACTCGTGATGACGCAAGGTGCCAACGGATCTTTTTACTGGGACGGAAAGCACATGGTGTTTCACCCGGCGTTCAAGGTCCGGATAAAAGATACCATCGGTGCCGGAGACGGATTTACCGCAGGTCTTCTCTATAGATATCTGACTGCCGGCACAAAAAAGTTTCTTGCTGACAAAGAAGAGAACCTCGCTTTCGCCTCCGCCGTATCAGCTCTTGTCGCGACCGGCAAAGAAGCGACCGAAGGATTGAAGAACCTGACGCAAGTCCGGCAATTCTTGTCTTCTAATCGCCGGACTTTTTGTAAATATATTCGCCCTTCTTTATGATCCCGAGTTTTTCCCTGGCCTTTTTCTCGACATACCAGGGATCTTGCTCCATCCTGCGGACTTCCTCGGTCAACGCCTCGTTATCCTGCCGCAATAGGATGATACTTTTTTTTATGTTCGCGTTTTCCTCTCGCAGCCTCTGGAGCTCGGAAAACCTGGGCAAAAACACCACTCCCAGCATTATAATGACTACGATCGCCCAGAATATTATTTTCTTCCTTGCCATTTCGGATCCCCATAGATAGCCTTTGCGCCAAGCATCTCCTCTATTCGCAAAAGTTCATTATACTTACAGACCCGGTCTGTTCGGCTAGTTGAACCGGTTTTGATCTGCCCCACGCTGGTCGCGATCGCGAGATGGGCGATCGTAGTATCCTCGGTCTCTCCCGAACGATGTGAAATAACCGCGGTATAACCGGCATCTTGGGCCATTTTTATCGCCGCAAGAGTTTCCGTCAATGTCCCGATCTGGTTCACTTTAATGAGTATCGAATTCGCGATGCCTTTTTCGATCCCCTCTTTCAATCTTTCGGTATTAGTAACGAACAGGTCGTCACCTACAATCTGGATCTTATTACCGAGTTTTTCGGTGTTGATCTTCCATCCCTCCCAATCATCCTCCGCCATGCCGTCTTCAATTGATACGATAGGATATTTCTCTACCCAATCCGCGTAAAAATCAACCATCTCTGCCGGGGTTTTTTTCGGATTTGCTTCATCTTCCAGAACATATTTTCCGTCCTTGAAAAATTCACTCGATGCCGGATCAAGCGCGATCTTAATGTCGCCTCCCGATTTGTATCCGGCAGCGTCGATCGCTTCAAGGATCACTTCCACAGCTTCTTCGTTCGACCTGAGACTCGGCGCAAATCCCCCTTCGTCACCAACGGATGTCGCAAGACCTTTCGCATGGAGAATATTTTTGAGATTATGAAAAACCTCGGATGCCATGCGCAGGGCTTCTTTGAAAGAAGATGCCCCGGTAGGCATGATCATAAATTCCTGAATATCCACGTTATTGTCGGCATGCGCGCCGCCGTTCAGGATGTTCAACATCGGGATGGGTAGCATACACGCGTTATCACCGCCCATGTACCGGAAAAGTGGTAAACCTTTCGACGCGGCCGCGGCTTTAGCGGCTGCCATGGAAACTCCCAATATGGCGTTGGCGCCCAGGCGGGCCTTGTTCGGTGTACCATCAAGCTTGATCAGGGCATTGTCCAGTTTTTCCTGATCGGCAGCGTCCATTCCAATAACTTTGGATGCTATTTCTCCGTTAACATTCCCGACCGCTTTGGTAACGCCCTTTCCCATGTACCGCTTTTTGTCCCCATCGCGCAACTCAACCGCTTCATGCATTCCGGTAGACGCGCCGCTCGGCACCGCGGCTCTTCCAAAAGAACCATCCTCAAGAACTATATCCACCTCTACCGTAGGATTGCCTCTTGAATCCATTATTTCACGTGCCGTAATTTTTGTTATCTTTCCCGACATTCTCTCTCCTCCTTTACATGTTTTCGTACCGGTCAAGTGGAAGCACCCCGCCCCCCACTATTCACGATCTCATCTCGCCGTCAACAAACATTCTTACCGCTTTTGGATATAACTTGTGCTCTACCTTGTGGATCTTTTCTTCTAATTTTTCGAGAGATTCGTTTTTTCCGATCTTTACTTCTTCCTGAAAAATAATAGGCCCGGAATCAAGTTCTTCGATTACAAAATGAACGGTAACTCCCGTAACATCGACCCCTGCGTCATATGCGTCTTTGATCCCATTGGCGCCTTTGAATGCCGGCAGAAGCGCGGGATGTATGTTCAATATCCTGTTGGCGTATTTATTCACAAAATGTCCGCTTAAAATACGCATAAATCCCGCTAGAACTATCAAGCCTATGTTCTTCTGATCAAGCTCTTCAATAATTACCTTATCATATTCTTCGCGGGAGGCATGCCGATCCCCGGTAAGAACAAACACCGGTATGTTATGTTTTTTCGCGCGCACAAGAGCGAATGCGTCAGACTTATCACACACGACAAGTTTGATCTTTCCGCTGGAAAGCCCGCCTTTCTTTTCAGCATCAATGAGCGCTTGAAGATTACTTCCGTTACCTGACACAAAAACCGCTATGTTCATATTTACATTGCCCGCGTTATGTTTCTTTGATCACCTTCGTCGGGCATTTAGCCGCGATAGACAAAAGAGTATCCGCATTTCTCTGTTTTGAATAATCCGCTTGAGCCAGGTTGTTCTCTATTTTAAAAAGGCCATCACCGGACAACTTAACACAAACGCCGCAGGCAATACATCCCGCGGAACATATTTTCCGAGTTCTGATCATATCATCTTGTGAGCTACATGCAACATAAAAGATCTTTTCGTTTCTTTTATCCTGCATGTTTATCACGTTCCGCGGACAGGCTCCCGCGCATTTCGCGCAACCGGTGCATTTTTCTGCATCCAGCCTTGGCAGGCCGTTTTCCATATGAAGCGCCCCAAAAGGACAAACCGCCGCGCAATCCCCGTAACCGGTACACCCATACGTGCATTTCATGCCGCCGCCGAAAACAAGTTCGGCTGCCGCGCAAGTCGCGATGCCTGTGTAATCCGCTTCGGGCTCTTTTTGGGAGCATTCCGCCGCGCATCTCACCAGCGGGATCCTTGGATATGTATCTTTTTCTTTTTCCCCCATTATGTCATATATTTTTTTCCGATGATCTTCCGTCATTACCCGGCATTTACCCGGATCTACCTCGCGAGCGGTAAGATGTTCCGCAAAATCATGACAGCTTAAAAACCCGCAAGCGCCGCAATTAACACCGGGAAGAAGATCCGTTATCGCGGACACTTTCGGATCGTCTTCAACTTTCAGTTTTTTGTCGGCAAAAGCCAGTACTGCCGCAAAAAATACGGCAAGGCCTGTCATGCTTAAAAGCGCCGAAACGTATATATTACCCACTTATGATCCCCCCGAATCCCATAAAAGCAAGCGCGAGCATACCGGCCAATATCAACGTTATTCCTGTCCCTTTCAGAGCCTCCGGGATATCCGCGAATTCAAGTTCTTCCCTTATTCCGGCCATAAGCACAAGCGCCAGCGTAAAACCGATCCCAGCCCCCAGGCCGAATATTACTGATTCCAAAAAAGAATATTTTCTTAGGACCATGAAAAGAGTAAGTCCCAATATCGCGCAGTTCGTAGTGATCAAGGGAAGGAATATCCCCAGCGCTTTGTACAGCTGCGGGGATGTCTTCCTTATGAACATTTCCACAAATTGCACAAGGCTCGCGATCACTATGATGAATGTGACATATTGAAGAAATACCAGATTGAATTTTACCAACACATACTGATAAACCAACCAGGTAACGGAGGCGGCTAACGTCATAACAAAAGTGGTTGCCAGTCCGAGCCCGACAGCGCTTTCCATCTTGTTGCTCACCCCTATAAAAGGGCAGATCCCCAGAAAGTATGTCAGGATAAAGTTGTTAGTTATCGCGGCCGCTATCAGTATTAGAATAAGTTCTTCAATGATCATTTACACCCGGCTTTTTTTACCATTCTGCTGTTGATCACATTAAACAGGCCGACCAGAAGTCCGAGCGTTAAGAACGCGCCTGCCGGAAGTACCATGATCACCCATTTCGTGAAACCTCCCCACATCACCGCGTATCCAAACACCGTTCCGGAACCGAGCAGCTCCCTGACCGATCCCAATATGATCAGCGCGCAAGTGAACCCGACACCCATCCCCAGGGCATCCAAAAAAGATCTCGCTATATTGTTCTTTGAAGCGAACGCCTCCGCCCTGCCGAGAATAATGCAATTAACCACTATCAACGGCACATATGGCCCGAGGGCTTTGGATATCTGATAAAGATTCGCCTTAAGAAAATAGTCAGCGGCTGTGACAAACGTGGCTATGATCACGGTAAACATCGGGATCCTGACCTCGCGCGGAACAAACCGCCTTATGAGCGAAATAACGACGCTGGAGGAAACTACGACAAAAGTGGTAGCCATGCCCATGGAAAATCCAAAGAGAGCCTTTGTTGTTACAGCCAGTGTGGGACACATTCCCAAAACCTGAACAAAGATCGGATTCTCTTTCCAAAGGCCTTTTGTGAATTCCTTTATCATTTCCCGCCGCCTGCGGCTCTCCGCGCCTTATCAATGCTTTCGTTCAAAATATTCACGACTGCCCGGGATGAAATGGTAGCGCCTGTGATCGCTTCTATCTGGTATGGTTGTGCCGGTTTCTGATTCTTCACATATTCTATTTCATGCGTGATCGCAAGGCCGGAGAACTGTCCGGCAAACGGTTTGCCGGCTATCTCCGCGCCAAGCCCGGGTGTTTCCTGCGACTCAAGGACTTCCATGCCACTCATCACCTTGAAAGTCTCATCAACGCCGGCTACCATCTTGATCGTCCCCTGGTACCCGTTCCCTTCGGCGATGATCGCGTATCCCAGCATTTTCCCGCTTTTGCCTTTTACCGAAAACATGTTTTCGTCGCCTTTGACAGGTTTTATGTCGGCGCCGTCGGGGAAGATGTTCTCTATTGCGCTTTTTGTCTCGTTTTTGACATTCACCTCGATCTTAGGCATAGCGTATCTGTACACAAACACCAGTGAAAGACCGGACAGTATCGCGACCGCCGTTAGGGCGGTTATCATTCTTATCGCTTCCTTTTTCATTTAGCTATTTCCTTTATACATTCGGCGGCGCCCTTCACTATCGCTCCCCTCGGCTTCGCTCGGGACAGGCGGGACATGCGGGACAGGCTAAACCCCGCCGTTTACGGCGGGGATACATGTGAGCCGCCTCAGTATGAATCCTTACATGGAAACCCCGGGCTTCAGCCCAGGGAGTTGAAATGTTTCATTGTCCGCGCAGAACACCGTATCTACGCGGTCTCGTCACACGGTTTATAAGCGGTGTCGCCGCGTTCATAAAAAGGATCGAATACATAACACCTTCCGGTAATCCTCCCCATATCCTGATAGTCATTGTTATAAGCCCGCAACCGATCCCGAACACCCACCTTCCATTCTTTGTAACAGGCGTTGTCACGGGATCTGTGGCCATAAATATCGCTCCTATGAAGAACCCTCCGGCAAAAAGACAAAATATCGGCGGATAAAATTTCTCCGGGCTGATCGCGTAAGTTATCCACGAAAAGCATACTAACGTTATCGCATACGCGACAGAAATCCTGTAGTCTATTATTTTTTTCCACACGAGGTATATAAATCCGATAAGAAGCGCGGCAGCGGACGTCTCGCCGAGAGACCCGCCGACATTCCCCACGAACATGATCGCCGGAGAAGTAAAAACATGGTTGAATTTTGCCAACCCGAGAGGGGTCGCTGTGGTCATGGCATCAAGCGTAACAGGCGCGGTCCATGTTGTAAGCGCAATGGGGAAAGCCGCCATCAGAAAGGCTCGAGCAAGAAGTGCCGGGTTGAATATATTGTGTCCCAGCCCGCCGAATATCTCTTTTCCCATGGCGATCGCGAAAGCTCCCCCGAGAAAAACCATCCACAGAGGAATTGCCGGCGGAAGGATCATCGCCAGAAGCAAACCGGTTACAATCGCGCTGTAATCGCCGAGACGCGCCTCGCGTCCCTGCAACCTTCGAAAAAGGTATTCCGTTATAACACATCCGGCAACCGAAATTAAAATAACACTGATGGCTTTTATTTGAAAAAAATAAAGGCTGGCGATGATCGCCGGGACAAGAGCCTTGATCACCCCTTTCATCATAAAACGCGTGTCCATTGAAGAAGTAATATGCGGTGACGCGTTTATTGTTAATCTTTTCATCGCTTTCTCTTTTCCAGGGCCATTTTCCCTTCCTTAATATACTGAACCAAAGGGATGCGGGACGGACACGAATACGCGCACGCGCCGCATTCCATGCAATCAGAGACATATAATTTTTCCACAGCGTCCCATTTTTTTACGCGGACATTTCTTATGATCTCCGTGGGGCTGAGCCTGAGAGGACACACATCAACGCATTTCGCGCATTTGAGGCAATTTCCTTCCTTGCGGTCTTCCGCAATATCATCGGACAGAAATAATATTCCGGAAGTGTTTTTTAGGATCGGTACTTCCAGCTGCGGTTGAGCGAATCCCATCATTGGCCCGCCTACAACCACTTTTTTGGGTTCTTTTTTGAACTCGATCCCGTGACATTCCAGCATCTCTCTTATTGTAGTTCCCACCCGCACAACATAATTGCCGGGTTTGTCCAGGCAATCACCGGAAATAGTGACGATCCTTTCTATAAGAGGTTTTCCGCGGTAGATGGCTTCTGAGATCGCATACGCGGTTCCAACGTTTTGAATAAGGCATCCAACATCCAGCGGCAACTTGCCCGGGGGGACCTCTATCCCGGTTATCGCTTTTACCAGCTGTTTTTCTCCACCCTGAGGATATTTTGTTTTAACGATCACAAGGTGGATATCCCTTATCGCCCGGCGTTTTGAAAAACTGATCGCTTTTTGAAAAGCGAAAAATGCCGCTTTCTTGTTATCCTCCACGGCAATGTATGTTTCTTCAGGCCGGACTATATCCATAATAAGCTCGATGCCTTTCCCGACTTCTGCCGTCTTGCGAACCATTAAAGTATGGTCGCATGTCAGAAATGGCTCACATTCAGCGCCGTTGATGATAAGGGTTTTTATTTTTTTCCCGTCCGGTATCGTCAGCTTAACATGGGTGGGAAACGCCGCGCCGCCCATTCCGACTATGCCGGAATCTTTGATCCTGCCGATCACGACATCCGGGGCAAGGTCGTGAGCCCCGGTTTCGTTGTACACTCCGGGACTCTTGCTCTTGTCGGTCTCTATAACAACCGACATAGTGAATCCAAGCGCGGGGTGAAACTTTTTTGCTATTTCCGCGACTGTCCCGCAAACCGAAGAATGCACAGGGCTTGAAACATAACTGTCGCTTTTCCCCAGAACCTGGCCTTCCATAACATAGTCCCCTTTCCCGACAAGCGGCTTATTAGGCGCTCCGATGTGCTGTGACAGGGGAATGATCACCTCTTTAGGAAGCACCATGTCACGCAGGGGCTCCCTTATGCTTATTTCCTTGTTATATCGCGGATGTATTCCGCCGGGGAAAGTACGTGTTTTCATATTTCTTACCCTTTTTCGCGAAGCTTAACTGTGCATTTATTATACATGTCACGCCTTGTTTGTCAATGTGCGCGTCCGGGGTGTAGGCACACCTTTTGTTGTCGACTTTTACATTGACCACCAACTTTTTTTGTTATATCATTAACCTATAAATTTTCTGGGATAGGGGCGAACGAGATATATAATGTTAAAACGAAAACTAAAAAAGCTTTACTGTTGCGAAAAATGCCGGAACTACTGGACCTGTGAAACAAAATGGTACAGAGGTGAACACGGTGAGGAGAATGTTTGCTGTTCTCTTTGTTCTTTCTATGAAGTCTGTTGGAGAAATATACTGACGCCCAAACAATCATCTAAAAAAAAATCTAAACCGATTTCACGCGAAAAATAAGCGTCCACTTGTGCCCGCGTAGCTCAGTTGGTAGAGCAAAGCATTCGTAATGCTTAGGTCAGTGGTTCGACTCCACTCGCGGGCTCCAATATTCTACTGCTCATATCCATTTTCTAATTACCGTTCACAAGTCACGATCCACGCCCCGCCGCGAGCGCAGTTGTTTACACTCATTAGATAAGGTATACTATCTGACATCATGAAAATATCCTTTTTAAAAACACGTTTTCTTATATATCTGCTGTTCCTCACTGTGCTTGGGTCTTTTTTATTCAATTTCCTCCTTACCCGGCAAAGCTCCATTACCTACAAATATTTTATAGAAAAACCTGCCGCCTATAATCTGGAACGTTCGGAACGCCTCGCGACATCTATATACAAAAGCTTTCAGCAAGAGGTGCCAGATCCATCGATGAGGAACATTCATAAGTTTGTGGAGAAATATGACGAGATCCCTTTCTTGACCGTGAATTTTATATATCAGGATGACGGCGACGTGACACGAAGTGTGATAGGGAATGTAAAAGAAATAGATATTTTACGCGCGGAATATGTTTATCCGATAAAATACGGATCTCAAGATATCGGAACTCTCATGATATACGACATTAATAAGGAGTACGCGAAAGGAATGCAAGAATACCGGCATATACTGAATATTACGCGCCTTTTTTTCGTTCTGCTTCTTTTTCTCCTTTTGTCTATTCTTCTTTATCGCGAATATTCAACAAAGATCGAACAGGAAAAACGCATAGCCGAATATCAGGCTGTCCATGACGGCCTTACAGGTCTTAACACCCATAAATATTTTCGTGAACATTTGGCTCAGGCGATCATGAGAGCACAACGATACAAGAGGCCTGTCTCACTCATAATGTGCGATGTAGACCATTTTAAGGATTTTAACGATAAATATGGTCACCTCGCCGGTGATGAGGTCTTAAGGGCCGTCTCAACTATTATTGCCGACAATGTACGGGCATCCGACATCGTTGCCAGATATGGAGGAGAAGAATTCGCGGTGTTATTAATGGAGATAGGCGGGGGGAAATCTCACAAACCCGGAAAAACAAAAACCGACGGGCTTGCGGAAGAAGCGCTTGATATTGCCAAGCGGATAAAAAAACTTATAGGTTTAACGCAAGTGCGTCTGCACTCCACCGAAGCGAATGTTACTATCAGTATGGGAATTTCCACTTTTACCGGTAAGGACGATTATAAACCGGAATACCTGATCAGTGAGGCAGATCTGGCGCTATATGAATCGAAGAATAACGGAAGGAACAGGATCACTGTCTTTGATCCCGCGACAAAACAATTCACGGAATACCAGTAGATATTTTATAAGTACGCGTGTTTCTTAAGATACGTGATATAGTCCGCCACGGCGTCTTCCAGCGTACGGCAAGCCACATTACATCCGGTTGCGGCCAGTTTTGTCATATCCGCCCGCGTAAAATACTGATATTTCATCTTCAATGATTCAGGCATATCAACATAGTCGATGTTCGCGTTGTTGCCGGCCGCCCGGAACATTGCCCTCACCAGATCGTTCCAGCTGCGTGCCGCGCCGGTTCCCAAGTTGAAGATACCTGTCGTAGAGGGCGAACGAAAAAGATCGTACATAATATTCACGACGTCTTTAATATAAACAAAATCTCTTTTCTGCTCACCGTCTGCGTACTCATCCCGGTAAGATTTGAAGAGAGTTATTTTACCCGAGGCGACTTCCTTGTATTTCTTACAGACAACACTCATCATGTCGCCTTTGTGGTATTCGTTCGGCCCGAAAACATTAAAAAATTTAAGACCTGTTACCTTTTTTTCAAAACCGTTCCTGAGCACCCACATGTCAAAAAGTTGTTTAGAAAAACCATACATATTCAGCGGCCTCAATCGCCGGGTGTTCTCGTTGCTGTCTGAATAACCCATCTCACCGTCGCCGTAGGCCGCCGCGGAGGATGCGTACATGAATGGCGCTTTTTTTCGAAAAGCCCATTTCGCGAGTGTTTTAGAATACTCGTAGTTGTTTTTTATAAAATAGTCCGCGTCGGCAAGCGTAGTTGATGAGCAAGCCCCGATATGAACAACGTGTTTCGGTTTTTTTATCCTGTTATTCTTGATCTGGCACAGAAAATCTTCTTTTTGGATATAATCACGGAATTTTTTCCCGTTCAAGTTTTTCCATTTATCGGTGTCGTCGAGATGATCAACGACTATAATATCACTGACCCCCTCTTCGTTAAGCTTCCACAGAAAACAGCTGCCGATAAAACCTGCTCCACCCGTTAAAACTATCATTTTTCCTCCGGAGTAGACGTTTTGTTAGAACTATGTTTGATAGCGTTTCTGATTTGTTCTATATTTCTATACACCCACCATGTAACAGCCTCTTTTTTCATTGTTTCTCTCGCGTCACGAGCGGGATAACCAAAAATGGTCGCGCCGGATTTCACGTCTCTTATAACCCCGGCTTGAGCGGCAACCTTTACATTGTCCCCGATATGGGTGTGGTCGGAAACCCCGGCCTGTCCCCCCGTCATTGTGTTGTCGCCGATGGAAGAACTTCCTCCAATGCCCAGTTGCGCGGCGATCAGCACGTTGCGCCCGATCCGAACGTTGTGCCCTATTTGCACAAGATTATCTATTTTTGTACTCTCCCCGATGACCGTATCCGAAAAAGCCCCTTTGTCAATACATGTGTTAGCGCCTATTTCAACATCATCCCCGATGATCACCTGGCCGAGTTGTGGCACTTTGAAAATTTTACCATCCTTTGGAATATACCCGAACCCATCGGCGCCTATCACCGAACCGGCATGAATAATCACATTTTTTCCTGTCACCGAACGATCGTATATCTTCACCCCGGGAAACATGTGATTTTTTTCTCCGATCCTGACCTCCTTTCCTATAACACAGTGCGCGTCAATTGTCGCCGAATCTCCTATCTTTGTATTATTACCGATAACAACATACGGGCCTATTGAAACGTTCTTCCCGATAACGGCTGATCCGCTGATAACAGCAGTTGAATGTATCCCGCCGGGAACTGTCGGGGCAATTGATATCATCACATTGTAAAGCGTCGTTAGCGCTATTTTAATGTCTTTAACCTTCAATGCGGGTTTTGGATAATTTTTCGCGGCCAGAGCCGTTAAAACACATGTTGCATCGCTTTCTTTCGCCGCGTTAAGCTGATCTTTGTCGGCGGCAAACGTAAGGTCCCCGGGAGAAGCAAAACGAACATCGGTTAATCCGCTTATTTCAAGCTCTCCATCCCCTTGAAGCGTCGCGTCCAGAAGAGCGGCGATCTCTTTTAATCTCATCATTTTCCACCTCGCGTTTTATCGTGCATGCGTATCCATAACGCATATCATTGTACACAAGACCGCGCGGAATTAAAACCTTTTATTCACATAAGGCCCTGGAAATAAAAATCCCTATCATATGATAGGGATTTTTATCTCGCTCCTCTCGCTTATGCTCTACAGGCTGTCTGACAAGCTTTTGCCGGCTTTAAAAGATACCACTTTCTTCGCGGCTATTTTGATAGTCTTGCCGGTCTGAGGGTTCCTGCCGATCCTGGCCTTTCTTGTCTTCATTTTAAATGTGCCCAATTCAGGAAGACGGATAACTCTGTCTTTCGCGTTGCCTTTGCTTAAACGGCCTGAAAGTGCCTCCACAACAGCGTCATAGGCTTTTGTGGCCTCGGTTTTTGTGTCATATCCACCAGTTTTTACGATCGTGCCAATGAGATCTGCTTTGTTCATACGACTCGCCTCCTTTCTTTTTCTCTTCTTCTTGAAATTTCACATTTGAAATCCACAACAGGTTGATTGTACAAAATTTTATCGATGTTGTCAATACTAAACAGAAGGAATGGGGGTTACAGCGCCTCTCGCCTCTGTCAACCTTATCCCGCTTGCAATGGCGGGTATTGTCGTGAGTCGTTGATCGGTAACTGATGGCTGAACGCTGACAGCCTACTTGACCCTTGACCCTTGACCCTTGTATAATGTGTGTGCTTCGAACAGTGTCCCCGTAGCTCAGTTGGATAGAGTACCGGCCTCCGAAGCCGGGAGCGGCAGTTCGAGTCTGCCCGGGGACGCCATTTTTTTAACTCTTCGATCGCATCAACAAAAATGGCTGATAAATCTTTCTTACACGCCGCGGATCGGGACGCGCTGAACATACTGGGAAATTGTCTCTTGAAACTTTTTCAGTTCGGCCGGAGTATATGGTTTTATCGTTTGAAACTTTTTATCCAGCGTGATTGCCGCACGAAACTGTTGAAGACAATATTTGTCGGCTCCTTTGACCAGCTTGCTTATTTCATCGAGATCCCCGACATCCACCACTCCGGGAACACAAGTGGTGCGGAACTCATAAGGAACACAGGCAAGCATTATTAATCGGATCGTCCTGGAAACGCGATCGAGGGCGTCTGTCATATCTGTGACAAGGGAATACCTGGAAAGCGCGGTTTTTATATCAAGCGCAATGTAATCTATTGCTTCCTCTTTAAGAAGCCTCTCTATTAGATCAGGCTCCGCACCGTTCGTATCGAGCTTGACCTTTAATCCTATGTCTTTCACTTTTTTGATAAAGTCCGGCAGATCCTTATGGATAGTCGGCTCCCCGCCGGTTATGACAAGGCCTTCTATCATATTTCCGCGCCCGGCTAAAAAAGACAAGACTTCTTCTTCGGGGTGATCGACTTTTGTTTTCGGCGGGATCAGGTCCGGGTTCTGGCAATATCCGCATCTAAAATTACATCCCTGCGTAAATACGACCGAACATATGGCCCCCGGATAATCAACAAGAGACAGTTTTTGCAGGCCTGCTATTATCATCCTTGCTCATCAGTGTCTCTCGGTTAAATTTCTTCCGGTCCTTAAACTCTTCAGCCTTCCCTTTGTTCCATGATTGTACGGGCCGAAAAAAACCGGTTACGCGCGAAAAAACTTCCACTTTGCATTGTTTGCTGCTCATGTGACGCTTCATTCTTGTTTGTTCAACTTCTTCGGTGTCCCCATAGGGGCACGTAAAATGTTCACCCGATATGTATCCGTGTTCCGAGCATATCGTAAAAGACGGTGTTACGGTGTAATAGGGCATTTTGTAATTGCTCGCTATCTTGCGGACAAGGTTCTTGCAGACATTTTTGTCTTCGATCCTTTCTCCGAGCATCATGTGAAATACAGTCCCGCCGGTGTACAGCGACTGGATATCATCCTGATGGTCCATTACCCATAAAAGATCGTCCGTGTAATTGACAGGCAGATTTGATGAATTTGTGTAATACGGCTCGTCTTTCCCCTGGGTGATTATGCCGGGATATTTTTCGCGGTCCATTTTTGCTAAACGGTACGTTGTCCCTTCGGCCGGTGTCGCTTCAAGGTTGTACATATGTCCGGTCTCTTCCTGAAAATCCACCATCCGTCGGCGTATGTAATCCAGAAGTTCTTTGGCAAATTCTTTGCCCTTCTTATTGCCTATATCCTCTTTCAGAAGGTTCAGACATGCTTCGTTCACGCCTATCACTCCGATAGTGGAAAAATGGTTCGCCCAAAAGTTTTTGAGCCGATTTTTAACGTCGCTAAGATAGTGCTTTGAATATGGATATAATCCCTGCGCTGTGAAATCCTCTAAGACCCGGCGTTTTAGCTCGAGGGATTCTTTCGCGATCCGCATCAGTTCATCGAGCCCCTCGAAAAACTCTTTCTTGTCCACCGACATGTACGCAAGCCTGGGCAGGTTCAGCGTAACAACCCCAATGGATCCCGTGAGCGGATTCGATCCAAAAAGTCCCCCGCCTCTTTTCCGAAGTTCTCGATTGTCTAATCTCAGTCTGCAGCACATGCTTCTGGCATCATTCGGATCCATATCACTGTTCACAAAATTCGAAAAATACGGGATCCCGTATTTTGCTGTCATTTCCCACAAACCGTCGAGATCCTTGTTCTCCCAATCAAAATCCTTGGTTATGTTATATGTTGGTATCGGGAAAGAGAATATTCTTCCTTTCGCGTCACCGGCTATCATCACCTCGCAGAAAGCCTTGTTAATAAGATTCGCTTCGTGCTGGAAATCCCCGTATTTCGCGTCCCGGGGTTTTCCGCCGATAATAACCGCTTCGTCCTTAAACGCTTCGGGGATCACAAGGTCCATCGTTATGTTGGTGAACGGCGTCTGGAACCCCACCCTTGTCGGCACGTTGATATTAAAAATAAACTCCTGCATATACTGTTTGATCTGGCTGTATTCAAGGCCGTCATAACGAATATACGGCGCTAAGAGCGTATCAAAATTAGAAAATGCCTGAGCTCCCGCCGCTTCTCCCTGCAGGGTATAGAAGAAATTGACTATTTGCCCCAACGCCACCCTGAAATGTTTCGGTGCGTTTGATTCCACTTTCCCGTATGCGCCGCCGAACCCGCGGATAAGCAGGTCTTTCAGATCCCAGCCGCAACAATACGCGCTTATGGATCCAAGGTCGTGTATGTGCACATCACCCGAAAGGTGCCTTTCCGCGATCTCTTTAGGATATATTTTATCCAGCCAATATTTGTTGGACACAGCCGTCGAAATAAAATTGTTCAACCCCTGAAGTGAGTATCCCATATTCGCGTTTTCTTTAACACGCCAATCCTTTTGCTGGATATAATTATCCACCATGTTTACGGCGTCACTTAAAAGTTTTTTAGTCTGGCGCAATTTGGCATGCTGCTCGCGGTAAAGGATATACGCTTTCGCGGTTTTGGCGTGGCCGTTCTCGATCAATATCTTCTCTACGAGGTCCTGGACATTCTCAACGGTTGGAACCCTGTCCCCCTTGTACATCACTTCCAGAAAAGAGATCAATTTCCTTGTTATATCGCGGGCCTTTTGGGCATCTTCTCCTCCAACGGCTTTAGCCGCTTCAAGGATAGCTTTGTCGATCTTTGCCGGCTCGAATTGTTCTAATCGGCCGTCTCTTTTTCTGATGAACTTGATGTCTGTGGGGTGCATGTTCTTCCTTTCTTCTTGTTTTTTCATATTGATGAAAGCCTAACAAAACTACCATATATTGATATTTCTGTCAAGCCAGACACAATATATAGTTAGCACAAAAAAAGATGGCTTTTTTGTTCTTGACAGTATTATTGCTGTTTTTTAGTGGTTTTATCCTGTGATCGCAAAGAGAATAAGAATGCCTTTTCATATCATCAAACAAGAAATTAGATTCTTCGTCGCGCCGCTCCTCAGAATGACGGCGTGTGAGTCTGTCATTCTGCCTGTCCGGAGCCCCTCGGCTTCGCCTCGGGACTCCGGCCTTCAGCCTTCGCAGGATCAGTTTTGCTATTCGTAAAACTGGCGAGGCGTCTCTGACACGTTTCGACACCCTGAGGCGGGATTTAGACTGACCATTTCATCTTTAGGAAAAATTATAAGACCAGTCTTCTCTTCGGCTTTCTAAATATAAACGTAGTCTGGTTTGACTTTGAACTAGACCTATTCTTTTTCTTGTTTTTTCTTTTTTGCTGCGTTTTTGTCGGTTTTTACTTTGTCTGCTTGTCATGCTGATTCTTATCTTTTCTCCCTTTATCGCCCATGTCCTCTGCTACTTCTTTTATGTCATCACTTTTTTCTTTCTCGTCAAAACTATATTCTGGGTTAACATTTTTCTTCAAATCTTCCCAAAACTTTTTTCTTTTTTCTGAACCCGGTTCTGAAAGTGTCGGGAATTCAAGAAAAGGTATTTGCATTCCCTCCTTTTCAAGCTCTTCAGACAATATTTCAGCCATTATTCCTTTAAGCACCGACTCTCCGGCTTCTGGATTATCTACCGCATTAGGAGATTCTGTCTGGTGCTTGTTAACTTTATGTTTACCCCATCGTATCCCACACGTCGGACTATTCTCAAGTCCCAAAAATGCAACAAGCCGATAGTTATTTGCTATAAACTCCTTAACCATTAGCATCGGCACCTTTAAAAGCTCCTTGCAATGTGCCCTAAAAAAAGTGTTATCATATTGTTGACGCCCCTGTGGATTTCTCATAAGCCCCATCGCTGTCGTTTCAGGGCAAGCATACTGTATGATGCCAACTCTCTTGTCCATCAGATAATTGGTTAGCTCCTTCGACAACGGGAAGTTCTGTCCAAGGATGTGAACCCTGCAATATGGATTAACAAGGCACTGCGCTATCAAAATAATTTTTCTGTCTTTTTTGCTCATTTTAATTCTCCATATTGATGCTTTTTTTATCTGAATGCAATGTTTTATTTGCTCATTTTCATTATATCCAAGATTAAGACCAAAAACAAAGTTATTCCAGAAAGTATGAAAATAACCGAAAAATTCACCATTTCTTTTTTTGACGTCAGCCCGCATAACATATTAGTTACAGTTTCCTTGTCTTGTTCCGAAAGATTGCCTTCTTTAATTTTGAAAACCAAATTTTCGTTTTTTATCGTTTTCAGCCTATTCATGCTGACTTTATACCTGTATATAAAAAATACAATAAAGAAGAGAACTCCTATGTACCAGAAAATTTTGGCGTAAAAAGGATTTACGTCCATGTAAAAGCCCACCAACCTCATTGCTACCGCGGCTATTATTCCAACAAATAGAAATATCCAGGATACGAGTGAATCCCTGCATTTTTCGTTATACTTACAGTTTTTGCAATCTTTTTTATCCATAAAACTCCATTATTTTTTTTGCTTTACAGAATGATTTATCACCAAGCCGTAATAACCATCAACCGTTATATCATCGCCATTGCTTATGTTTTCTGTGGCGTTTTGAACACCGGTAACGCAGGGAATACCATACTCCCTTGCTATTATGGCTCCGTGTACAAGCATTCCCCCTCTTCTTTCAACAATACCTGAAACCGCAGATATGATAAAAGTCATTTCGGGATCTATAGAATCGCAAACTATTATATCACCCTGCTGTACTTTAAAAAGGTCCCCTCGTTCAATTATAATTTTAGCCGGACCTCTCGCTATTCCTTTACCGGCTGGCTGGCCCCTCATCTGACGCATTGCTCGGGCCTTGAAATCTTGCCCTTTGTCTTGCTCTATCTCTTTTGGTTGATAGCCTGGAACTTTTAAAGCTAATATGACTTCTTCGACAGCCTGACAGGTTTTTTCATCATGACACTTCTCCCCGAGCCTGTGCTTTGAAACGGACATGGCCCGTAAAAACTGGTTTTCTATCTTCCCTAAATATACATTATCATCGTCCCTTAATTTATAACTTAGTTTGGCCAGGCTTAAAAGATCTTTTGCTTTGGTCTTTTCTTCAGTGGGAAAAGATTTAAAAAAATTATTCTCTAACAACTGTATTTGTTTAACACGAGAATCATCTCTTTGATTTTTATTTTCGCCGGCTATTTTCATCAATGACAAAATTGTTTTAATCTGGGTGCTTCTGCCGGAGATATTTCCTGCTACCCCGGGAAAATCTTCAATCAAGTCGTTTATTTCTTCATTGAATCCCGGATCGATTATCTCACCTTCAGATGACACTAAGCCAGTTTTAGTTTTATATTTTATTGCCAACTGCTCTATCTTTTTGTTTCTTTTGACGCTGACGATTTCTTCCGTTGTTAAAAGATCTATAAACTCATAGGGATCTTCGGGATGGATCTTATCGTTATACACTTCACCAAACAGCCTTACTCCATGCGCAAAAGGGATAAACTCTTCCCAATAAACATTTTTCCACTTTTCGTATACCTTCTTGCGGCGTTCCACCTCAAAAGCAAGCTTATTGTTATCAAGTTTTTCAATATCATAATTTTCCAGCTCCCTGGCTTCTTCAAGCAGCTCCGGCATAAGCTTATCAGTAATTTTCGAAGAAAGATCCTTAAGATTGTCAAAGCTTCTCCTTAAAGACATATCCCATTTTCTTCTTTCATTATTATCCTTTAATCCTGAGGTGCTTATAGGTCTTACCTGCAATAGGTATATTTCATTTCTGTAGGATGTCCATTCCAAGTCAGGGATAAATCCCATTTTTCTTTCCAGATCAACAAGA
>Ga0180007_10002802_pt1 | contig 20218 bp, 16 predicted proteins | sample MM_PC_MetaG_FD_121122 | JGI IMG/M metagenome (GOLD analysis project Ga0180007, IMG submission 121122) | Groundwater microbial communities from the Aspo Hard Rock Laboratory (HRL) deep subsurface site, Sweden - MM_PC_MetaG | ecosystem: Environmental > Aquatic > Deep subsurface > Groundwater... | reverse complement strand
TCGGATGCATAGCCGAGCAGCCCAACGGCAGGAAGCCGCAAGAGAGCACGCCGACAGGATGTCGGATAAGCGTGCGAGCTGCGAAGCAGCGGCCAGGCATGTACGCAAACCGGTTCGGCCGTCAGTCGCTCAAAAAACGAGAAATACCCCTGAAACCGTTTGCGTCTTCTTCTGACATGAAAATCACGAATGGTTCGAATGTACACTTTTTTAAAAAAATATTAAATAAATTTTTATTAATTCCGATGCTTTAGCGGTAGATAAGGTAAGTTACATAAATCACCCCGGACTGCGGTTAATGTACGCCGCTAAGTAATGAAGAAAAAGATATATTTAACATTTTTTTTCGCTGCATGTTTATTTTTTATTTTCGCGGCGGGCAGAACTCTACAGCGGCGGTTTGACTTTACACCATTCTCGGTAAAAAAAGTACGGATAATCGGGGTGGTGCATACAAATCCTGAGGAAATTTTACACAATAGCGGTCTGACACGAAATATCTCATTAATATTTTTAAATAAATACCACATTAAAACCCTTATTGAACAAAATAGTCGTCTTAAAATTACAAAAATCAGGAGAAAATTTCCGGAAACAGTAGAAATACATATCAGTGAGCGTGAGGGAACATTTATTTTTTACTCAGGAGCCGGTATATTTGAGTTCAACAATGATCTTGAGTTAATTGCCGGGAACGAAAATATTTTTAATACAGACATGCCGTATATCAGTACAATGGGGATAAATTTTGAAAATTCTAACAATAATTGGGAAAACATAGTATACTATAATGGGGAGAAGTTAAAATCATTTATTCAAACCGTGAATAGTTTACCGGTAACTGAAAGTGATCTTCTGGAAAATGTTTCCGAAGTAATACTAGGTCAGGAGTCAAGCCTGGTGTTGCGCCTCGGGCGGACTGTTATCCATCTTCCCGGCGACTTGTCATTAGAAAAACTACGTCGCGCCCGGTATGCAATTTTGTATATGAGGCAAAACAACATACAGACATCGCGTATTGATATATTTGACGATTTCGTCCGTTATCGTGATGCAGCAATACGCAGAATGTAAATTATTATACTACCAGGGTGTCAGCAAGAAATATTAAACTGCGTAAATACATTATCGTGAATAAAATATATGGAAAATAAAATCATAGCTGCTCTTGATATTGGCACTACAAAGATATGTGTAATTATCGCCCGATGTAAAGAAGACGGCGCACTTGAGATAAAAGGAATCGGACTGCAGCCGTCTTACGGTCTCAGCAAAGGTGTAATCGTAAACATTGATGCGACCGTTAATTCCATAAAGAAAGCTGTGGAAGAAGCAGAATTAATGGCCGGGGTAGAGGTAAAGGAATTATTTGTCGGTATCGCAGGTGGCCAGGTTAAAGGAATTAATTCCAGAGGGGTAATTGCCATAGGCGGCCGTTCTGATCAGGCTGAAATAAGCCGGGATGATATAGCCCGGGTTATTAATACTGCACAATCCGTATCAATAGAGCCTGATAAAGAAATAATTCACGTCATCCCCCAGGAATTCATTGTCGATAATCAGGATGGTATTATGGATCCGCTCGGAATGTGCGGCGTCCGTCTTGAGGTTGAAGCGCATATGGTAACCTGTTTAAAATCTGCAACAGCCAACATCCGTAAAGCGGTCAACCGGGCCGGATATGAAACAGCCGATATTATTCTTCAGCCTATCGCTTCTGCAGAGGCCATACTCAACAGTGACGAAAAAGAACTTGGCGCCATTGTAATTGATATTGGCGGCGGCACCACAGACGTGGTGATGTATATCGGCAATTCGATCTGGTTCACCCACGTAATCCCGCTTGGCGGAAACAACGTTACCAAAGATATATCTTTCGGCCTGCGTGCGCCAACAAATTCCGCCGAAATAATAAAAAAACAATCCGGTGTAGCAGATGAATCTATCGTTGATGAAGAGGATTATACGTCAATTCCGCGTGTGGGCGGCAGAGAACCTATTAAAGTTTCCAGGAAAACCCTGGCACGAATTATCGAACCGCGCATGGCAGAAATTTTTTCTCTTGCACGGGAAGTATTGCAGAAAACAAATTACATGGAACGAATACATGCAGGAATTATTCTTACCGGCGGCGCGAGTTTATGCGAGGGTACCACAGAACTTGCCGAAAAAATATTTGACCAACCCGTCCGTATCGGATCACCGGTTAACGTAAGCGGATTAAAGGAAAAAGTTGACAGTCCGGCATACGCTACCGCGATAGGTCTGATACGTTTCGGAGCGAATAATGCCGAGGAATACCGGCCGTCAGTTTCAGGCAGCAGTGAAAATATTTTCGAAAAAATCAAATTGTTTTTCCGGGAGTGGTTTAATTAATCTGCGCAAAAGGGAGATTTGTGCCGGTTGTATTATAGTGCGCAATAATAAAATTGTGCACTGGTAAGGTACTGGATGTTGTGATCAAAAAAAAATTGGGGGAAAAAATGCCTGAAATAATGATAGATTATATTGGACAGAATTCTATAAGTCCTGCGAAAATTAAAGTGATAGGTGTCGGCGGCGGGGGCTGTAATGCAGTAAACCGTATGATCGAAGAAGGCATGCAGCATGTTGAGTTTGTGGCGGTGAATACCGATTTGCAGGCTCTCGGCATGTCAAAAGCCGGAATGAAAATTCAAATAGGCACAAAAACTACACGCGGTCGGGGCGCGGGCGCAGACCCCTTATTAGGACGCCAGGCTGCTGAAGAAGACATCGAAACAATAAAAAAAATGTTGCAGGGAAGCGATATGGGTTTTATTACCGCCGGAATGGGCGGCGGAACCGGAACCGGAGCGGCGCCGGTAATCGCCCAGGCCGCCAAAGAAATGCACTGCCTGACCGTTGCGGTTGTTACCAAACCATTCGGATTTGAACGGGCAAAAAGAATGCGCCAGGCAGAGGAAGGCATCGTGCAGCTTATTGACAATGTCGACACGCTCATAACTATTCCTAATGAACAACTTCTCAATGTAGCAGATAAAAAAATGCCTATTCCGCAATGCCTCAAAATGGCAGACTCTATTCTGCTTCATGGTGTACGGGGTATTTCCGAACTAATTACTACTACCGGAGAAATTAATGTTGATTTTGCCGATGTACGTACGGTAATGAAAGAAAAGGGGAATGCGGTCATGGGTATGGCGGTTATTAAAGAAGGCGCGTCAGGAACAGATGTTGCGCGGCAATTAATAGACAACCCCCTTGTAGAAGGAGCTTCAATGGAAGGTGCGAGCGGGATGCTTATTAATATCACCCATAGTCCTCATGCATCGCTGCATGACCTTGATGAAATTATTAACGTCATTACGGACAAAGCATCTTCTGAAGCTGATATTATAACCGGACTTGTGCTGGATAAAACCATGGAAGATGAAATGCGTCTTACGGTAATTGCTACCGGTTTTACCGCATCATCTGCATTACACAAGGAATCAGAAAAAGGGGAAAGCGAAGAAGAATCCGAACAGGAAGAATTGACCGGCAGGGAAACCGTTCCGTTTGAAGCAGGGGAGTTTGACACAGCCCCTAAAATAAAAATGCTGAAAACCCTTGAAAACCGTGAAAATGAAAAAATTATCCGGGAGCCGTATTACGGCACTGAAAAACACAAGTACGGTGAAAAAAGTGAATCAATACGTGGAAATGAGATTCTGCGCATGACAAATGATGATCTTGACAGGGAAATACCAACTTTCCTAAGACGGGAGAAAAATATCAGCGCCGGGTGACGGTGTTGAATTCATGTTCCTGAATTTATTCAAATGTCTGGTTCTTATTTTGATGTCGGCGGGGATGAGCAATATCAAAAAGTAATTGAAAAAGCCGTAGAAATTAAAAGAAAACCAATAACCGAAAAAGAAAAAGAGCGGGACAAAGAAAAACTTAAAATCAGTGTTATTGAAGGATTAACACGCGATCTCGGCCTACTCAGACAGTATGCCCGGAAGTTATACGGTTTTAATTCTGTTTTCCGGGAAAAAGTTTTTCAAAGTGCATCTTCGCAGCTTTCAGGAAGCCCCGGACGGAATTCTTCAATAGGTAAAGACAGCCTTACCGTTTTTTCTGCCGCACAGCAGCACCGGATTACCTCCCGTGAAATTGCAGAAAATGAGGAAATCCCTCCCGGCAATTTTCTCATCCGCTCCGGAGGGAAAGAAAAATCGATTGAGTTTCCGGGAGGAAGTGTCGCCGCTTTTGAAAGGACTCTGAAAAAAGCAAATGAAAAAGATCCGCTGTTCGATCTTTCCCTTATTCAAAAAAAAAAAGACTGCTATGTGCTGGTAATACATGCACTTGCCGCGGGAGAATCAGGCCGGCTGAGTCTGATTGAAGACACAGGCGGCATTATGAAAAAGCTTGAATTATTTACAGACGAGCGGTCTCCGGAAAAAAAGAACCTTTTTAAAAGCGAAAATCTTGAAAACAAAAAAAACATTATTACAGATGAGCGCGTCATTACTTTGGAGCCGGGCGCAGCCGGGGTAGTTAAATTTTCTCCTGTAGAAACTCTGAAAAATAACGGCAACCTGCAATTATCAGCGGCCTGGCGAACCGCGGAGAAAACACAGAAGACCGCTTCCGAAGAAATACTCATAACCGATTTTTCCATGGAACTCGGACTGACACAGCGTATTGGTTTTGAAGATCTTGAATTTCGGTCTCCTATGCTTGATGCATTCGGAAAAATTCATGAAACCGATATAGCGGCAACAAACATAACTCCTGATCTTCCTGCAGAACCGAAGCAATCCGCATGCGATCCGGCTTTTTTTAAATTAGCCTATCGTATTGAAAATGAACTAAAGGAATATGTATATGCGCTTCCTGCAGATTTTTCCAACCGAGCAGAGGGCAGCGTTGATGCGCTAATTTCATTCAGTGATATTGCCGGAAGCAATTCGTCTGAAAGTCTTGAAATCAATTCAATTATGCTTTTCAACCGGAATGATTTATTTACGCTGATTTTGGATTATCCGCAATTGATTAATGAGACGGACTCCGGTGATAAATGGAGCCCGGTGCATGAAATCACCAGGCCGGCGAATGCAGTTTTTTCCTATCAGGGAGTGCGGATAGAAAGAGAAGAAAATACCATCAGCAATCTGATAAATGACACGGTTCTTACTCTTCATGATACACTGTCAACAGGTGAGAATGAAGCCGGCACGCCCATCGAATTTTCTATCGAACGGAATTTTACCGCAATTTCGGACAGTATAGTGAATCTAATCGGACAATTCAACATCGTCACAGAAAAACTAAACAGATTACAATCTGCGGCAGATCCGGAACCCGGCACAAAAGAAGAAGAAAAAGACTTATTTGGCTTGTTCCGTAATGAAACGCTTTTTCGTATGTTTCGTGATAAAATGCATCAATCTATAAATACGCCGTATGAAACTTCAAAACCGGAAGTGATGCGGCTGCTTAAACAGGCGGGGATGAGCGCGGTTTTTACACTCGGAAATGTAAATGATCTGAATAACGGAAAAATAGAAGTGAATGAGGAAATGTACAAGGCTGCGATTAACACAATGCCGGAATTAACCAGCGAGCTATTCGGTTTTTCCACGGGCGGAGACGGAATTATTAACAGTGGTTTTGCCTGGGCACTTGGTGAGTTAGTCCAAAATTATACGATGCGGGGAGCTTTTTTTGATACGATTAAGGCAGCATGTCAGAGAAAAATTGAGCAGCTTGAAAAAAGCATTGCTGATGATGAAAAGAAGCTCGAATCCTATAAACAAAAACTGGCCAGAGACGGAATCGAAATAAAACAGGCCCAGGAAGAATTTGAACGAATGAGCAAATGGCTCGATAAAAGTGTGCCAAAATAATCTTTGGAGATTGCCATGGAAATATTCATTAATGGAGAGAACATAAATTATAAACGTGAAAGTGAAAACACTGTTTATGACATTGTATCAGGTCTGATCTCGTGGGCGGAAAAAGAAAAAAATATTCTCGCGGAACTGCGGATAGACAATGTGATGTATACTGACCCTGAAAGCGCCGTTTTAAAAGATACTCCCTGGGATCAGCCGGAAAAAATATCGGCAGAGTTTATCCCGGTAGCCGAATATATCCTTACTGTCATCAATGAAATAGATTCATATTCATCAAGAACCGTAGAACTCCTGAAGCGACTCATTCTTGAAGGAAATAACCGCAATCTCAGCAGCACCCTTGCCGGCATTGAATCCGGTCTGGATTGGATAAAAAAAGCCTCGCTGGGCGCTGTTCAGGCCGCAGATAAAAAAAATAACACTGCCGAAATACGGGCAATTTTTACTAAAGTAGAGGCCGCATACTACCGTGCCTGTACCATCAGCGAAATTGAACCGGTAAAAATACTTGTTGCAGAACTCGAAGCCCTGCAGCAGATACTAAACACTACTGCCCGCAGAGCATTTATCCGGGTTGTACAGAATTCCCTTCGCTCACTTACAAAAGAACGCGCCGGAAAATATACTACACAGGAGGGTAAACAATTAACCGCACTTGCTGAAAAACTTCTTCCCTTCGCCGCAGAACAGCTGCAAACCGGTAATGACAGCCGGGCAATGGAACTTATTAAAGATATTTCCGACTGCCTGTCAACGCTGCTGTTTTTATTAACTACACTATGCGACGTGTTAGAGGTAAAGATGCAGGATGTGACATCCGGTAATAAAAATCTGGCCGGAACGCTTGATGAACTTAAAGACAAACTGAACGACCTTGTGCACGCGTTTGAAACAAAGGATCTGGTGTTGGTCAGTGATATACTGGAATACGAAATACACGGAATTATTACGGACATCAGCTCTATGCTGTCGGCAATTCAAGTGTCCTATGCTTGTAGCAATTAAAAATCTGCAAACGGCAGCAGAAGACGCCGCAATACATCTCACCGCCGCAGCCGATACGGTCATATCCGGGAATGAAAAGCCTCTGTTTCGCGCCGGAGAAATTGCAGATGCGGAAAAATTATCGCTTTTGGAAATAAATAAAATTACGGAAATCGATGTAATACTCACAAAGGAACTTCTGCGCGGACTTAACCGGATAAATCCTTCGCAATACAAATTACCGGTTAAAGTACTTGATATTGACGAATTGGAAAAAGAGATTTCGTTTATTGAATTTGCTAATGCGCGAAGCCGTCTGTCGCGACGCCTTCTCAGTTGCTGCGAATGGTACCGGGTGCGCGAAAATGTCCGGGAACGGGTAATAGACTATAATCAGGAAATTAACCGGAATTCTCTTGAAAAAATCCGTTTTGAAAGCGGTGATTCATGTTATGTTGCGGTAAGGTACAGTGAATTCAAAGTTGCGGTACTCGTCGACTTCAGGCCGGCAGGTGATGATTTTTCCGATCGCTTTCGCATGAATACAAACATCGTGTATGCGCTTACGCAGAACCTCAGTACAATTTCTGAACTCAGAAATTTATCACTTTTAAATGTCCGTGATGATATCTATATTATCGATGATCCCGGTGATTTATACGATGTGTACCTTTCAGGTTCAATACGGCTCATTGTGATAGGCCGCGCATTAAGCGCTGAGTACAGAGATGCGCTGGTTAAAATTAAAAAGTATGATCCTTATGCACGTTTTATGCTGGTTAAACATGCTCCTAAAGACGGAGACGGGCAGTTTTTACTGAACGTAGAAATGAATTATATCCGGGATAACTGGAAATAAAAATGGAAATAGACGAACTGGTCAACGAGGTCTGCGCCGGCGGTGCCATAGAAAAAGAAAAAGTTCGCGGGGTTATTGAACATTATTTTGAAAAAATCCGGTATTACCTTCTCGAAAGCGGCCGCTTCCCGATTCCGGGTCTTGGTACATTTTATCTGCTCAATACACAGAACGATTCCTGTAAAAATTCATCTCAATTCGTAATTTCATTTGTTCCCGAAGAAAGTCTTACCATGACGAATTCCGTTAACCCGGACTGCTCCGGTGAAAATGAAAATTTAGCCGGAACTGCTGTATTAAAAACGGCTTTTTCGGAAAAAAATTCCGAATGCGCTGAAGTAGAAACAGAAATTACTCACCGGGCCGGACGAATTATTGATACAGCAATAACAGATGTTCCAAAACCGCAGCATGTTCTTAACGAAAATACGAATGTACCGTACTCAAAAATACGTACTATACACTTTAAAAAATATCTTACTCTTGTAGCTGCTTTTGCGGTAGTATGCGTATTGGCAATTATCATTATTGTTAAATCCGGTACTTCGGAGAACCGAAATAAAACCGTAGCGGCTGGAAACAATACTGGAGGAATTGATACGCAACATGAGTCTCCTCATTCTGCCGCTGTATCTGAAGGTAGTGAGCAATCAAAATTCATTATTTTCTCATGGGGCGATTCGCTGGAAAAAATTGCCGAACGTGAGTACGGGAGTAAAATATTCTGGCCATATATTTACTATGAAAATGAAAAGACAATTACCGCTCCTGAGAAGATTGTTCCGGTTCAGGACCGGATTATACTAAGGTATTCAACAAACCGTGACCTTGGTGAACTGTATTTCGATCTTTACCGGTATTATAAAACAAAATCAGGTCAAAATGTTAAACTCACCACAATGAAAAATGAAATGCTCCGGTCCGCTTTTTATTTAAACCGCGCATATGTGATGCAGAATTATCAAAATCTTACCGATCAGGAAAAACTACTATTGAGATAATCATCATATGAATTTCCATAGTTTATTATGGCCGTTTCGCAGGAAAACGCAAGCGGGTTCAGGGGTATTTCTCGTTTTTTGAGCGATTCCGTCCAGCAGTTTGCGGGGCCGAAGGCGAGTCCCGCAAACTGCGAGCAAGGAGGTGCGATAGTACCGACGCCCCGGCCTTGACTGTTTGAAAATATACATAACCGTTCATTGCCCGACGGCGCAAGCGAAAAAAAAGAGAAATACCCCTGAAACTAAAAGCTTGCGTTTGCCCTGCCTGAATAACCAGCAGCAAAACTCTTTCACTTTAATGCTCATGATAAAATAGGGTCGTGAATATCGGTATTAACGCAACAGTATTCAGAAATCCGCCGGCCGGAGTCGCCAAACGTCTTCTTGCTCTTGTTAATGAATTAAAAAAACATTCCGACCTTTCGTTTACTCTTTTCAGTCCGTTTCGTCTTAAAAGCAGCGTTCTGCCCGGCATGCGCCGGATTATTTCTCCTGTGCCGAATGAACTCTTCTGGCAGAAATTTATTCTCCCTTTTCAGCTCAGGAGTGAAAGAATAACCATTTTCGATTCTCAGTGGGGAGGCGGTCTGCCCATAGGAATACCATTTAAGCCGTGTAAGTATCTCGCTACATTTCACGATATTATTCCACTCGAATCTCCTGACAGTGTTTCCCGTTATAAACAGTTTGTCTATAAAAAAAAAACTCAGGCTAATATCACTATTGCGGATAAAATCGCAGTGGTCTCTGACTATACTAAATCGAGGTTGTGGGCAAATTTCAAAATACCTCTGCATAAACTGGTACTCAGTTATAACGGCATTGACGATATTTATGTGCAATTCGAAAAAAGAAAAAAAGAAGAGATAAAAAAGAAGCTCGCCGCACAATGGGGAATTCATAGTTTTATCTTTTACGTTGGAGGGTTTAATAAAAGAAAGAATGTAGAATCGCTCATTCAGGCGTATAACAATCTGCCTAAAGGAGCACACGCACCTGTACTCATGCTTGCGGGCGTGCAGAACTCTTATTACCGCAGATATATCAGGCCGCTTGTTAAAAAAAGTATTTCCAGAGTTATCTGCCCGGGGTATATTGAGGAAAACATACTTCCAGAATATTACAATGCCGCATCATTGCTCGTATATCCTTCATTATATGAAGGTTTTGGTATGCCGCCCACGGAGGCAATGGCCTGCGGATGCCCGGTTATTGCGCATAACGGCAGTGTAATGCCTGAAACTGTCGGTGAAGGAGGTCTGTTAGTGAATACGAGGGACAGCGGTGTGCTCGCAGATGCAATTCTTGAAATGCTGCAGAATAAAAAACTGGCTCTGGAGAAGCAGGATTATGCAGATAAAATAATAAAAAAATACCGGTGGAACGTAATTGCAGAGAATTACCGCAAAATGTATGACGAACTCGCCGGACATGAAAAATATTGAAAACTAATTTAAAATTTGTGTTTTTATTGTCATGATTATATAATTTTTTATGAACATACTCGTTTTTGAATCAATCAACCAAATACAGACTCAGGTAGTCAATGCCCTCATCGGAAGCGGTTTTAAAACCTATGCGGTCGCCAAAAAAACTGATATAGTTCCCAATTTATGCAAAGGTCACTTCGGAGCGTTAGTACTCGATTACAGTCCCGACGACCAGGAAACGGCGTCGATTATTACCGACATAAAAAAAGATGAAAAAATCAGTAAAACAATAATTATCGCGCATACCAAAACAACCGATAAAGAAGATCTTGCAGCCGTGCTCCGTATGGGTGTAAGCGGGTTTTCGCTTAAGCCCTTTGAGCCGGTCCGGTTTTTAAAGGTAGTACACACAACATTGGAACGGTATGGAGAAGAGGGCGCGGATAAACGTACGCATATTCGCATTACTCCCAAAGAAAACGACAAAGCAGGCGTATTGGTGAGAAGTACGCAGAATTTTAAATTAATAAGCGGCCGCATTCTCAATATTTCAATGGGCGGTGTTTTGTTTGATGTTAACGGAAAAATAGAAGAAACAGACATTGCGGTAAAACAAATGATGAAGAATGTACAGATTAAATTTCGTATTACCACAATTGAAACAGATGCACTTGTGGTAGCAAAAAAAGATAAAGTAGTCGCATTAAAATATTTTAATATGAGCGATTATGACAAGGCCGCGCTCAGTAAATATATGTACGAGTTGATTGTCGATACCGAAAAATTTGAAAAATAAGTTTTTAATTATATAGAAATACTATGTATTATCAAATTCCAGAAGCGCTGACTTTTGATGACCTGCTTCTTATCCCCTGTGCGTCCGATATTTTGCCGGCCAGCGTTTGTCTTCGCACTAAAGTTACCCGAAATCTGCGCATTAATATTCCGCTTATTTCCGCCGCGATGGATACGGTTACCGAGTCAAAAACAGCAATTACTATTGCGCAGCACGGCGGCATTGGTGTTATTCATAAGAATTTAACCATAGATGAACAGGTCAGAGAAGTCGAAATCGTAAAACGGTCCGCAAACGGCATTATTCACAATCCCGTGTCTCTTCCGCCGGATATCAGTATCGCAGAGGCAATCGTAATAATGAATACCCGGAAGCTGACGAGTTTTCCTATTATTAACAAAGGAAAAGTCGCCGGCATACTCACCAATCGCGATGTGCGTTCAGAGCCGGATCATAGCCGTTCTGTTGCGTCAATCATGACCGCGGATGTAATCACTGCACCAGAGGGAATTTCCCTTCTTAAGGCGCAGAACATTATGAAAAAAAAAAAAATCGAGAAACTGGTAATCACTGATAATAAAAACCGTTTGCGCGGACTAATCTGTATGCGTGATATTCTAAACGATTTAAACTTCCCGGATGCGGTTAAGGATGCGGACGGACGGCTGCGGACAGGCGCGGCATGCGGGTGTCTGCCGGCTGACATGGAAAGGGTTACTGAACTGATAGGTGCCGGAATAGACCTGCTGGTCATTGATTCTTCACACGGACATCACCGGAATGTCGCGTCATTTACACGCGCAGTGAAAAAAAAATACCCTGGTATTGAACTGATTGCCGGTAATATCGCAACTGCCGAGGCTGCCCACGCGCTTATTGCCGCCGGTGCCGATGGTCTTAAAGTCGGCATCGGGCCCGGCTCCATATGCACGACGCGAATTGTAACAGGTGTCGGTGTCCCTCAGGCAACTGCAGTTATGGAGGTTGTTAAGGCCGCACGTGGTAAAAAAATTCCTGTCATCGCTGACGGCGGAATTAAATATTCCGGTGATATCGCGAAAGCTCTCGCACTTGGAGCTTCAACCGTCATGATAGGTTCACTTTTTGCGGGCACTCTTGAAGCTCCGGGCGAAACTATTTACTATCAGGGCCGCAGCTACAAAACTTACCGCGGGATGGGCAGTCTTGCTGCCATGAAACGGGGTTCACGCGACAGATATATGCAAAGCGGTATTCCGGACAGTAAACTTGTGCCTGAAGGTATTGAGGGAGGTGTACCTCTACGCGGGTCTATTGCAGAGGTAATTTCCCAGCTTTTAGGAGGGGTTCGCGCAGCAATGGGGCTTGTCGGTGCAAAAGACCTTGAAGCGCTGCAGAAAAACGCGCGTTTTGTACGTATTACCGGTGCCGGTCTGCGTGAATCCCACGTACACGATGTAGTAATTACTCAGGAAGCGCCGAATTATAAAAGTGAAAATCTAAATTAATCAAATAAAGCAGAATAAAGAAAAAATCTATAAAGCAAATTTAAAATAAAACAGCACATAATGGAGAAAAAAATGAAAGGCACTTTTACGGCGATTGTTACGCCGTTTAAAAACGGTATGATCGATTATCAATCATTTGAAAGATTAATAAACTTTCAAATTGAAAACGGAGTTGACGGAATTGTTCCGGCAGGGACAACCGGTGAATCTCCCACACTTTCTCATCAGGAACACAAAGAGCTGATAACTTTTACAGTTAAAACCGTTGCCAAAAGATGTAAAATCATTGCGGGGACCGGAGCAAATTCCACCGCAGAAACACTTGAACTTACAGCCCATGCAGAAAAAACAGGCGCTGATGCGGCACTGCTGGTATGCCCGTACTACAATAAGCCGACCCAGGAAGGATTGCTGCAGCACTATACCGCCGTTGCCGATTCCTGCAGTATTCCTCTTGTATTGTACGATGTACCCGGAAGATGCGGAATTGAAATTAAGGCGCAGACAATTGCGAAGCTTGCAAAACATAAAAATATTAAAGCGGTGAAGGATGCAACAGGCAGCCTGGATAAAACCTCCGAAATACTTTTTCTCACACAGGGCAGCGGTTTTTCTGTTATTTCAGGAAATGATTCAGTCACCGTCCCGCTTATTTCTGTCGGTGGCAGTGGCATTATTTCTGTGGTGTCGAACATTTTGCCTAAGGAAACAAAAACGCTTACCGATGCGGCACTTGCGGGAAATTTCGAAAAAGCCAGAGAGCTGCATCTTAAACTATGGCCGCTGTTTACGGGAATGTTTGTGCAGACAAATCCAATACCGGTAAAAGCTGCATGTTATCTCGCCGGGTTAATAGACACGCCGGAATACCGGCTGCCTCTGTGCGCCATGGAAAGCGGCCTGATTAAGGTGCTGCAGGAAACCATGCGCAGTGCGGGAATTACGATAAAAAACCCCGTATAGGAGTTTTGTACACTGCGCTGGTCAGTTAAAGTAAATTTTTTATTTTTGTAACCGCATACGCCGGAACCGGCGTGAATTAATATGCTGAAAAAAATAGGCAAATACGATCTTATTGAAAGGCTTGGCGCCGGTGCAATGGGTGAAGTGTATCTTGGTACTCATCCTACGCTCGGAAAGAAATGCGTGATAAAAAAAAACCTCAGCCGCGGAGGTCTCCAGCAAAAGCTTGCAAAAGAAGAGGCTTTTCATTTGTATGAACTGCAAAATGAATATCTTGTTAAAACAATGGATCATTTCATTGATCCTTCCGATAACCGCTCATGCATCGTACAGGAGTATGTAAGCGGACAGCCGCTTGATACAGTGCTTTCGCAGCATGGCAGACTGCCGCTTTCTGTAAGTATTCTGATAATTAATCAGGTGCTTGCAGGACTTTCCTATCTGCACAGTAAGCATATATTTCACAGGGATATCAAGCCGGGGAATATTATGATTGGCGAAGACGGCACCGTTAAACTCGCTGATTTCGGTATCGTATGTAATAATGCAAGAATTTTTCATCTGGAAGAAGCAGTCCGCAATAATTCTGAGCTCTGCAGTACTTTAAAAGATGAAAAAGAACGTCTTGAGAAGGCGGTAGAAAAATACGGCATTTCGCTGGAAAAAGAAAAAAGAAAACTGGAACTTACCAAAATTGATGCTGCGTATTCGGCAAAAACAAAATTAAAAACCCGGTTCAAAGAAAAGGCGTCGGAAAAGCAGTCTGAAATCCGCTCCAATCAGGAAGAACTAAAAAAAATGCGGCAACAGTTGGCTGCGGCGGCACGGAAAGAGGCAGAAGCTTCCCGTATACTATCCGGATATACAAAAGAACTGGAGGCCGAACAAAAAGCTGCTGAAAAAAATATTTACGGCACCCCTGCATACATGGCTCGGAGATGATGAAATCCGGCGCCGCAGTATCATCAGGGACTGATATTTACGCGACCGGAGTGGTGCTGTACATGCTCGCTGCCGGGGGAGAGCGGCCGTTTCCCGGCAGTTTTGATGAGGCGGTCTATAAAAAAAAAATTAAAAACAAAATATCGTAATGTACGCGGACTTCCGAAGTGGTGCGGACGGATCATCCGCCGCTGTCTGCTCGGTACCGCAAAAGGAAGATTTTCATCCGTAGATGAATTACAATCCTGTCTGGGAAAATACCTCAGAATAAAAGACATCGAAGAACAAAAAAAATATATTTCCGCATATTTCCGCGGATTACAAAATACTGACAATGATATAACTAATGCAATGCGTGCCGATTCGCAGATCGGTGAGGACATCTTTGAGAACCGTACTGTTCCGGGAAAAAAAAATGAAACACAAGAAAAATCTTTCCGGAAAAAAGCTGCGAAAAACAAAAAACTCTCCGGTAATTTCAAGGCTGCGCTTACCGGCGGATTTGATATTGATCCCGCCGTACTCAATGCCCCGGGCCGCGGAATTGAACGTATTTACACATGTTTAAAACTCACCGCGGTGTGCGCCGGACTGTTGTGTGTGTATCTGCTCCGCACCACACAATTTGAGTGTCCGCCGCATTACGCGTTAAGCACCCTTATAGGGATAAAACCAATGGGTTCCGCTGTTCAATACACGCTTATTTTCAATCCCGATGATTTGAAATTCGGCGGTGGAAAACCAAAGGTATCTTCCGGAGCATTTGATTTTTCGTTTTACCGGTTTGAACGCGACTTTTTAACCGGAGATTATTTTAAAAGTCTGGACGAAAATGAAAGAAGTAAATTTTACCTTCCGAAAGCCATAGAAAATTTTGAAAAAAAAGGATACAGGAAATTATCCGGAAATCCCCTGGGCCTGTTTTCACGTATACTGTATAATGCTGAAATGTTTTTATCTGAACAATTCAAATTTATTAAAAAGATTCCCGGATACAGACTACAGAAAAAAGGTGAATTCAGTATCCAAAGGACTGTGATAATAAAACCAGGTGCGGCGTTGTTTTCATTCGGATACCCTCAATCAAGAAAAATATTTTTAAAGGAATTTGAGAAACACAGCATCTGGAATCCTGAAAAAATGACTGTGTATATGTCAAAACGTATTTTTTCCAAGGAATGGGCTGACTTCAGGTACCCCGATTTAAAAAATAATACCGCAGTAAATGTCTCTTGCCGCACGCCGGCGGCGAATTCAAAAGCCGAAACAATGGATAATTTTATCCCGGGATTGAAAAAAGGTAAAAACTTAAAAGCCATCAACGAAAAGTATTATTTGATTAATTTTGAACCTCATTCCGGTTATTATCCATTTCGTTGTGTGCCATTCCCCGGCAGTTTTTTTTCTAAACCTTCATTAACTATAGTGAAATTTACAGGGAAATAAAAATGAAATTATCCATGATGCTGATTCCAACATTGAAAGATGCCCCGGCAGACGCGGTGCTCGATTCTCATAAACTTATGATCCGTTCAGGAATGATCCGGAAACTCTCTTCGGGTTTATATACCTGGCTTCCGATCGGTCTTAAAGCGCTCCGGCGGATAGAGAATATTATCAGGGACGAAATGAACAAAGCCGGCGCGCAGGAGATACTTTTTCCGATTCTGATGAGTAAAGAACTCTGGGATATCAGCGGGAGATGGGATGTGTTTAAAAGTGAGCTTTTCCGTCTTGAAGACCGGCACAAATCCTCCTACGCGCTCGGCCCTACGCATGAAGAGGCCGTCGCGCACCTCGCTGCGGCTGAAATCTCCTCTCACCGCGCGCTGCCGATTAATCTCTATCAGATTAACACAAAATTCCGGGATGAAATTCGTCCAAGATTCGGCCTGATGCGGTGCAGAGAGTTCATTATGAAAGATGCATATTCTTTTCATTTAGACGATGCGTGTCTCGACCGCGAATACCGGAAAATGAGCAGCGCGTATGAGTCGATTTTCCGGCGATGCGGACTTGATTATGTTAAAGTCAGTGCAGACAGCGGTGCAATGGGCGGCAGCGGGTCTGAAGAGTTTATGGTTAAAAGCAGTGTCGGAGAAGAAGAAATTATTCTGTGTTCAGAATGCGGATATGCCGCGAATACAGAAACCGCGAAAGAAAAAATCACTCAAAATAATCACGGCAGTGAAAATGGTCTTCCGCCTGAATTGGTGCACACTCCGGGAGTAAAAACAATTGAAGCAGTAAGCGGTTTTTTTAAACTTCCGGAGGATAGATTAATTAAGTCACTCGTCTACCGTATCGCTTCAGAAAATGAAATCAAATTTATTCTGCTCCTGATCCGGGGCGATCTGCAGGTAAATGAAACTAAACTTTCCGGTCATTTCCACGGCGCTGAAACAGCCCGCGCATCTGAAGAAGAAGTCCGCAAATTTACCGGTGCCGGTACCGGGTTTGTCGGACCAATAAATATCAGCGCCTTGCCCGTTGTTGCGGATATAAGCATTAAAGACATCAAAAACGCGGTCTGCGGTGCTAACCGCGAAGAGTATCATTTTTCAAATGTCTCGGAAGGACGGGATTTTACGGTCAGTTCGTGGATTGAGTGTTATACTGCGAAGAGCGGCGGTGCATGTATTGCGTGCGGCGGAAAACTGAGCACCATTCGGGGCATAGAAGTCGGCCATGTATTCAAACTCGGGAAAAAATATACTCTTGCGTTTAATCACACTGTACTCGATACACGCAGTATTCCCGTCAACCCGACGATGGGCTGTTATGGAATTGGTCTTGGAAGAACACTCGCGGCCGCGGTGGAACAAAACCATGACGATAAAGGTATTATCTGGACTAAGGAAACCACGCCGTTTCACGCGCTTATCATCACGCTCGATACCGCGAATACCCATGTCATGAATGAATCTGAAACAGTATATCGTCATATCTGCGATGGGGGATTTGAGGCGCTTTGGGATGAGCGGGATCAGCGTCCCGGATTTAAATTTAATGATGCGGATCTCATTGGTATACCCGTGCAGATCATAATCGGAAAACGTTTTTTGGAATCCGGTACATATGAAGTAAAAACCAGACATGATGGTTTGAAAAGCAGTCTTACCAAATCTGAAGTGTTACCTTTTTTAAAAAATTTTTACTCCCGTTCGTAATAAAAATTATAATAAGGAATTTTCTGCCATGTCTTGTGAAATAGAACCATTTCTTTCGTGTGAAGATGCGCGTCTTATAGCCGCTCAGTTCGGAACTCCCGTATTTGTGTATGATGAAAAGCGTCTGAGGGAAAAAGCCCGTGAAGCGCTCGCCTTCCCTGCGGTGTTCGGGCTTACCGTGCGCTTTGCGATGAAAGCCTGCGGAAACAGAAACATACTCAGAATTTTTCATGATACGGGTATTGAGTTTGATGCATCAAGCGGTTTCGAAGCGGACAGGGCTCTTCTTGCAGGAATTCCTGCTGAAAAAATCATGCTTACCGCGCAGGAGCTGCCTGAGCATCTTGAAGAATTACTTAACAGCGGAATTCAGTTTAACGCGTCAAGCCTGTACCAGCTTGAAGTGTTCGGAATGCTTTTCCCCGGAAGAGAGACCGGCATACGGATTAATCCGGGGATCGGCTCAGGAAGCACTAACCGTACCAATGTCGGCGGACCTTCAGCAAGTTTTGGAATTTGGCATGAAGATATCGACAAGATAAAACATATCTGCGCGAAATACAAACTTAAAATTATCCGCATTCATACTCATATCGGCTCAGGGAGTGATCCGGAGGTGTGGCAGCGCGCAGCGGGAATGAGTCTGCAGTGCGTCGAACTTTTTCCGGATGCCTATGTACTTAACCTTGGAGGGGGGTACAAAGTAGGCAGGGTACCCGGAGAAAAATCAACGGAATTACACACAATTGGCCTGCCAATTCTCAACCTGATAAAAGATTTTCACAGAATAACCGGACGGGAAATAAAACTTGAAATTGAACCCGGCACATTCCTTACCGCAAATGCAGGTGCGGTGCTCGCCCGTGTTCAGGATACCGCATATACCGGCAGCGGCGGATATCATTTTATCAAACTGGACTGCGGTATGACGGATATACTCCGTCCGTCTCTGTACGGAGCGCAGCATCCGATTACACTCGTTCCCGCAATGGACCGGGCAAGAGGTGAAGAAATGCAGTATCTTGCAGCCGGACATTGCTGTGAATCAGGAGATATTCTTACACCGGCTCCCGGGGACAGCGAGGGTCTTAAAACACGGATGTTGCAAAAAGCGGCGCGCGGAGATCTCGTAATTATCGGCGGGGCAGGAGCTTACGTGTCATCGATGTGTGCAAAAAATTACAACTCTTTTCCTGAATCTGCTGAAGTACTGAAACGCGCGGACGGTACATTCTGCCGCATCCGTAAAAAACAAACTCTGGAACAGATTATTCAAAATGAAGAAGATGCCGGGTTCTAAAAAAAAAAAACCCGCGGGGGAATCTTTTAACCGCCTCGTCGGAATAATGACAAAACTGCGCGGCGGTGAGGGCTGTCCGTGGGATAAAAAGCAAACGCACATTTCGCTAATTAAATACCTTATTGAAGAAACATATGAGACTGCGGATGCAGTGAGAAAAAAAAACAGCAGCGCTTTGTGTGAAGAACTCGGCGATGTGCTCCTTCAGGTCGTTTTTCATGCCGTGATAGCCAGCGAGACTGAAGAGTTTACGATAGATGATGTAATATGCGGGTTAAATCAAAAATTGATTTCCCGTCATCCGCATGTATTCGGCAGCGCTCCAAAAGCAGCACACGCTGATGAAGTACTGAAGAACTGGCAGAAAATTAAAAGCAGTCAAAAAAAACGTGCGAGCGCTCTCGACGGTATTCCTGCGGTTATGCCTCCGCTTGAGCGGGCAGAGCTTATTCAAAACCGCGCGGTGTCAGCAGGGTTTGCATGGGAAGGTTCTTCGTCGGTGAAAAAAAGAATATCCGAAAAAGTCAGCGTAACAGAAAAAGCGCTCCAAAAAGGAAAGGGGGCGCGTATACGCGCAGAATTCGGCGATTTGCTGTTTTTTATACTCTTTTGGGCCAACAAATCAGGCATTAATGCAGCGGAAGCACTGCACGGGGCTAATGAGAAATTTACTCGCAGATTTAAGGCAATGGAAATGAGGCCCTTCCACGGTGCGGCAAAAAAAAGTACTACTGCTAAATAGTGTCGCCTTTACTACCGGATTTGCGGTCTTTTATACCTTTAAATTTTACCAGCTCTTCAGTTTACCGTCGTCTTCCTCATATTGTGAGATATACGTAGGTTCAGTAACATCTTCATCGGTATATACTTCGATTTTGTCCATGAGTACCGCTTCGATTTGGTTGAGGTCGTAACCGCCCCAGTCCGCTTTTGCTACATTGAACTGGACTGTTTTTGACTCGCTGACTTTAAACTGTTCATATACTTCAACAACAACATACTGCATGCCGTAATCGATTGTGTCGAAATCCATAAAAAGACTAAGTCTGACAGCCGTGAAATCGCCGTCATTTCTGAATTGGACTTCAAAATCAATTGAATCGGTGTCCTGGTCTTTCAGTATGGTTCGCTCCCCGATGTGAATCACATTTTCTATCGGATCTGGTGGCGGCGGCGGACATGAAATAATGGTCAAAAAAAGCAGAGCGTAAAATATACCTTTCTTATTGTTCCACATGCCATAATTATAATCCATAAAACCTGATTTGTCAAGAAGTCCTTTTAGCTCATAATTAATGTTACCGAAAAGATAGCGGATAGCTCATAATTCGTGTTACCATAGGGATTATGACTATGGCAACAAAAAATGAGATATTTAATCGATATGTAAATGAATAC
>Ga0180007_10002801_pt1 | contig 20231 bp, 22 predicted proteins | sample MM_PC_MetaG_FD_121122 | JGI IMG/M metagenome (GOLD analysis project Ga0180007, IMG submission 121122) | Groundwater microbial communities from the Aspo Hard Rock Laboratory (HRL) deep subsurface site, Sweden - MM_PC_MetaG | ecosystem: Environmental > Aquatic > Deep subsurface > Groundwater... | reverse complement strand
TAAAAACTCAAAATCATAAATCCTAAACTCAAAATAATATCAAAATTCAAATTTATAATGTTCAAAAACGCCGTATTTTAAATTTTATTATTTGAATTTGTTTTGGATTTAGAGATTAGAGCTTTGTGATTTCTCATCACATTTTTAGGATTCTACCGATATAAGTTAGCTTTACATTTAGCATTACTGCTAAACGCCGCCGTAATTGTCTTTAAGGGTTCAGATTGTCAAAAAATTGAAGAAATCATAAATCTAAAATCATAAATCTTCAATTACTTGACGGTCTGAACCCAGCTCGCGTGCCTCTTTAATTGGCGAACAGCCAAACCCTTGGGACCTTCTTCAGCCCCAGGATGAGACGAGCCGACATCGAGGTGCCGAGCCCTTTCGTCGATGTGAACTCTTGGAAAGGACTAGCCTGTTATCCCCGGAGTAGCTTTTATCCGTTGAGCTTCCGCCATCCTATATTGGACGGTCGGATCACTAAGTTCTGCTTTCGCAACTGCTTGACTTGCAGGTCTCGCAGTAAAGCTGGCTTATGCCTTTACACTATCTCCCGGGTTTCCATCCCGGGATAGCCAACCTTTGTAAACGCCTCCGTTACATTTTGGGAGGCATCCGCCCCAGACAAACTACCCACCAGATACTGTCCCTTCTCCGGATAACGGAGGGAGGTAAGTATTCTAATAGACTAAGGGTGGTATCTCACTGGCAACTGCGCACAGCACGGAAATTCCAAATTATCTCAAGCTCAAAATCCTAAACTCAAAACTCAAAACAATATTAAAATTCAAATATTAAATGTTCAATCCCGAACACTCGGGATGATCATTTAAATTTTATTATTTTAATTTATTTTGAATTTTGTGCTTTGGTATTTGAGTTTAAAAACTCTTTAGAATTTCTGTGCTGCGCACAGTCTCCCACCTATGCTGAACAGAGCATATCAAAATACAATATCAAGCTGTAGTAAAGCTTCACGGGGTCTTTTCGTCCGGCTGTGGGTAGCGAGCATCTTTACTCGCCTTGCAATTTCGCCGAGTCCTTCGTTGAGACAGTCCCCAAGTTGTTACGCCATTCGTGCAGGACGGAACTTACCCGTCAAGGAATTTCGCTACCTTAGGACCGTTATAGTTACGGCCGGCGTTCATCCGCGCTTCAGTTCAAAGCTTCACCGTGCACAGCACGGAAAATCCAAAATACAAGCACCAAATAACAAACAAATTTAAAATTTCAAGCACTAAATTCAAAACTCTTTCTTTGAAATTTTGAATTTGTGATTTAGAATTTATTTGTTTTTTGTTATTTGGGATTTGGAATTTCTGTGCTATACACAGTTGACCCTTCCCCTTAACGTTCGGACACTGGCCAGGCGTCACCCCCTATACATCCTCTTATGAGTTAGCAGGGAGCTGTGTTTTTGATAAACAGTCACTCGGGGTCGTTAGCTGCGACCCACCGCTGCATAGCAGCGGAAATTACAAGCACCAAATAACAAATAACAAACAAATTTTAAATTCTAAACTTTAAATTATAAAGATAATTTTGAAATTTATAATTTATTATTTAGAGTTTATTTGTTATTTGGATTTTGGATTTTGAAATTTCCGATGCTACGCATCGGCAGGCAGGCCTTATCTCGAAATTACGACCGCTGTTTTGCCGAGTTCCTAAACGAAGGTTCTCTCGTGCACCTGAGGCTTCTCGCCTCGCCTACCTGTGTCGGTTTACGGTACGGTTACTATTGCATTAGCTCTAGAAGCTTTTCTAGGCACCAGTTCAACTTGAATTGCTTCCGCACAAGGCTTCAACTTCTGCCACTTTTATCTGGCTAAAAGTGTTCCGGATTTACCTGGAACAGCCAGACGCCAGTAGCAACGTCCATACCATAGAACGCTCAAACATCGCTAATGCGTCACTCCATTGAAATACAATAGTAGTTGCCGAATATTAACGGCATCATCCATCGGCTACCCTAGCATTACACTAGACTCACCTTAGGACCGACTAACCCTGGGCCGATTTACGTTGCCCAGGAACCCTTAGGCTTTCGGTGGGCGGGGTTCTCACCCGCCTTTTTGCTACTTATGCCAACATTCTCTCTTCTGTACTTTCCACTATCTCTCACAAGATAGCTTCAATAAATACAGAATGCTCCTCTACCACCGCACGCAGTGCGGAAATTCCAAATTTCAAGCACCAAATAACAAAGAAATATCAAATTATAAAGTCAAAATTATAAAGTCGACTTTTGGATTTATAATCTATTATTTAGAATTTCTTTGGAATTTGGAATTTATTATTTGGGATTTCCGCACTGTGTGCGGTTCACAATTTCGGTATCATGCTTAGCCCCGTTACATTTTCGGCGCGCGGTAACTAGACTAGTGAGCTGTTACGCTTTCTTTAAAGGATGGCTGCTTCTAAGCCAACCTCCTAGTTGTCGCAGTCGCGACACCACCTTTCACACTTAGCATGAATTTAGGGACCTTAATTAGTGATCTGGGCTGTTTCCCTTTTGACTAATGGAGCTTAGCCCCCATAGTCTGACTCCCGGATTACACCTACAGGTATTCGGAGTTTGATTAAGAATGGTATCCGAAGACCCAACTCTTATCCAGTGCTCTACCCCCTGTAGTCAGCATCCGAGGCTAGCCCTAAAGCTATTTCGAGGAGAACCAGCTATTGCCGAGTTCGATTGGAATTTCTCCGCTAACCACAGCTCATCCCCTGATGTTGCACGATCAGTGGGTTCGGTCCTCCTGTCGTCTTTCGACGACATTCAACCTGGCCATGGCTAGATCACTCGGCTTCGGGTCTGCTCCATGCGACTATCTTACATAAAGTAAGAATACGGGCGGTTAACCCTCGCTTTCACTACACATATCTCCCAAAACGAGATTTATGTAAGCCACATAGAAGCAACTCGTTGGCTCATTCTTCAATAGGCACGCAGTCACTCCGCTATCGCTCCGTGAACACTTAACTTATGACACTTGACACCTGACTATCTTTGTCAAATGTTAAATGTTAATTGTTAAATGTTAGCGAAGCGTTAGCGAAGCTCCTACTCTTTGTAAGTATATGGTTTCAGGTACTATTTCACCTCCCTCCCGGGATGCTTTTCACCTTTCCCTCACGGTACTAGTTCACTATCGATCATTAAGAGTATTTAGCCTTGGATCATAGTCGACCCAACTTCAAACGGGATTTCTCGAGTCCCGCCTTACTTAAGAATTTTTATCGTAGAGTTATAATTTCTTTCACTTACTGGGCTATCACCATCTTTGGCCGGCCTTTCCAGACCGTTCAATTAGAAATTATAAATTTTGTCTCTACCTTATTGAATCCAAGCAATAAATATAAAAATCTTATAACACCCTATAGACATATGGACTTGGGTCCTTCTGTTCTCAAATTAGCCGAAGCCAAAATAAAAACGCGGTCTATAAAGTTTAGGCTGATCCGCTTTCGCTCGCCACTACTTACGGAATAAGCTTCGCAAATTTTACACTTGACAGTTGACAATCAACTTAAGGTTAAAAGTCAAAAGTTTACCACGCTTCACATAGTGAGTGCGTGGTTAAATGTCAAATGTAAAATTGCAAAGCATTTTTTTCTTTTCCTCCGGGTACTAAGATGTTTCAATTCCCCGGGTACTCATCCTGACGTATGTCAGGATACTCTGTCTTCAACAGAGTGGGTTTCCCCATTCGGAAATCCCCGCTTCAAAGGTTGCTTGCCACCTAAGCGAGGCTTATCGCAGGCTGCTACGTCCTTCATCGTCTCTTAATGTCAAGGCATTCACCATACACCCTTAAATTACTCTTTACCTTACAGATTTTATATCCATAAAGTTTATCCCGTTAAGATTTACGGGATTTATTCCGTTTTACGGAATTAATCTTGTTAAAAGTTGCAAATAATATCTAACAAGATTTTTACCCTGTAATATCTATAGGATATTTAACAGGGTTGAAATTGCAATAAATATATTTGATCTAATTTTAATTAGCTTTAATTAGCTTTTTATTCAATTGTTAAAGTTCATTCATTAACAGCTAGTAATTACATATATTCTACAATTATCAGATGTTAAATTTAGTTACTTTAAATTACGAAATGTAGATATTAGTAAATATCTGAATAAATTTGTGTATAATTTGTCACTAATCAACACAAATTTAAAACAGATTAACACGGATTTTTAAATTTCTTTTTTAAGGTAACTAGGGTACCAAAAAACCGCCTTTTGGCGGTCGAATCAACACAAAAAATTAAGCTGATGTTTTAACCGCCATTTTTATTATGTACTAAGGCTTTATTTATCATATTTTGTGTATTATCAAGTTATTAACAAGTATCCTTATTATACACTAACAAAAATAAGTGTCAAGCGTATACCCCACAAATTTACCCGCCCACAGCTACGCAGTTGCTGGCTGGTAGATTTATGGGGGAAATAAGTTAAAAAAATCACATAACTAAATTTGTCTCTCAAAATACTAACGGTTAAACTGGTTATTATTTATTTTATGACCATTTTTTCTTCTCAATAGCCGTTAAAGCCGCCTCAACCTGCGCTTCTTGCTTACTTGTTCCCTTGCCTTTGGCGACTAATTCTTCGCCAATATAAACCCCTACATCAAATATTTTCTTATGATCTGGTCCTATTTCAGAAAGTACGGAATAATGAGGGGTAATATTATATAATTCCTGCGCTTTTTCCTGAAAAGTGCTTTTAGGATCCAAATAAAGCTGTTGATCCAGCACTTCGTCTAAATGAGAAAGGATTTTTTCTACAATGAATTTCTTAGCAACACTTGCTCCTCGATCTAAATAAATCGCTCCGATAATAGCCTCAACCGCATCAGCTATAATATAATTGCGCGCTTTAGTATTACTGTCTTTTGATTCTCCTTTACTTAAATATAAATTGGGTTCAATCCCTAGTTCATAAGCTATCTGTGTCAGCATCTTGGCGTTCACTAAACTAGCACGCAGGTTGGTTAACTGCCCTTCTGGTTTTTCTGGAAATTTATGATACAAAAATTCAGTAACCACAATTTCTAAAACCGCATCACCTAAAAACTCTAACCGTTCATTATGGTCAAGTTCAAAATCACTATGTTCATTAATATAAGAACGATGGACAAGGGCTTGTTTTAATAAGTCCTCATTTTTAAAATTAACTCCAATGGAATCCTCCAATTTCTTAAAATTTTTCATGATAGTTAGGATTGCTCTATTGTTGAATTGTTTAATTACTTTTTAAAAAAATTTAACAATTCAATAATTTAACAATATATTAAATTAATTATTTTTTACTTGCCCCGTCTTCTGCGGGGTTTGCATTTTCAGATGCTTGTAAATCTTTAAAGATCGCGCCTAGCACGCCATTAATAAATTTTCCACTTGCTTCTCCCCCGTATGCTTTAGCAATTTCAATCGCTTCATTAATCGCTACTTTATCAGGAATGTCTTTATTAAAAAGCATTTCATAAACTCCAATGCGCAAAATATTTCTGTCAACATTAGTAATCTGATCTAATGGCCATTCTGGAGCATAGTTAATAATCTGTTCATTGATCTCTTTCAAATTATCAATCACCCCTTTGACAAGTTTATAAGCAAACTGATCATCTTCAAAATCAGGCGCGAACTCCTGCATGCACTTTTTTAACAAACCCTTGATATTTTTTTCTTTCTGTCCATTAAAATCCCATTGATAAAGAGCTTGCATAGCGATTGTTCTAGAAAGATGACGATTGGACATAAAATTAGTTTAAAGTTTAAAATCAAAAAGTTACTTCTTCTTTTTATCAACTTTACTTTTAATTTTAATAACTTGTTTGCCTTTATAATAGCCACAAATTAAACAAACAGTATGAGATAAAATTGCTTTACCACACTGCAAACAAACAGCTAAATTTTTCTTTTTTAACGAGTGATGAGACTGTCGTCTCTTAACCGAACTTCTTGTTCTACGTTTTTTTGGTACTGACATATTTTGAATTGAGAATTAAAAATTATAAATTAAGAATTATTAATAAAACACATAATCTTACTTTAATATAGCTTATTATTGCAATTTTGGCAAATTTTACAAAATTATGATAAAATATATACAGATCTTTAATCTAGGAGGTAATGACTATGACCGATGTATATAAAGGTAAACCGCACATGACAGAAGAGTATTATGAAAACCGCACGGTTGATAGCGGTGGTCCAGCAAGCACTATTGCTGATGAAGGATGGACAAATGCTTCGCAAACTGTTTTACGCCGTGATCGTGATATGCTTAATGAAATTTTAGATGAATTAGAAAGTCCTTTGGAATAATATAAATTCATCTTTTAACACAAAAAATCCCGCCCTGTAAAAGGTGGGATTTATTTTATATAAAGAGCGAAAAATTTAATCCTGGCGATCCCCAATGCCATAATGTATACCTGCTTCTGATCTTCTGCATTGTGGATGCTTTTTTGATGGATGACCAATGCGATACATAAAATACCAATACAAGCAACAAAAAAGGATGAGAATGAGCGCGTCCATATTTTTCTCCTTCCTTTCATGCAACTACAATTTTATGTGCAAAAGCTAAAGATCTCATTCTGCCACGAGCATTCTCCCTTATTATCGGAGCAATTTCTTCAGATAATGTTTCCCAGAACAATTTCACTTCTGGATCAGAATAAGAACGCTCTTCACAAAAAAAGTCATCTAAACTTTCTGATTCTTCTGCTGATTTATTCATATCGCTTACCTCTCTCTCCACTTTCATAACCCAAAAAGAAAAATTCTCTTATGAAGATAGCACAACCGATAAAACTAGCGCCAAAAACACTTACTATAATCGCGTCAACAAACATTATGTATTCCCTCCTTATTTTTGATTATTAAGGTACAATATTTATAATAAACCACTTTGTGCTTTTATTTTAACCCCTAAATGCTCTTTTGCCAAATCGGTTACTGTCCGACCTCGGGGAGTTCGTTCAATAAATCCAAGTTGTAATAAATATGGCTCATACACATCTTCAATGGTCGCCATTTCTTCGCCAGTCGCCGCCGCAATACTATTTAAGCCAGCCGGGCCGCCGCTAAATTTTTCCATAATGGTATGTAAAATTTTCCGATCAACATAATCTAATCCTAAGCTATCAATCTCTAGCATATCTAATGCTTGTTGGCTAATACTTGGCGTTATATTTCCATCATGTTTAACTTCTGCATAATCGCGCACCCGCTTTAATAATCTGTTAGCTACCCGCGGAGTGCGACGAGAACGACGAGCAATATGGTCGCAAGCGCTCATTTCTAACTGCACATTTAAAATATTAGCGCTTCGTTGAATAATTTTTTCAATATCATTAATATTATAAAAATCTAAATGATAAGTAGAACCAAACCGATCGCGCAGAGGAGCAGATAGCATGCTCATCTTAGTGGTCGCGCCGATAATGGTAAATTTCGCTAAATCAATTCGTAAAGTCCGCGCGCTTGGCCCTTTACCAATAATAATGTCCAAGGCGTAATCTTCCATGGCTGGATATAAAATCTCTTCAATGGTTTTATTTAATCGATGAATTTCATCTATAAATAAAATATCGCCTTCACCCATATTGCTTAAAATAGCCGCCAAGTCGCCAGCTTTTTCTACAGCCGGTCCTGAAGTAACCCGACAATTTACACCCATTTCATTCGCTATCACATGAGCTAGCGTCGTCTTACCTAATCCAGGAGCGCCATAAAGTAGAACATGCTCAATCGGCTCGTTCCTATTTTTAGCCGCCTGCATAAAAATATGCAGATTATCTTTAATCTTATCTTGTCCTACATATTCGCCTAAATTTTTGGGGCGCAAACTTTGATCTAACGCCAAATCACCGTTATTTTCTGTAGGGCTAATTATCCTATTGTTGTCTTCGTTTGTCATTGCGAGGCCAGGGGTCGTGGCAATCCCGTTAGCATTGCAACGTCCTCTATTAAAATAATTACTTATAGCTTACAGAATTTGTTCTAAAAAAGCAAAAGACCCAAAATAAATCTCGGGTCTAATTTTTATTTTTATATTATTACTTTGTAAAGAACGTAGATACCCACATTAATCCTATTGCGCCTATCGTTATTAACACGGGCCACACAAATGCGCTCAAGTCCTCTCGGTATTCAATATCTTGTTCTACCCGACGAATATTGTCACTTCTTTCAAGTTGTTCTATTAATTCCTCACCTGTTAAAGTTTCCATTATCAATTCTCCTTTCCTGATTTATTCGCTTAATAAAATTACATTGTTACGGTAAAAAAGAAGGATTTAAAATTTTATTCCTGTATTCTTCATATTCATCATCAGCCCAAACTATTCCTGTTGATATTCTTACACTACTTCTAACTCCTCTACTTGCTTTTTGTGATCGCTCAACCATTTCTTTTGTTATTTTTACTTTAGGCAAATCAGTATTTAATACATCATTCCACTCTTTGCTTCCTGGAATAAAGTCTTCTTCTTTATTATTATTCATGATTTTCTCCTTTTCACCTCGCACCTCTCTTAAAGAGGCGAAGTTTATTTTTAATATTTTATTTAGAAAAACCTAATTATAGTATATATAATCATTGTAATTTTAGCAAATTTAAATATAAAAAAATCCAGAGTGTGATACTCTGGATTATAATGTGCTATTTTGCTTATAAATCCCTCTTAGGCCTCCTTTTTCTTGCCAAAAAGAAAACGCCATGGCCATGACATCCATTTTTTAAAAACACGTTGCTTCTGCTCGCCAGTAAGAGTAAACGTTGGCTTGTTTTTACTTTTCTTTTCTCTTTTAGACATTTTCTTCTCCTTTTTTTTATTTTTCCAAAATTACAATCTCCCGCCAGACCTTCTGCCCTTCCCTGCCATAAATTATGGTATTTCTGTTGGTCAACTTTAAAACTTTATAATCAAAATCCTTCAAAGGATTAATTATTTCAAAAGAACTATGTTTAAGAATATTTTTAGTATTTAACATAATATCACCGTTGTCAACTCTAAATACCGGCCAGATCATTACTACTCTACCTTTAGATTTAAGCGCTTTTTCAAATTCTAAAATCGCTTCATGATATAACTGCTCTAATTCTTTCACAACTTTTTCAATAGAATTCCTATCTCGCCTTATATTTGATGGGCCCAAATATGGTTCAGTCACAACCGCATCAATAGAATTTGGTTTTATTTTATTACTTAAATTTTTAACATCGCACTGAAATAATTTTAATTGATCATTGGAAATTTTTTTATTGAAAATTGAATGAAAATTGGAAATTGTAAATTGAAAATTTTCACGCGTATTGCTAACTGCCTTTTCGCTCTTATCACAACCAATTATTTTTGAGAAAAGCGGATTAGGAGTGAGGGCGTTCATTAACATCGCTTCGGTTAAAATTGTGCCAGAACCGCAGAAAGGATCTAGTAATACAAATTCACGAGGTGAAGATTGTCCCCTCTCCCTCTGGGAGAGGGTTAGGGTGAGGGCGATCTGCGCCAGCTTTGGTGGTAACATTCCCGAACGATCATCTCGTCCTGGTCGGCCATAATCTCGCTTAGATAATTCTTTGAACGGCTGAACTGCTAAAGTTTTGCCAATATAATTAGTTTTACGATCATTGATGATTACAATTTCTATACCTTTATCCCCTATTAACTTATTCTGTTCCACTACCACAGATGAAAGCTGTTCCTCACGAGATGTAACCCATCTTGAATTTACACCTTTTTCTTTTAGCGCTTTTTTTAATTCCATTGCCAAACTTTTTTCATTGAATTTACCCTCCGTAGCTTTAGCGAAGGATGGGCCATAATATGAAATGCCAAAATTAAATTTACCGTTAATATTCGCTTCATTGAAAATTTGTTCATTGAAAATTGATAATTGAAGATTGATAATTGAAGATTGACCATTAATCACGCCTATCTTTATAGTTCCTCCTAATCTTCTTATCATTCTCTGAACATCTAACTCTTCACGAACATCTGCTATCATAGCTTTTTCCGACAAAAATAAAACTTGTTCCTGTTTTAAATTTAAAACAGACACTAATTCTGCGAATGATAAGGTTAGATTGTTGCCGAGGATGAAGAAGTATTGCATGTTTTTAGATTAACTTAATTTCTTTACTCTTGCAAATTTTTCATGCTTATGTTATAGTATCTTTACAACTTAATCAACACCTTCCCAACCCCTGATATTTCAGGGCAAATTACAGTCCCGATTACTCGGGAACATGTAATTAAGGTATTTCTCAACTCCCACAATGAGCTAAGGATGCCTGTGGGATATTTTATTTCTAACTATTTTAAACTACAAAATTACTTATTTTTTGTCATCTTGACCCGCTCATAAACGTAGCGCATTGAGCGGGGAAAGATCTACCTGCCCGTCTGACTGCATCAGCGGGACAGGCGGGTAATACGTGATAGTTGCTATTATTAAAATATTATAGATTCTTCACTTCGTCCCGAAGCGTCGGGACTCCGTTCAGAATGACAAAAATACGGCATTATATAACTTAAAATAATATGATCGAAGAAAAACAACAACCAAATGAATATAATGATGATTTAAAACGTTATGAGCTTGTTTATTTAATTTCCAACAAGTTCAGCGAGGATGAACTTGAACCAATTACATCTTCTGTGCTAAAGTTAATTACAGGTAATGGCGGGACAATTATCGCTGAAGAAAATTGGGGCAAACGCAGATTATCTTACCCTATTAAGCACTTTTATCATGCTTATTATTTCATTATTGAATTTGACTTAAAACCAGATAGTCTTAAAAAATTAGAAAAACACTTGCGCCTTAGTGAGGAAATCTTACGCTATTTAGTCGTTATTAAACGAATTAAAACTAAGGCGGAGGCTAAAAATGAACAGAAAGTTGCTGAAAAACGAGCGGAAGAAATTGCTGAGAAAAAAGCAAGTAGAGCAACAGCAGAACAAAAAAAACCATTTGCCTCTATTTCTGTACCAGCTCCAATTAAAAAGAAAGAAACGAAAGAAGTTGACATGAAACAGCTTGATGAAAAATTAGATAAAATTTTAGACAATACTGAAGATTTAATTTAAATAATTTCCTTGAGTTATAAAGCTCAAAATAATTTACTAATAATATAAATATATGATGAATCTAAATAGAGCTCAAGTCATCGGCAATGCTACTCGCGACCCTGAAGTGCGCACTACGCCATCAGGACAAACAGTAGCAAATTTTTCAGTAGCCACAAATTTAAAATGGACTGATGCACAAGGACAGGCGCAAGAAAAAGTTGAATTTCATAATATTGTTGCTTGGCGAAAACTGGGAGAAATTTGTGGTCAATATATTAAAAAAGGTAAACAAATCTTTATTGAAGGTCGTTTACAAACTCGTGAATGGACTGGCCAAGACGGTATCCGTCGTTTCCGCACTGAAATTATTGCTGATAATATGATTCTATTAGGTTCTGCGTCAGGATCTGCGCAAGGTGGTGGATTTACTCCAGCTCCAACTCCAATAACACCCGTATCTCCAATGGATGAAATTCCTGTTATTGATCAAGACGTGCCAACTAATATTAATCCTATTGAAGACATGAATCCAATTGCTAATGATGGATCTGACGCTGATTCAATTGAAGATATTAAAGTAGAAAATATACCCTTCTAAACTAACAGGCCTTTATTTGGACTTATTAACATAGATGATTGTTTGATCCGAATAATTTGTACGGATCTAATTTAATGTGCAACTATGCGAATGCTACGAATTTGGATAAAATAATTTGTAGAATTTGCCTGCCCGCAATGTAAAGCATAGCTTTGGCAGGCGAGTAGAAAATATTTGGGGCATTCGAATGGTTGCAAGTAATTTTAGATAAGCACAGAGTATTCGGATTAATGGTTAATTAATTTTTTAAATCCATTGAACATCCCTTGAACATATGAAACCAAAACCATTAAAAAAAGAAAAGCAATGCTACTTTTGCGTTAATAATTTAAAAGATGTGGAATATAAAGATTCACAACTTTTAAGACGCTTTTTAAGTTCTTATTTAAAAATACTGCCTAAAAAAAGAACTGGTGTTTGTTCTAAACACCAGCGCAAATTAGCGACTGCTATTAAGCGAGCACGTCTAATCTCTGTCTTGCCGTTTGTACCACGATAAGCATCCTAAATTTATTAGTAAAATTAGTGAACAAATTTGTGATAATTAGTAATTTTAAATTTATCCCACGAATGTACACTAATTAATTACTAATCTTTATTAATGGCAAACACATGTTGTCTCTCAACGAAATAAAACTTGGTTCTCTGCTTAAAATCAACAACGAACCTTATGTTGTTATTAAATCTGCCCACAGTAAGGTAGCTCGAGGCGGAGCCGTGCTTAAAATAAAATTAAAAAATTTAATTAGTGGTAATGTTTTAGAAAAAACTTTTCAAGGTAATGACAAAGCTGAAGCAGCAACTACTCAAGAAAAAAATTCTCAATACTTATATAAAGACAGTGACGACGCTTACTTTATGGATAATGAAAGCTATGAACAGTTTAATTTATCTATTGAACAGCTAGGCGATGCTATGAATTGGCTTAAAGATGGAACTGATGTAAAAGTATTATATTTTGAAAATCGGCCGGTATCTGTAAAACTCCCGCCGAAAATTAGTCTTAAAGTAACATCCGCTCCTCCAGGAGTAAAAGGAAATTCTGCTGGCAATATCACTAAAGTAATTACGTTAGAAACCGGAGTAGAAATTTCAGCCCCCATGTTTATTAATGAAGGAGATAAAATTAAAGTTAATACAGAAACAGGAGAATATGTAGAGAGAGGATAATCTTTAAATAAAAAACAGGGTCGTTATTCCCTGTTTTTTTAATTCCAAAATCCTAAGCACAAAATCCAAAATAATATTAAAATTCAAAATTCAAATTTTTAAACTCGGCCGTCGTGTTTTGAATTTTATAAATTTAGATTTTAAATTTGTTTTGAATTTTGAACTTTGGTATTTGGTATTTATTACATCTCTTCTAAAACTTTAAGCTCAAAATTATTATTCTCCGTATCCCAAACCGCAAAAGTAGCTTTATAAAACATGCCAGCTAAAGTTCCCGGATTTAGCATTCTGATTTTTTTCACCATCTCATCCCACGGCTTATGAGTATGACCATAAAAAATAATATCATATTTATCTTGTTCTAAAATTTTATCTACAAACCATGGCTCATGGCATATTCCAATTTGCTTATTATTTATGCTGACAATTCCATAACGCCCTAAAAAATTAATATTATCATACTGTTTTGCTTCATTTTGTTCGTAAAGTTCCATGTTACCATAAACTAAGTGGATTTTATTCTTAAAACTCTCTGCTAAATATTTTAAAGTTTCACTATTACAGACATCACCACAGCAAATCAATTGCTTTATATTATTTTGTTTCATCCACGCCAACGCCTTTTCCAAGTTCGGTATATTATCGTGAGTATCTGAAATAATTGCTATTTTCATAGAAACTAATTAACCCCAGCCTTTTATAGGCGGGGTAAACTATCTAACTAAGTAACTAATAACTATTTCCTAATATTAATGTCATAAACAACTTGTTCAACTTTTCGCAAATTTCCCTTAGCTTGATCATATTTAGTGCGCAAATATCCAGTTATATTAAACTCCACTAATTCCGCTAAAATATCACTGACTATATCTTTAATTTTATGAACATCTTCCATGTTCCCCTGCGCTGCTTTATTAGTCGCTAAGCGCACGAGCTCTCCAGTGGTATCGCAAATGCCTCCGATGTAAGTGTCTATGCTTAAATTAATTCCCTTAATTTTATCAATCTTTTCATTATTAACTATTTTATAAAACATTTTAGCTTCTACATATTCTTCTACGCCGGCATTATAGGCGCCTTCTTGAATTAATCTGTTATAACCGAATTTTTTCTCCATTTGTTGCAAGGTCTTTTCTATTTCTTTCAATGATTGCTCGGCTGTTTTTATATCTTCCCGATGCAAGGCAAAAATAACCCGTTTAGAATCGTGTAAAATAATATTAGCGCGGCTAATAATTTGCCGACGCTCTCCTGATTTTTCTTCGTAATCTTTATTTAATTTTTGTAAAAATTTTTTGTTTAACATAATGTTTAAATTTTTAACCCTTAAAAACTTATATTTTATCTATGATAATTTAGAACTACTCCGCGACACGAAGAACCTCTTCCACTGTTGTTTTCCCTTGCATTGCTTTAATAACACCATCTTGCGCCATAGTTATCATGCCATCTTTTCTAGCTACTTCAGCTATATTAAATTCACTAACTTTTTCTTCTTGAATTAATTTTTCAATATCAGCATTCATGACCATAACTTCATAAATTCCAATCCGACCTTTATAGCCTAAACTTTGACACTCATCACAACCTTCGCCTTTTTGAAATTTTGCTTCTTCAATATTATATTTACTTTTCTCTTCTTCTGGCAGTTTATCCATAATATCTTTAATGCGTTTTTTTTGTTCATCCGACAATGCTACCTCTTTTTTACATTTGTCGCAAACACGACGAACTAAACGTTGGCCAATCATAGCATTTAAAGAAGGAGCTAATAAAAATGGCTTTAATCCCATGGATAGTAAACGCGGAATTGTTCCGGAGGCGTCGTTAGTATGGATAGTGGACAAAACTAAATGTCCGGTTAAAGCGGCTTGGGTGGCAATTTCAGCAGTTTCTAAATCGCGCACCTCCCCGACCATTATTACATCTGGATCTTGACGAACAATAGAACGCAAGCCTTTGGCAAAAGTATAATTCTCCGATGTCTGGCTTTGGTTAATGCCTTCAATCTGATATTCAATTGGATCTTCAATAGTAATAATTTTCGTTTTTGGCTGATTAAGCTTTCTTAAAATAGCATAAAGGGTGGTTGTTTTACCAGAGCCAGTTGGCCCGGTAGTAATTATCATGCCATTAGGCCGTTCAACTTCTCGCTTTAATTGTTCAAAAGCTTTATCAACTAAGCCTAAATCTTCAAAAGAAATATCCTGCTTTTTAGAATCAAGTAAACGCATAACCACGCTTTCACCGTAGGCAGTGGGTAAAAAGGAAATGCGAATATCAATCTTTCTCTCTTTCATAAAAATAGTAAATCTCCCATCCTGCGGTCTGTCAATAACATTAATTTTTACTTTAGCTAAAACTTTAAGTCGAGAAACAATTTTTTCTCTCCTCTCTTGATTAAACATGGCCACATCTTGCAAAACACCGTCAATGCGATAACGCACTTTTATTTCTTTTTCTTCACTTTCAATATGAATATCTGAAGCGCGAGATTTAATAGCTGCCGCCAACATCATAGAAACAGTCTGGCTAATATCGGCTTTAACAATTTGACTCTGCAGATCTTTAAAGCTACTGAACTTTTCACTATATTTATTTAATTCTTCTTCAGTAACTTTTACTCCTTTAACAATATTTTTAGGCTTAGCGATATTTTTATAAAGCACAATCGCTTTCTGAAAACTATCTTCGGAAATAAGATAAAGTTGTCCTTTGGCGTGTAATTTTTCAGTCAATTGTTTTAATATCTCTTCAACTTCAGTAGTTACAGCAACTACTCCCAAACGCAATTCTTCACCATTATATAAAAAACAGACGACCTTAAGCCGTTTGCTTTCTTCTTCAGAGATCTTAGACAACGCTTCTGGGCTAATTGGAAAACCAGTTAAATTTATATAAGGCAAGCCTGCGCTGTTTGCTTTTTCTTCAGTTATTTTTTCAGCTTCTTTTTTCTTAATTTCTACTTGTTTACTTTGAAACTTTCCTTGGGTTGTATCTTCATCTTTACTACCATCGCCGTCTTCAGGCAATAAATCTTCAATTGATTTAAAATCACTAGACATAAAATAATGTTGAGTTTTATACTTAATTTTTATCCCTACTAATTACTAGTAGAAGTAACTTTGTATGCTTTTAAACGGTTTACAATCCATTAATACGAATACCTTGTGCGAACTTAAATCTGCCTGCAACTATGCGAATGCCACGAATTCTGCACAAAACATTATGAGCGGAATTCGTGGCATTCGCATTTACCCCATTAGATTGCTTGGTATTATCTAACGGGGTGAATCTGAGTCGGTTTAAATCCGCACAGCGCATTTTTACCCGCCTAGCGTAGCATGGGAGGGCGTATTAAATGATCGTATACAAAATTAAATCCGCACTAAGTTACTTCTAATTAAAGACTGATCTTATAATACTTTTTGGATTATTCTTTGCTACTTGTAAAAATACTAATGTCCAATAAATATCATTAAACGCCCCCAAGATACCGCCAATAATTACAATTAAAATAAAAAGGGTGATAATGCCAGTTATTAAGACAGCCATTAAAACAGCATTAAACGCTAGTTTGAAAAAAATAAATAATAAAAACGCAAAAGGAATAACTGCAGCAGCCAATAACATTAATACTAAAAATCCTAAAACAAAACTAACTGCAAAAATAATTATGCCTGCTTCAATGCTAGCTAAAAAATTACGTTTTAACAACCAAAATCCTACTTGCAACGATTCAATAAAACGCAAATCTTTTATCACTTGGTAAGAAATAGCGTAACGAACAGCTATAGTTAATAAAAATATTAAAATAATAACCACAACTGTTGCGATATAATAAATCAAACGGATAAAAATTTGTTGAGAAACCGCTAAAGCCGCAAAAGCAGAGACAAGTACTACTAAAAGCAAGGCGACAATCACAACTCTTTCTAATACTCGGAAAAAAAATATTGCCCAAAAATGCTTCTTGCCTGCTTGCAGTCCGTCAGAAAAATCTGTTTTTTTATTACTATCAATTTTAGACACCGAATTAATTAAAGCTCCTTGAGATACAATCGCTAACCACAATAAAAATAATCCTAAAATAATCACTGCAATTAAAATACTCGCCTGTACAATCAATCCAGTTGGATTAACTTGCGCTAATTCAGTAATCTTGCTAAAAATACTAAGGTCAAAAATTCCCGTGCTCTGTAATTGCTGCCAATTATATAAAAAACTGCCATCATCAATGCGATAACTAAAACCTCCGGTTAAAAATGCTGAAAACAATCCAAAAAACCAAAGGTACTTATGATGCAGTATCATTTGCATCGCTGAAGTTAAAAGTTGTTTGTATTTAATAGGCATGTATTCCTCCTTTAAAAAATTTAAATGAATTAGCTTAGGTAACCCCGCCGCAAGCGGACGGGGTATCTTATTTGATTTAAGTCAGGAAACCTACGGTTTCCCGACACCTTTCCCTTCTATAATGTACCCACCCCAAGGGGATGGGGTATTAAAAATAATAAATTATACTTAATAAATTATATTTGTTGTTGCTGTAAATTCTTAAGCTGTTGTTCTAATGTAAAATATTTTTGTTTTAATTCTTTAACGTCGTTATTAAGCGCAATAATATCTTCTGTTTCCATTTTAATAACTCTATCCAATTTATCTTCAACTCTCTTTAAATCTTTACCAAAATTAAAAATTTCTTGCCTTATAGAAGACAATTCTTGTTTAATAGGCGCTAAGCTTTGATCAATAAGGCTTTTTATTGATTGTAGATCACTTTGGTCAAGCATAATAACAAATATTAATTACATAATCATATTATCACTTTATTCAAAAATAAACAATATTCACTATTTGACCACAATTAAAATAAGAGTTAAGCTTAAAATAAGAAGGTATTGTTCTTTTCACGTGAAACATCACAATTTGAGGGAGGATAACCATGTTTGATAACACAAAACAACAGATTAGTTCTTGTTTCTATTTTCATCCTGTGGCCTCAACTGTTGTATCAGTTATTTTATTAACATGGCTATTCTGGAAAATGGGAGTTTTTAGCTGATATGGTTTTATCAGCTAAATAGAAAGGAGAAAAATCATGCCAACTTTTGAGTTTGAGTTAGACACAGAGTATCCAAATACTGAATGTTTAGGCAGATTTACTAAAAAAGAAATCGATGGAATATCCAGACGATATCAGAAAGACATGGAACCAAAATTCAGGGAAGAAAATGAGAAGTATTGGTGGAATTATTTAGCACATGAATGCGTTGTCTCTTAAAAAAGATTAAGAGAAAGGAGAAAAAATCATGATGACAAATTCAAATAAAAAACCTGATGACAAAGAACTTCCTTGCGTCGTTCATGAACCGCCCGATAAAAAAACTTTCTCATTCACGCTCACACCAGAACAACGACAAGTATTATCAAATATGTGGGATTCGGAAGAAAAATGTAAAAAAGAATTGGACAAACTTGAACTTTGTGGATCATTCGCTTAACCCACGCCTCACCTCACGCCCCGACAGAAAATGTCTGGGCTTTTTTTATTTAAAAATAAGAACAGGGCAATGCCCTGTTCCTACTGAAATATCTATTATCTATTATTTTATACTTACTCTTTATTCTTATAATCCTCGCTATTCTTATTTTTTATTTCTCATTTTTCACTTCATCTTCTTCCATCAACTTCTCAAATTCCTCTTTTTCTAATGTTTCTTTCTTTAACAAAACTTTAACAATTTTTTCTAGCCTGTCGCGATCATTATGAATAATTTCCCGAGCGCGCTCGGCGGCTTTATTAATATAATCCATTATTTCTTCGTCAATCTTTTCGGCTAATTTTTCCGAGTAATCGCGCTGTTCATGTATTTCTCTACCTAAAAATACCAATTCATCTTTATTGCCAAAAGTGCGCGGACCTAAGTTATTACTCATGCCATAATCAGTAATCATCTGACGGGCTAATTCAGTGGCTTTGCGTAGATCACTAGTAGCGCCGGTGGTAATGTCATTAAAAACTTCTTTCTCTGCTATATAACCGCCTAGCATTACCGAAATATCTTCTACAAATTCTGTTTTAGAATGCATGTGTTTATCTTCGGTTGGAACTTTAAGCATATAACCACCGGCCATGCCACGAGAAATTACTGAAATTTTTTGGACTGGATCAACATTTGGTAAAACATGAGCTACTAAAGCATGCCCAGCTTCATGATAGGCGGTAATCTTTTTTTCTTTTTCAGAGATGATGCGATTTTTTCTTTCTGGACCTAACATTACTTTTTCAATACTATCAAAAGTATCTTCCATTTCAATTAACTTTTTATTTTTGCGGGCAGCTAGAATAGCCGCCTCATTAAGCAAATTGGCTAAATCAGCGCCAGTAAACCCAGGAGTGCGTTCAGCTATACGTCGTAAACTTACTTCTTTGGCTAAAGGCTTTTTCTTAGCATGCACTTTTAAAATATCTGTGCGATCTTGTAAATCAGGATTATCTAGCACAACTCGGCGATCAAAGCGACCCGGGCGCAATAAAGCCGGATCTAAAACATCAGGTCGATTAGTAGCGGCAATGACAATGACATTAGTAGTTGGTTCAAAACCATCCATCTCTACTAAAATTTGATTTAAAGTCTGTTCTCGTTCATCATGCGAGCCACCTAAACCAGCTCCTCGCCGACGACCAACTGCGTCAATTTCATCAATAAAAACAATGCAAGGAGAATTCTTTTTAGCGCGCTTAAATAAATCGCGTACACGAGATGCTCCCACGCCAACAAACATTTCCACAAACTCTGAACCGGAGATATGATAAAAAGGCACTTTAGCTTGACCAGCGACTGCTTTAGCTAAAAGAGTTTTACCAGTTCCTGGACCGCCTACTAATAGCACTCCTCTCGGAATACGCGCACCCAACTCTAAGAATTTTTTAGGATTAGTTAAAAATTCCACTACTTCTTCTAACTCTTCTTTAGCTTCTTTAACACCAGCTACATCTTTAAAAGTAATACGGTCTTTTTTATCTTTGTCTTCTTTATTAAATTCACGAGCTTGAGATTGACCAAACATCATTGCCCTGCCATTAGCGCCCTGCACTTGCCTAAACATAATATAAATAAAGATGCCGATTACAAAAAGCGGTAATAAAAACGGCAACAACGTTGTCATCCAAAACTGCCAACCACTCTCTTCTTTAACTTCAATATTAACTTTAGCAATCTTTTCCGTTGGCACTTCAAGATTTTTAAGCATACTTGAAAGTGACTCTCCTATTTCTTTTTTAACAACTTGTCTTGTATCATCATTAAGCGCGATATTCAGCAAACTGCCTTCAACCGTAATACTTTTCACTTCTT
>Ga0180007_10002800_pt1 | contig 20248 bp, 17 predicted proteins | sample MM_PC_MetaG_FD_121122 | JGI IMG/M metagenome (GOLD analysis project Ga0180007, IMG submission 121122) | Groundwater microbial communities from the Aspo Hard Rock Laboratory (HRL) deep subsurface site, Sweden - MM_PC_MetaG | ecosystem: Environmental > Aquatic > Deep subsurface > Groundwater... | reverse complement strand
CGACGAAGGTATGGAGCAATTTGTTCACTGGTATAAACATGACTCTGGAAATAATTAAAAAAAACTGGGCCATTATTATTCTGGCAATATTGGTTGTGTGGGGCGCTTGTTTGCGCCTGTATAATTTAGGCGACCAATCGCTCTGGATGGACGAAAGTTATTCTGCCATAGCGATTGAACGCATCGCGGAAACCGGCCTGCCCCAGCTTGAATCCGACCATTATTACTGGCGTGGAATCACCCATAATTACCCCACCGCCCTTTTTCAGCTTATTTTCGGAAAAAGCACAGCCGTCCTGCGCCTGCCGGCCTCTTTATTCGGAATCGGCACAATTCTGCTTACCTACCTCGCTGGACTCACTTTTTTTAAGAAAAAATCCATCGCCCTTATCGCGGCAGCCCTGGTTACTTTTGGTGTCTTCGATATCGGATGGAGTAGGCAGATTCGCATGTACACGGAACTCCAGTTTTTCTTTTTACTCTCTGTAACGGCCTTTTATAAGTACTTCATAGAAAAAAAACCAACCCTCAAAAAAGGTTTGATCGTGATCTTACTGACACTTTTGACCGTGGAAACCCATCTGCAGGGTATGTTCCTTTTTGCGGCCTATGGCGCAATGCTCTGGCTTAACAAAGATAAAATCAGCGCCAAAACAAAACAGGTGATTCTATTTTCAGCCCTGGGCGCGGTTTTCCTGAGCCTTTTATTGGATTTTGGCAGTATTCTGCGAATTATAAGCGGAATACTATCTGATTTTCATTTTTATCTGCCGAATTACCTGACATTTTTGGGCAAATTCCATACGGTCGTATTAGCTATGGGGCTTGTTGGCATGGTAATGGCTTTCAGAAAAAAGAATCGGGAAGCGTTGCTGATTGGTGTAATTTTCGGTCTTACCCTTTTGATTCTTGGCTCATCCTATCGGATAGCAATGCGTTACCTGTTTTTTGCAATTCCTTTCTTATATCTGATCGCCGCTTATGGAATGGACACGCTCACAAGCATCAAAAAATATCGATATTTAAGTTCGTTGATCATTTTCGCCTTGCTGGCTCTGAGCTTTCAAAACAGCTTCACTTTGAATCCCAAGTCCGAATATTTTTTGGAACACGATCCCCTTTCCAATGGCCCCAAACTGGATTACACGCCACAGCCGGATTTTAAAAAGGCCTATCAGTTTATCGAAAAAAACAAAAAGAGCGGAGATTTGATGCTGGTTGCTCACACCGCCATTCACAAGTGGTATCTGCCTGACTCGGATTTTTACTGGCTTGGATTCAACTTTGGACTTGATCCCAGCCTGCCCGACCATGCCACTATTGAACAGGGCGACTACTTTGTCGACGTGTATACGGGGACTGGCATTGTGGATGACCTGGAAATTTTGCAAGAACTGATGGAAACGAATCATGGCTATATCATCTGGGATTATTTCGCTATCGACAGCAGGCTCAGTCAGCCGATAATAGAACATATTAGGGTTAACGCTGAATTGGTATATAATCATCAGGCTGATCCCGAGTTAGCATGGACAGGAATATGGATATATAAATTTTGACATATGGATATTTCAGTTGTGATTCCCGTTTATGAAGAGCGGGATAATGTGCGTGAGTTACATCAGAGAATTTTGCAGACCCTTAAGCCTATGGGGCGAAAATTTGAAGTTATTTTTGTCGATGACGCCTCGGAAGACGGTACTTTTGAAGAGCTAAAAAAGCTACCTGCTCCGGCTAAAATCATCCGCTTCCGCCGCAACCGAGGCCAGACGGCCGCCCTGGATGCCGGAATAAAAGCCGCCAGAGGAACTCTTTTGGTGACCATGGACGGCGACCTGCAGAACGACCCCGATGACATTCCAAAGCTTATTCACAAGCTGGAATCGGAAAATCTGGATGTGGTTTCCGGCTGGCGTAAAGAGCGAAAAGATCCTTTTATGAAACGCTTTATTTCAAAGGGGGCAAAATTGCTTCGTAATATTTTGGTGAAAGACGGTATTCACGATTCAGGTTGTACTCTCAAGACTTACAAACGGGAATGTTTTAATACGGTAGATTTATATGGCGAAATGCATCGTTTCATAGTTGCCATTCTTAAAATGAAGGGCTACAAAATAGGAGAAGTAACTGTCAAACATTATCCGCGAATTCACGGCAAAACCAAATACAATTTTACACGTACTTTTAAGGGGTTCCTGGATATGCTATCACTTTGGTTCTGGAAAAAATTTGCCAACCGCCCACTTCATCTTCTTGGCGGCTGTGGATTGCTTATGATGATCGCTGGATTCCTAAGTGGATCATGGGCTATTTATTTGAAAGTATTTAGGGGGGTTGATCTTTCAGATACATCGCTGACTGTTCTAACAATGTTCTTATTTTTTGGAGGTATCTTCTTATTCATTTCAGGGATTCTAGCCGATATGATCAGTAAAAACTATTACAACACATCAAAAGACGAAGTTTATATGATTGAAGAAATTATTGAAAAATAATGCAAAAGATATTATTACTAAATTATGAATTTCCACCTTTGGGAGGAGGCGCCGGGAATGCGACATATTATCTACTCAAGGAATTTGCCGGAAACCACAATATTAAAATTGATCTTGTAACCTCCTCTTCCGATCGATACAAAGAGGAGTGTTTTTCGGAGAATATTCGTATTTATTTTCTTGATATCGGAAAAAGGGAAAATATTCATTATCAATCTTATAAGGATCTTCTTTCCTATAGCTGGAAGGCTTTCTGGTTCGCTCGCAAATTAATTATAAAAGCCAAAAAAGAAGGTAGCCCCTACCAAAAATGTCACGCTTTTTTTGGAATTCCCTGTGGCTACATCGCCATGAAACTTGGCTTACCTTACATCGTTAGCCTACGAGGAAGCGATGTGCCGTTTTACAACAAACGATTCAAAAAGCTCGACAAATGGGTGTTTAAGAGAATGAGTAAGAAGATTTGGAACCGAGCTGAAGCAGTCGTGGCCAACTCACAGGGACTAAAAGATTTAGCATTAAAAACCGCTCAAAATCAATCCGTCGATATTATTTACAACGGGGTGGACACAAATGAATTTGCACCACGATCGACTGGCCAAAAAACTGACAAATTTACCGTACTGTATGTCGGCCGACTGATTGAACGGAAGGGGGTTCAATATCTGTTGGAAGCTTTTAACAAATTAAACAAAAAGAAAGATGCCAAGCTTGTTTTGGTTGGAGCGGGAAATTTGGCGAAAAACCTAAAAAACAAGTATCAAAAAGATGATATTCAATTTTTGGGAGCCTTGCCTCATAAAGACTTGGCAAAAGTCTATCAGCAGGCAGATGTTTTTGTTCTTCCTTCATTTAACGAAGGAATGAGTAATACTGTTTTAGAGGCGCTTGCCAGCGGACTAGCAGTAATAGTGACCGATACAGGCGGCACAAAAGAGCTTGTTAAAAACACCGATTGTATTGTACAAAAGAAGAGTGCCGAATCCATCTTTCGGGTTTTAGAGTTATTCAAAAAAAATCCGGACATGGCGGCAAAAATTGGAAGACAAAATCGTGAAACAGCTCTGCAAATGAACTGGCAAAAAGCAGCACGCCAATACATGGATTTCTACAAACTTTAATTCGCCCTATGATTCGCTCTCTCATCAATTCAATAAAACCGATTCTGAATAAGGTCTATATTGCGGTTTTTCATGAACCACCTGGTCATAAAGCACAGTTCTTTGCTAAATCCTTTGGCTATTTAGCATTGGGCGAAATAATCGGCAGTATAATCGGCTTTCCTGTAAAAATCATGGCAGGCCGTTTTTTGGGGCCAATAGAATACGGAAAATTCGCCCTCATTATGAGCATCACTCAATTCTTTATAATTCCAATGGTATTCGGATTAAGCTCAGGAGCTCAGCGTTATATCCCGGCCACTGAAGATCACGATCGTCAAAAGACCATCGTAGGATTTATCAGCCTGTTTTTTCTCATTACAACGCTAATTTCAACCATATTCTTTATTGCTACAAAACCTCTTTCACTCAAAATATTCGGAATCTCTGAAGCGATATTCTGGTGGGCACTTCTTTTTAGTATAGCGACAGCTGCCTTTTACGTTTTTGACGCGATTGTTCGGAGTTTAAAAAATTTCAAATTAGTCTATCACGGCATAGTACTTAATTCTTTCGTAACTGTAACCATTTTTGCAGTCTTGCTCTTTTGGATTGACGATAAGAGCTTTACCTCAATCACTCTGGCAAATGTAATAGCCTTTGCTTCATCCATTTTATTATATCTAGGCTTCCTTACTCACAAAGCCAAATTCTGCTTAAAGATCCGCGAAATAGATGCCAAAAAAGTCACTCATTATTCGGTACTGGGAATAGCAGGGGCAGTTACCGGCTTTCTAATCGGAAACACTGATAGAATTTTCCTAAACCAAATACTTTCCCTCTACTGGGTAGGTGTTTATTCCGTATACATAAACGCTGCAAATGTATTTGTCGGACGCTTCTTTCAATTATTCTTGAATGTTTACTTTCCAAACATTTCCGGAGAACCCAACAAAAAGAAGATATTTAATAAATTAGGCAAACTATTCAAAGTTTCAATGCTGCCCATTTTCTTCTTTTCTGTTTTCTCCATCTGGTTCATTATCTGGCTCTTTGGTAAGGAATTCCCCGTACGCCTGGATCTTATCTTGTTATTTTCATTGAACAATTGCCTTTACGTGTTTTACCAATTGTATATGTGGTTGCTGAATTCCCAGGGGGTAAGAGGGATGAACCAAACTCTAAAGATTCTATACTTCAATACAGCTCTCAATCTTGTGCTTTTTTACGTCTTAATAAGCTGGATAGGCATCATCGGAGCGATTATGGCAACTGTTACCATTAACCTGATTTTTTCCGTCTATTTCTATTGCCAGGTTCGTAGATTTATCAAAAATGGTTTATTTATTGAAAAAGTGGAATAGGATTTATAATGTATACTGATAATCTAAAATTATATTATTTTTAATATTTGATCATGAGCATTACTCAAATTGGACGAGTCCCATTTAAGTTTCAGGAACTTTCACTAAGAGAGTTGAGATTCTACTTGTTTTCAGCTTTGTTTACATTTGGCAATATCGCTTTGCCATGGCTTTTTCACCAATTGTATCTGGGTGGGAAAATTTTTCTGCCTATCTACTTCTTCATATTGGTAGGTGCCTATAAGTACGGATGGAAAGTCGGATTAGCCACGGCGCTTTTGTCTCCAATAATGAACCATTTGCTCACAGGAATGCCACCGGCACCCATGCTGCTTTTTATTTTAGTTAAAGGCTCCTTACTTGGACTGGCTGCAGCTTTGATAGCTAAAAAGACAAAAAAGCTTTCCATTATTCACCTGCTTGCTGCCATCGTTACTTATCAACTCTTAGGCACGTTATTCGAGTGGTTCGTTCTCAAAAATGCTCAAATGGCTTTATCTGATTTACTCATTGGATACCCTGGCCTTTTACTTCAATTGTTTGGAGGCTATTTTGTAATCCGCCTACTCAATCGCTATGTGTAAAAAATCCTGGGACGAAATCAGGGGGAGAGTCGATCAGATTAAAATCGATCATGAATTCGATATGATTGTGGCAATTGGTCGCGGCGGGGTGGTACCGGGTAATCTTATGAAGCAAAAAATGAATGTCGACCTTAATATATTAGGCCTTCAGTATCGGAATGATAATCATGAGATCATAAATAATGAACCTCAAAGTACTCAGCCAATCGACTTTGAATTCAAAAATAAGCGACTCCTCATCGTCGATGATGTTTCGCGCAGTGGTGAAACACTCAAGAAGGCCAAGGCTTTACTAAAAGGTGCAAAAAACATTAAAACCATGGTAGTTAATGGCAAGGCTGACTATTCGCTTTACGATGAAGAATGCTTCAAAATGCCCTGGTCATCAGAAATCACCTAACCAACACCTGCAATGAACTGGAGAAAGCCTCTCATTTATCTTCATTTTAAAAGGAAGTCAAAAGTTTTGGATCACCTAAAAGAACTGCGTAAGCTACAGTTCTTGTCACGTACCGAGCTACTTGAGTATCAGGCAAATCAACTTAAAAAAATACTCCGACACGCCCACAAAAACGTGCCCTATTACCAACAAGTTCTGGAAAAAGCGGGTGTTATTCAGGGGAATAAGGTAAATCTGAAAAAATTCGATCAAATCCCCATTCTGACCAAGGATATTATTCGTCAAGAAAAGGAACGAATCTATAGCAAAGATCGCGATCAACGAAAATATTATGAAAATGCCTCCGGCGGAAGTACGGGGGAACCTGTATCAATCATCCAGGATGCTTTTTATCGTGACCGATCCTGGGCTAACAAAATTCTGTACAACGAAGCAATCGGGGATTTTTTGGGCGATCCTGAAATAAAACTCTGGGGCTCTGAACGAGATATATTTCAGGGATCACTAGGACTTCGTGCCAGGCTCCAGAATTATGTTTGGAACCGGGTTTTACTAAACAGCTTTCGAATGACCGAAAAGGAAATGGCTGACTATGTAGAAAAAATAAACGAATTTAAACCAGTTCTCATTTGGTCCTACATTGACTCACTCTACGAACTGGCACGCTTCATCGAAGCTAATAATTTAAAGGTTCACTCGCCTGTGGGCATTTTTGTAACAGCTGGAACAGTATACCCATCGGTAAAGGAGTATATTGGCAAAATATTTAAGGCACCTGTTTACAATCAATACGGCTCCCGGGAAGCCGGAGATATGGCTACAGAATGCAAAGAAAAAAAAGGGTTGCATGTGTATGAATATTTATATTACTTCGAAATTCTCAATGAAGAACTAAAGCCATGTAAGCCCGGAGAAATTGGTGAAATATATGTTACATCACTCATCAATTACAGTATGCCCATGATTCGTTATAAAATTGGTGATACAGCCTCGTTTTTGGAAGATCAAACCTGCCCTTGCGGTCGTAATTTAGTCCTGATCAATGATGTTCACGGCCGAATAACCGATCACTTTCAGCGAAGGGATAAGGCTTTGATTCACGGGGAATACTTCACCCACTTATTTTATTTTCGTCCTTGGATAAAAAAATTCCAAGTCCGCCAATCAGACTATGAACTTATAGACTGCTACATAGTTAAGGATTTAGAAGAAGAGGCAAAAGACATGGAAGACATCAGCCAGAAGATAAAATTAGTTATGGGAAAAGAGTGCAAAGTGAATTTTCGTTTCGTCAATAACATTCCACCCTCCAGATCAGGCAAATTTCTTTTCACGGTATCCGAAGTAAACAGGTAAAAAATCTTTTAGCTATGAAATCTACAAATAAAACAAAGTTATGCTTTGTAAGCCTGGGTAGTTACCCCTTATTCAATCCAAAATGCGATCGAACCTTTGGTGGGGCCGAAATTCAGATGTACTTGCTGGCTAAAGAGCTTTCTAAAAACAATGATTTCGAACTGAGTTTTATCGTAGGCGATTTTGGTCAGGAGAAAATTGAAAAATACGGCAAAATTTCTGTTTACAGCAGCATTAAGCCAAACAGCAAAAGAACTCTCTTTTCAAAACTCTACCCTCGAAGCAAAATTCTCTTACTGAATCTGTTGAGAAAAATCAGACCGGACATAGTTATACAAAGATCTGCAAGTGCCGGAACGGGAATGCTATGTTTTTTTGCCCATTTATTTGGCGCAAAATTTATTTACATGTCCGCACACGAAATTGATTGTAACGGTGGTTACGAAAAGCAAAATAACTGGTTAATTGGCAAGTTCTTCCAATATGGGATTCGCCATGCTGACTTAGTGGTTACCCAAAGCAAAGAACATCAACAAATGATCAAGGAGTGCCATCGCAAAGAAAGCTTAGTTATGCCTTCCATGTACGAAATTCCAAACGAGTCGATTATTGATACGGCAAAAAAAGATATAATTCTTTGGGTGGGACGCGTGGAAGATTGGAAACAGCCAGATTTGTTCATTGAATTGGCCCGGCATTTTCCAAATGAAAGATTCATAATGATAGCGCCGATTTCAAACAATCAGCCAAAGTATTACGAAAACTTAAAAAGAGAATTATCCAAAGTCAATAATGTCGAACACATCCACTATGTTCCTTTCAAAGAAATTGATAATTACTTCCGCAGAGCCAAGGTATACGTACTTACCTCACGTTATGAGGGCTTCCCCAATACGTTTGTTCAGGCAGCTAAAAATAAAACGCCCTTGCTCTCTTTTTCGGTGAATCCCGATGGTATAATTCAGAAGTACAATTGTGGCCTTTTTGCCAAAGGAGACAAAAAAACGCTCAAAATTCACCTGGGTGAGCTGCTGAGCAAGAGGGAAAAGAGAGGGGAATTGGCAGAAAATGCCTACCAGTATGCTAGAAAACGTCACGACATCACTCGAATTGCTAAAGAATACAGTCAGATCTTAAAGCGCTTATAAATTTAATTACTCACCTAAAATAATATGTCTCTAAGCCCCTTAGTAAAAGAATATTTTAAAATGGACAATGCCGCATCCGTCTGGTGGGTTACCGATGGTGATTGGCGTTATGACCGCCAATTGGATGTATTGAATAAAAGAGTCAATTTTTCTAATCGGACTGTCCTGGATGCTGCAACTGGTCGAGGACGCTTTGCCATTCGTTTTGCTGAGGCTGGAGCAAAATCTATTACTGCAGTTGATATATCACCTAAAATGATCGAAATTGCGAGTGAAAATGCAAAAAAGGCAGGAACGCATATTTTTGAGAAAATAGATTTTGCAGTTAGTGACATTGAAAATTTAGGTACAGATCATAAGTATGATGTCATCAATGCTATGGAAATTATGGTTCATCTACCCAATCCTAAAAAAACGCTAGAGAATTTTCATAAAATTCTGAATGATAAAGGGCTCCTTTTGATGAATGTTGACTATCCCATATCAAAATACTCCTTTTTCCATTTTTATAACAATCCTGTCAATCATCTAAAAATTTCTTTGTATAGGACTTGCAAGAATTCAAAGGTTTTTGTTTATAATCAATTGCCTGGTAACGTTCGAAGGTTTTTTGCCAATAAATATAATAAAAAAATAAAATACAATTACGTATCAGGCTCAAAAGTTATGAAAACGACCAAAGAGGTTATTGAGCAATTAAAAAAAAGTCCCGACCAAAATCTCTCAAGGGCTGAAGATGCAATCCAGCGCTACAAGAAAAAAGAATTGGTAAGCATGCTTATTGATACAGGTTTTAAGGTTAAGGATATTATAAAGGAGGGGAAATGGTGGCAAATTCCGTATGGGATAATAATAATTGCGGAAAAATCATGAACGAAGCTTTAGTTTATATTGACAAGTCGACCTGCTACGATTACCCAAAATCTCCATTCAATCCGCCGAGGAGATACCCCGAATTATCACAGCTGGATTTAGAAATAGAAAATGATCCGAATAACGAAGTTTATGATCAGGTCCGCACAGTTTTGATGGAACTGGGGCTAGACAAAGAAAATCAGGGCACAAAGCACTGGCGACCTTTCAAAGACCTGATAAAACCAGGGCAACATGCGATTCTAAAACCTAATTTTGTCAAAGGTAAGCATCCTCTTGGAGAAATAGGGTCCCAAAGTATGATCACCCATGCCTCACTCATGCGCCCAATCATCGACTATTTGTTAATTTCCACCAACGGAAATTGTGAAATCACAATATGTGATGTTCCGTTGCAGAGTTCGGTTTGGAGTGAAATCCTAAAGCACAGTCAAACAGACAAACTTGTTAAGTTCTATAAATCGAAAAACGTTAAAATCAATCTGCTCGATTTAAGGCGAGAAATATCTCACTTTAATAAAGAGATGGTTATCGACAAACGCGATTTCGCCGACCGTGATCCTCGTGGATACGCCATTGTAGACATGGGAAATAAGAGCGCGCTTATGCCAGTCATCAAAGAGTACAAGAAATTCATGATTACAGATTATGACAAAGGAACAGTATCTTCCAGACACAATGAAGAAAAAAATGAATACTATATCTGCAAAACTATTCTCGATGCAGACCTGTTTATCAACCTGCCAAAACTTAAAACGCACCGAAAAGCTGGACTTACAGTGGCGGGAAAAAATCTGATCGGAATGAATGGCGACAAAAGATGGATTGCCCATCATCGGGAAGGCTCACTTAAGTTTGGAGGAGACGAATTCCCCAGATACAAATTAAAAGATTGGTTCGAATTTCGATTATTTTCCTTCTTAAAACGACATGACACATGGGGAGTCTGGTTAGCCACTAAAATTCGTAAATATCACAGAATGGCATACAATATAAAAAATCACATTAAACAACGCTGGCTCAAAAAAAAGCAACCAGCAGATAAATCAGAGAACAGCAGGAAAGGAGAAGAAAATGAATATTTCGTAAGCTTCGCGGAATTCAAAGAACAATTCCCTAACGCAAGCCTACAGGTATATGAAGAATTAAATCCGAAACGTCCTAGATACCTAGAGGGAAGCTGGTACGGAAATGACACAATCTGGAGGACAATATCCGACTTAAATTACATCATATTTTACGCGGACAAAGAGGGAAAATTACAGGAAAGCCCTCAACGTAATTATTTTTGTCTGGTAGATGGCATTTTGGCAGGAGACAAAGAAGGCCCCATGGAACACACGCCAAAAAAAGCTGGCGTTATTTTAGGGGGATTCCACCCTCTGGCTATTGATTTCGCATCAGCTTGGATCATGGGCTTTGATTACCAAAAAATTCCAGCTATCCGCGAAATTCTAAAGAACCCAAAAGTGAATTTTCCTGGTTTAAGCCACAAAAATATTCAAATAAAATCGAATGTGGACATTGAAAGAACCAACCTAAAGTTTCGACCAACTATCAACTGGTATCGGCATATTGAGCGCTAAAACATCAATAGAGTTCAAGAGGTCCTTTTTTAGTCAGGTGGTATTTTTTTTGATCAATTAAATCATAAAAAAACATATCTACAGAAAACGTAGCAGGCTCAAGTGAAGTAGGTTGATCGAAAACAAACCATAATGGATAAAAATATGAAAAGGTCCTATCTTTACCTGGTGGAACATAAAGGACCTTTCCGGAAAGCTGGAAATGCTGATTTTGTTTATTTTTCATAGAGGGCTCTAGAACCAAAAATCCACCATTTTTATTGGAAGAAAGAGGAGTAAGATGCACGGTAGCCTTAAGCGAATGATCAAAGACCTCAAAATCCTTCTGAGAAAGCATTCGAATCAGAAAAAGATCCTGAAAACCTTGATGATAAGGGCTGTCTTTTGGGGGTATATCGTGCTTTTCTGGCAAATAAGGCTGAATAATACTCCACTCAAACAACATCAGGTTATCAACGCGATAATTATCCGGTGAATAAAAGACCTCATTGATGAAACTGCGTAAAAAGCACGGAAGCGATGAATCACTTTCACAAGACCACTTCTTATGACGGTAAATATCCGTTAAGTAAAAGCCATGCTCACTCTTCTGAAGGACCTCGAAAAGCTTCAGGGCAATATCCTGATCAGAAAGAGCGCGACCATCTTGGTAAGGGAGAATATTGACGATATGCTCTGATTGCTCTTGCCACTCTTTCCAAAGACCCTCATTCATTTCAATCAAATAATCATCCGGCTTGATCTCAACAATTTCTTCCAGAAGATCGTAGGGGTAACTGATTTCATAGATGGGATTTTCTCCCACACCATCCCATTCAGACAAAACCCGGAACTGATGATAGGGAATAATAAGTAATAAAATTAAAGTAAAACTACCAAAGAAGAAATGCTTATACCATCCGGAAGAAAAAAATCTGCAAAAAATAGGATAAATCGAATATTGCCAAAAAACATACATACCAAAAGCAAGCAACAGATGGAAAAGGGGCAGTATGTGGTAAATATATCGGGGAGTAAAATAGCGTTGAATCATAAAGAGAAACTGAAACAGGATTCCATAAACTAAAAACTGCACGAAAAGGAGCGTCCATCGATCCTTTTTAAGAGCAAGGCTATGAGCCGCAGCAAAAGCCAGAAAAAAAGTCGTCAAAAAGGGATTAAACTGTTCAACTAAATAAGAGTAATAATTTCGAGAATGATGAGGTAAGGGATTAAATTGAAAATTAAGAGAAGTACTTAGTGAACCCCTTTGGAAAAAATAGTAAATACCAAAGGTAAAAACAACCAGTAGCATTAAAAAGAAATAACGATCGGTCCGCAAATAAGAAAGGATGGCCCCATTTTGAATGGCTAAAATAAGTCTATATAAAGCAATGGAGAAAGAAAGAAAAACAACAGGCAGAACAAAAGTAAGGGTCAATAAATGAAGATGGTAGGAAATGCCTGCAAACAACAAAAATAAAATAATTATATATTTATTCTTCCTTATAAAAATGCCGCTTATAAAAGATTCCAAATTTAAGTTCTTAGTCAGAAGGCGATCCGCTAAAAAGATAGTCATCAGGAAGAAAAGCTGAAAGAGTCCATACATGCGAATCATGTAAGAAGACCAGATCATCTCGGGAGAAATAGAAAAAAGAAAAACGGCAATAACTGCAACCGTTGTATTAAACCACTTTTTAGTGATAAGAAAAAAAACAAAAAGTGTTATTAAATTGAGAACAACATTAAAGACGATAGCTAAAGAAATATCTGCCCCAAAAATACTCTGAAAAAAGGCAAGCAAATAGGTATAAAGAAAAGCGCGCGCGTAAGTAAGTGGATCACCATTCAGAATCTGCTCAGCACCCTTTAAATGGTAAAGGGCGTCAACGCCAATTCTTTGCTGAGGAAGATACTTAAACCTTAAATAGGCTGCCAAAAGGAAAAAAACAGCAAAAAAAATCCAATAATAAAAAGCGCGGGGTTTTGCAGAGCGATCATTTGCCGGAAAGCGATAGTACTTTAGCCCAACAAAAAATAGGAAAAATAGTGGCAAAAAAAGCAAAGGGGTAGAAAGGGCAGGTAAAAAAAGCCACCACCGAGAAAAAGCAAAAAGCAAGAAAAGCAAAATAGGAAAAATGCTAATTAGCCAAAAAGAAGTGCCCTGAACATAAAAAGATTGAAAAAAACGCCGAAAAAATTGAAAAAAGGCAGAAGACATAGCCTACTGAATTAACACCTCAACCAGCGAAAGAGAAATCTCTGGAATGGGCTCGTAAATAATGGCAAAATCTTGGTCATCCATTGCCTCAAAACGGTATTTATAAGGAATAAAGAAAATATCTTCATTCTGTGCAGCATAAGTCAAATCAAGAGTAAGAGGCTTTTGCGTACGGATATTATATTCCCCTTTGGAAAGATAAATGTTAAACCATTTGTTTAAATTAACGTCAGTAAGCGGATAAACACTGTCATTAATAGTGACATTTTGAAGATTCCTAGGGTTATCAACCTTAATACGAAGATTCTGTCCTCTGGGCTCTTGCAGATACAAATCAGCACCATCTTCAAGGGTGAATTCCCCAGCAAAAAGAATCCGGTTGGTATTAAGGGTCAGATCAGAAATAGTTGGCGAAGGAATATTGTCAGAAAAATCCAAAGTGTACCAGCCTTCCTTAATGGGCTTTTTAACAGGAAGAGAATTACCAATGACAAGGTCGCCATCCTGATCATAAACTGCCACAAAACGACCTTGGCTTGTTTCACTCGATACCTCAAGCGTACCACTAAAATAAGCAACAATCTTAGTATTGGCAGCAGAAAAAGGGGTGGTGAGAGTATTATTCTGAGAACGAAATTGAACCGGTGAACGCAAAAGTGAGCCCAAATCAGGCTCATAATTGTGGGAGCCAATCACTGTGTGCTCAGGAATATGTGCTTTCATCCATTCCTCCAAAGAAGAATAAACCATAAAATCCGAAGGCTCATTCTTTAAGGACTTTGACCTGGAAAAGAAGTGATTATCCTCATAGGAAATAACATGATAATACCCCTGATCCCGAAGCTGATTCGTAAGTGTAAAAGAACTCGCATCAGAAGGGGTATAAAAAACAAGCTGCACATCCCGGATTTCATCCATAGCTTCTTCAGGCAACTTAAAAGTTTCCATGATTTGATCAATGGAAATTGCCTTGGTAACTGTTGTCCAACCGCCCTCATTTGTCTTAATTTCTAATGGGGTAACAACAATATCCGGATCGGTCGTAGCGTTTAAGGTAATTTTATAAGGGTTAAAATAAGCATCAGGCGAAAGCGCAAAAGGGATATCATGTGAATTAATCCTTAAATATGCCTCAGTATAAAGCTGATGAGTTCCCTGAGGAAGTTTTATATCCTTCCACAAATTGAGATCAGCCATATTTAGCTCAGCAACCCTAAGATCGCCATCAATCCAAAGCGACTGTAACTGAGGTTCTGTCCATGCCAAGACATCGATTTGAAGAGCGGTCGGACTTTCATAGTACAACTGCTCACCTCCGGAAAAAGTCAAATCACCAGACAAGACCAGCTTATTAGTGTTTACTTCAATTTCAGTAATTGAAAAATCTTTTTTTAGACCCTCATCTTCAGAAGTTAATTCTGAAACTTCGATAATGTAAGCCCCCTCTTCGATATCATCGGCAATAATTTTTTCAACATGTGGACTGCCACTTTCATTCAGGGGAAGCCCATCATCTTCAATAATGGCCTCAGCAATCAGTTCGTGATCTTTAAATGAATAAACCCTGACTGCAACACGATCTTCATTGCTATACCAATTAAGATCTTGTTTGGTCACAGATAATTCAATTCGGCTATTAAAATAACCTATAAAATTCACATTACCACGAACATCCAGATTTGTTTTTTGAAGGACAGAATCAATAATTTGAGAAGAAAGCAAATCGGCCCTAGCCAACTCATAGTCAACCGTATTGACAGTCAAGTCTGTAGAAACGAGGTTGTTGTTAATCCACTTCGGAAGTGATCTCGCATCATCAAATTCAATAGTTTTTAATAGCTCTTTATCAACATAAACATTCACATCATCAAATGATGCAACTTTTGTAAGCTTAGAAAAATACCGATAATAAAATTCAGAATTAAATAGAGCTGGATTTTCCATTCGCTCCGGATCACAAAGTGTGCAGTTTATGCCAAGACTAAGATCCGAATCGCTTTTTAAGGAAGCGGTAACCTCAAGATTCTGCCGAGAACCGAGTTTTGACCCTAACTTTAAATAAAAGGGAGCTGAGGGCTGTTGGAACATTCGATAACGAACTTCCTCATCGAAATAAGGAGAGCTCATAGCATCAGCGTTCAAAGAAATAGCATTACTGGCTAAATAATCATCATTAGTTCCGACATCCAATAAAAACCGCTGACGATGAGGAGCATTAAAATAAAGCAACAAAAGAGCAAGAAATGCGAAAAGAACAAGAAAAGGTCTTTTTTTTACCCCTTGAAGAAAATGTGAAAAAATAGTCATAAGTTATGTTGGCTTATTTGGAATCATTTTACAAGATACTCACCTTTTTTTATAAGTTTTTCAAGTGCACTGCAATATATGGGGACATCCTCGTTGACGCTACAATATTTATCGAAACGTCTTTGGAAAATGGGTAGTTGTTTGCTAAGGCGGTCTAAATCATCCTCTTCTAGGACATAACCGACAGACACACCCAACACATTGCCAGCATGCGATAGCTCGATACGCGTCCAAAAACAGCGGCCTTGATCACTTTTTGTTTGATCGCAAGCAATTCGCTTCCTCACAAGAAAATAATCTAGTCTTTCAGACAGCTTGCCCCTATCAAAGGAATAAACACATTTTGTTTTGGCATGGTTCCACTCATAGCCAGGCTCGCACTGGCAATCACTACCGCCAGATGGCACAACATGTTCCCCAAAGCGAATATCACACGAAGCATCTTTGGGAATACAGGATTTGCGGATCTCATTGTAGACATAGCCCACAGTGCGACAGACACAGGCATTGACTTCAGAAGAAAATGTAACTGTAGAACCATAGGATGAGCAATATGATGTACCAGTTACACATTGCTCACCATCCAATACATAGAACTTATTGCACCCACAGCTACCATCTGATGAAATATATCTGGCGTTAGGACCATAAACAGCCCGACAATGTTTACCACCAGGAATACATTCACCATCCTGTTCAAAAAAACCATCCATACACGCACAAGAATTAGTTTCGGTATCAAAAAACGAATTATAGTCAAAATCATTCTTACACCATAGGTCCGCCTTAACGCATATCTTACCCTCGTTTAAAATAAACCCTGTTGGGCATGCGGCAGTAGCTAATTGACTGCTCGCAACACACATTGAGCCAGTTCCATCAATTAAAAAATCGGAAGCGAATGTATTATGAAAAGCAAAGATAAGCAGCAGTCCCAGCCCCAATGATACAAATCGGATTTTATTCATTGATCAATTCAAACGTTACTATTTGATTTTATGGCCTTTGGACTCCAAAATAAAGCATTTTTTGCGGTTCCGATTTCTATCGAAAATACTTTTAGGAGTTTAAATATACATTTGCTTTATATTAATTCAAAAATCAGTAAAGCTTTTGTCAACGCAAAATCGTATGTAATTGAAAGAAAAATTAGTAAAATAACACAGAGCATTTCAATCATTTATTATAAATATGAAAAGATTTTCACTTTTAACCGTTTTATTTCTTGTATTCGGGCTGATGCCTGTCAGCGCTTTCGCCTATGGTGGAGGCGGATCTTCTTCCCCTTCCTCCGCTTCTTCGACTTCTAACTCGGCCACTTCAACGATCAGCTCTAATGTATCCAGTCCAACGGATACCCCCAGAAACTACTCTCGCCCCCTTGCAGTGTCCGCTAGTCTTATTACTACCAATGAGCAAACAGGCGAAAAGACGGCTAAATTGACTGGTGAAAAGGGTGAAATCACCATCAAGCCTAATAGTTTGTCCACGATTTCCGTGACCATTCCTGCCAATACGGATGTAACCGCGCCAAAAGAGTGGGATGGCAAGATCAATCCACCGCTCATACAGTCCAGCAAAGTAATCAGCACATCCGGAGAAGATATAAAAAATTCAACATCTAAATTAACCAGGGACAAATTGGTAATTTTGGTTAAAACAGGTAACTCCAGCCCGCTCACTTTTTCCAACCCTGTTACCCTGAATATACCGGTTAACTCAAAGGATGGCACGCAGGTAGTGATACTCTTTTCAAACGACGGCAACAACTGGGAAACACTTGGAGAAGCCACTGCCCAGGGGGGTAATGTCAGCGTTCTGACAAATCACATGACCTATTTCGCGGTCAGTACCGATTTAAGCCTATTACAAGAAGCTGAGGCTATTTCTGCTGTATTTAATGATATTACCAGCCACTGGGCCAAAAGTTACATTGAAAAGATCGCTGATAAAGGCATTGTGAGCGGCAAGTCCGGAAAAGTTTTCGCTCCCGATACTGCCATCACCCGCGCCGAACTGACTAAAATCGCGGTTAACGCTTTCGGTCTCAGCACTCCCACTGTCACTTCTTCCCGCTTCTTTGACGTAGATTCTAACGCCTGGTACGCAAAATACGTTGAAGCCGCCGCCAACGCCGGCTGGGTTCAGGGGTACTCAATGGAAGAGGGCGTCGCTTTCTCTCCAAACGCCGCTATCAACCGCGCCGAAGCACTGAAACTTCTTCTTGAAGCCGCCGGTGTTAACGCCAGCGGAACTTCTGACTTCAGTGACATTTCAGCTTCCGCCTGGTTCGCCAAATACGTCGGCTATGCCGCCAAAGCTGGTATCGTAAGCGGTTACGGCAACGGTTCTTTCGGCCCCGGAATCCAGATGACCCGCGCTGAAGCTGCCAAAATAATCGCAAAGATTCTGGGATTGTAATAATTTGTGAAGAACTTAAAAAACCCCGATGAACTTCGGGGTTTTTTTGTAGTTTCGAACTAGCTTATTTTCTCAGTCGTTGAACAAATCCACATAATTTTGATACAGGAAAGAGTGGTTCCTTTTTTGGCCTGTGGTTTCTTTCAGGATTCCTTGTTTCAGGAATTTGGAAAGGAGAACTTAATGGATCAGCCCGATTTTGATCAGGACGGGCATCGGGGAAAGGTCATGCATGAATTTTTCCAGATTACTCAGAAGTTATGGAAAATTTTCCAGCCTCTTTAAGCCATAATTCATCGCGGCAATATAATTGACGATTTCGTCCACATCACTGTGGATTTCATCGGCCTTGATCTTGGCTTCGGCTTTCAGGAGATCGGAAAAAGTGGCTTCTGTGCTTAAGGTGCGGTTTGCTACGGCGAAACCAATATCTGATATTTCTAATGCATGTACCATTTGAATCCTGTGTCTTTCCGCAATAGCCTTGGTGATCTCAGCTGAGCCGCAGCCCACATCTAATATACTATTCGCTCTGTAATAATCGGGCACAACTTGTTCGATCTGGGCGATTTTTTCGCCCGCATCCTCTGAGTGTAGGTGGGGATATTTTTTACCAATACCGCTTCCCAGTCGAATCCTTGGGGTTGAGAGAGGGGCAAGGGGTGAGGGACCTGTCGCTCGAATTTCGGTTTGTGGACGAGCATAGGCTGAAAATCGTCCATCCTGTCGGGCAGCCTATTATCATTGAGCTTCATTGACTAGACTTTGGAAATTGTGAAACGAAATTTACCAGAAGGTGTGGTTGGAATGTCATCAACAAAATTGAAAGAAAAATTGACTTCACCCAAATACTCTTTGATTCTTTTGTTCAAATAGGCGATATCTTCGTCTGACATCCCTCCCCCACGCACTAGGCTGACAGTCAGCTTGTCCAGCGATCCCTGGACAACCTGAAATTTTAATATATCAAAATCCTTGAATAAATGAGGAAAAAATTCTCCAGCCAAATATTTATTGTCGCCGAGCTTGATCATATCCTGTGATCGCCCCAGGACCTTTTCCATGATTCTGAAAGGAAGCCCGCAGGGACAAATTTTTTCCTTAGGCGCCAGTATGCCCATATCCTCAACTCTATACCTTATGAAAGGCATCGCATGGTTTAATAGTCCCGTTAAAATGATATTCCCCATGGTTCCATCGGGGACTGGATTGTTATTGTCGTCGAGGATCTCGACATAAACAGAATCTTCGTTTATATGCATATTTCCATATTTGCATTCATGGCAGATATCGCTCAATTCCCGCCCTCCGTAGCGATTGAACACCTTGCAATCAAAGGCCGATTCCATAATTTCCCGTTGTGATTCAAATAGCGTTTCAGCGCAATTGATCACCCCCTTCGGCCGATAGCCAAACTTGATGTTGTTGTCCAATATATACCTGGCCACAGCCACCAATGGCATATTGTAGCCTTGGATTATGGTTGGCTTGTATCTTCTGATATCGGCAATGAAGTCTTTGATCAATTTATGATCAAGCCTGAAGGCCGGATAGACCTTAACCCGCCTCAAAAATAAAATAATTTTATTTTTTATTTTATTTTTGAGATTGACATCAAAAGTGCTTCCCCATAGGCGGAAATCCCATTCGCCAGGAAGCCAGCCGGTCCACATTAAATTTCTGACCTTTAGGGCGTTTCTATAGCGAGAGAAGGGCTTATCGATGTAAAAATGCGTTGGGCTGCCCGTGGAGCCTCCGGTGCCGCTCTTAATCATGTCATTATCAGATAGGTTGGAAGATTTCATTTTTGACAAATTGTCTTTTAAGATGCCCTTGGTCAAAATGGGCACATCAAGAAATTCCTCTAAGTTGCTAAAGCCAGCGACATCAAAATTGCACTTTTTAAAAAGCTCTTGGTAATAGGGGCAGTGGGATGCCGCCTGCGACAGAAGCTCTTTTATTCTAGACATTTGCAAATCGTTGATATCGCTTCTGGATAAATGCTCATTTTTAATCAACTCCTGCAGACAATCCCATGATTTAGCGCTTTTGTAGCAAGCCTTAAAAATTAATTCCTGCATCATAATTTTTTAATATAAGAGTAGTTCTCGTCTTTTTTACAAAAGGTCAAATAATGTTCGATCTCATTAATCAATTCAAATGTTGGTTTTTGATTTATCACTCAGGAAGTGCCTAGTACATTTTTGGGGGACCACATAATCCTGCCTTCATTTCCTTCAATATATCGATCTATGGCCTCATTGCCGAAAAAAAGCCATTCTTACTTAATGGCTCCTCGGACTGGATTCGAACCAGTGACCTACCGGTTAACAGCCGGTTGCTCTACCGCTGAGCTACCGAGGATCGCCTGTAATGTTAATTAGCCCCAACAATTTAACGAAGCTTCCCGT